>Ga0209987_10000099_pt1 | contig 38309 bp, 40 predicted proteins | sample N074metaG_FD_182134 | JGI IMG/M metagenome (GOLD analysis project Ga0209987, IMG submission 182134) | Deep subsurface microbial communities from Kermadec Trench to uncover new lineages of life (NeLLi) - N074 metaG (SPAdes) (version 2) | ecosystem: Environmental > Aquatic > Marine > Ocean trench...
GCTAGGTTATGTGAACGACGCCGACACGACGGATATCGCCAAGTTCCCGAAACGCGCCAGCGAAGAAGGTAAAACCCAGTTCTGCGACAACTGCCTGCAATACGCCGTAACCGAAGAAGGCTGGGGCACCTGCGCCATCTTCCCCGGCAAGCTGGTGGCGGGCCGTGGCTGGTGTAATGTCTGGGTGGCCAAGCCCTGAGCGAACGCTGATCCAACAGCCGGTGGTCCTCAGGGATCTCCTGACGGAGGCATGTCATGAAGATGCTGAGGCACTTCTTTATCAGTGACGACCTCGACGACCTGGAAGTCTTCGAAGAAGAACTGGAGGGCGCGGGCGTACCCACGCCCCAGATCCATGTGCTGAGCCTCGACGATACGGCCGTGGAAAATCATGTACACCTGCACGACGTGCAGTCGCTCATGAAGAAGGACATCATCCACTCCATGTCGATCGGCGCTGTGGTCGGCGTGGTCCTCGCGATTCTGGTGCTGGTGGTTGCGGATTCAGCCGGATGGACCGATACCGCCGCGGGCTGGATGCCGTTCATCTTTCTAGCCATCATCGTGCTCGGCTTTTCCACCTGGGAAGGCGGGTTCGTCGGGATCCAGCGCCCCAACTTTCACTTCCAGCAGTTCGAACAGGCATTGACTCAAGGCAGGCACGTGTTCTTCGTGGATCTGGAGCCGGCTCAAGAAGCGGCACTCGAGCGGATCGTGACGAAGCATCCCGGGGCGGAACTGGCGGGCACAGGACCTGCGGCCCCCCACTGGCTGGTTGCCTGGCAACGCAAGCTGACCCGCTTTTTCGGGGAAACGATGCCCTGATTGGCCACTGAGGGTCACCAGGGTGTAGGTGTATCCTCGATGGGTCCTTTTACGTGACGATGCGTACGCGTCAGTGGTGCAGAACCGGCGCCATTTCAGGTGCCGCGCCGAAAAAGAACAGGCGCGTGAAGAACACGTAGTTCGCTTCAGCCGCCATGAGCAGCGTCAGCAGAATAATCACCATGGGCGGTATCAGAATCGCGCACATGATCGCCATTCGCTCCCACATCATGTGCATGAACACCGCGACGATCAGTCCGGCCTTCGCCAGCATGAACGCGATGATCAGCGTCCAGCGCAGCAACCCCTGAAAATCGAGGTAGTCCACCATGTACGAGAACGTGCTGAGTACGAACAACAGACCCCAGATCCAGAAGTAGATGGCAATGGGATGTTGTTGACCTTCGACGTGAGCCATGTCGGCACCTCACCAGAGATAGAAGAATGCGAAAATGAACACCCAGACCAGGTCGACGAAGTGCCAGTACAGGCCCATGGTCTCGACGATTTCGTAACGCCCCTTACGTCCGGTCATGAAGCCAGGACGCTCATTGTCCAGATCGCCGCGACGCACCTTGAAGGCCGTGATGAGCAGGAAAATCACCCCGATCGTCACGTGGAAGCCGTGGAACCCCGTGATCATGAAGAACGCCGCACCGAACTGAGGCGCACCCATCGGGTTGCCCCAGGGCCGCACCCCTTCCTCGACGATCAGCTTGGTCCATTCGAACGCCTGCATCCCAACGAAGCTGGCCCCGAACATCGCGGTCACCACGATCAACCAGAAGGTCATCGTCTTGTTCTTTTCGTAGCCGAACTTCACGGCCATGGCCATGGTGCCGCTGCTGCTGATCAGGATGAACGTCATGATCGCAATGAGAATGAGCGGAATCGGCTCACCGCCAAAGCTCAGTGCGAACACTTCGCTGGGAACAGGCCAGTCCACCGTGGTCGACATGCGCACGGTCATGTAGGAGATCAGGAAGCAGGAGAAGATGAACGTATCGCTGAGCAGGAAGATCCACATCATCGCCTTGCCCCAGGGGACGTTCTTGAACGCCCGCTGGTCCGAGCCCCAGTCGGAGGCAATCCCCTTCAGACCTGGCTCGAGAGCCATCGATTCCGCCATGCGTCTTTTCCCTAAACTATGTGTTCAGCATCAAGCTGAACAGAATTAACCAGATGACGAGCAGAAAGTGCCAGTACACGGCACAGAGCTCGACGTTCAGACGTATCTTTGCGATCTCCGCGGTTTCCCCGACACCACGCCACAGCCTCGCGCTGGTTCTGTACCACGCGACCAGCCCGCCAAACAGATGCAGCGCGTGCAGTCCGGTCAACAGGAAGAAGAACGCATTGGCCGGGTTCGCCGTCATGAAATAGCCGGTGGCGATCAGCTGTTCCCACGCCAGGTACTGACCCAGCACGAACGCCACGGTCAGCGCGCCCGCGATGGACATCGCCCGCTTGACGATCTCCATCCGCCCCTTGTTCGCCGCATTCCAAGCCCACTGCAGAGCAACGCTGGCAAGCACCAGAATGCCGGTGTTCACCCAGAGCAGATCCGGTTCCGGCATGGGCCGCCAGTCGGCGAGCGACATGCGAATGGAGTAGGCACTGATGAACAGAGCGAACAGCGAAGCCACCACCGCCATGAACACGCCCAGCGCTATCTTCGTCGCGGGCAACTGGATGTTGGAGTTGATCAGATTGCCGCGCGATTCCGCCGCCCAGGGTCGTACATTGATGGTATGCCTGAGCAGCCAGAAGGCCACCATGCCCATCAGCACCGCCATGAATACCAGCGTGACGCTCACGCAGGCTGTCCTTCTGCAGGCGCGGCGGTGGGATCGTCCGTTCGAGCGGTCGGTACGTCCTCGGGCGGTACGTTCTGTGGAATGAAGTCCTCCACCGCGCCTGGCACGCTGTAGTCGTACGCCCAGCGATACACGAGCGGCAGATTCTCACCAAAGTTGCCGTGTTTGGGTGGCGTATCCGGCGTCTGCCATTCGAGGGTGGTGGCTTCCCAGGGATTCGGGCCGGACGGTTTGCCGTTGCGCAGGCTGGATATGAGGTTCCAGATGAACAGGATCTGCGCCACCGCCACGATGCAGGCCGCAACGGTGATGAAGGAGTTCAGCGCCTGGGCGGAATCCGACATGAAGGCCGTGTCGCCGTAGGCGTAGTAGCGCCGCGGCAGGCCTTCGAAGCCGAGATAGTGCATCGGGTAGTAGATGGTGTAGGTGCCAATGAAGGTAATCCAGAAATGCGCCTTGCCCAGGGTGTCGTTCAACATCCTGCCGGTGATCTTCGGGTACCAGTGATAGATGGCACCAAACACCACCAGGATCGGCGACACCGCCATCACCATGTGAAAGTGCGCGACCACGAAGTAGGTATCCGACAGCGGCAGGTCGACGGTCACGTTACCCAGGAACAAACCCGTCAGGCCGCCGTTGATGAACGTGAAGATGAAGCCAATCGCGAACAGCATCGGCACCGTCAGGCGGATGTTGCCACGCCACAGCGTCAGGACCCAGTTGTAAACCTTGATGGCCGTCGGCACCGCGATGATCAGAGTGGTGGTCGCAAAGAAGAATCCGAAGTAGGGATTCATGCCGCTGACGTACATGTGGTGCGCCCAGACGACGAAGCTCAAGGCGCCGATTGCCACGATCGCCCAGACCATCATGCGGTAACCGAAGATGCACTTGCGGGCGTGGGTGGCCAACAGATCCGAGACGATTCCGAACGCCGGCAGGGCCACGATATACACCTCGGGGTGGCCGAAGAACCAGAACAGATGCTGGAACAGAATGGGGCTACCGCCGTCGTACGCGGTCTGCTCGCCCATGGAGACCATCGCCGGCATGAAGAAGCTGGTGCCCAGCAACCGGTCGAGCGTCATCATGATCGCGCTCACGAACAGCGCCGGGAATGCCAGCAGGGCCAGCACCGTCGCCATGAAGATGCCCCAGATCGTCAATGGCAAGCGCATCAGGGTCATGCCGCGGGTGCGCGCCTGGAGCACCGTGACCACATAGTTCAGGCCACCCATCGTGAAGCCGACGATGAACAGCGCCAGTGAGACCAGCATCATGATGATGCCGGCGTCGGCTCCCGGTGTCCCGGGGCTGATCGCCTGGGGTGGATACAACGTCCAGCCCGCACCGGTTGGCCCTCCGGGGACGAAGAAGCTGGCGACCAGAAGCAGTACCGCCGCCAGATAGACCCAGTAGCTGACCATGTTCACATAGGGAAACACCATGTCCCGGGCGCCACACATCAGCGGGATCAGATAGTTGCCAAAACCCCCGAGGAACAGCGCCGTGAGCAGGTAGATCACCATGATCATGCCGTGCATCGTCACGAACTGCAGGTAATTGCTCGGCGTGATGAAGTCGAAGGTGTCCGGGAAACCAAGCTGCAGGCGCATGATCACCGACAGCACCAACGCCACGAGGCCGATCGCGATGGCCGTAACGGCATATTGGATCGCGATCACCTTGGCATCCTGGCTCCAGATGTACTTGCCGATAAAGGTTTTCGCGTGGTAAAGCTCTTCTTCCTCTACCTCGAGGGGTGCGACGAAGGAAGTCGCGTCATGGGCAGCTTGCACCATCAGTCAATCCTCGTGTTCAGGCTCAATTGCTGTTCGGTCACCGCGGGGCCGGGCAACGTGTTGATGTAGGCGACCACATCGTCGACCGCCTGGTCAGTCTTCAGGACATTCGCCATCAGACGCATCTGGATGCCGTAGGCATCCCCGGAATGCGCGCCGCGCACACCGGTCTTGAAATTCCTCAGCTGGGTTGCCAGGTACCAATCGTTGACGCCCGCCAGACGCGGTGCGTTCAACGCCTGGATGCCCTGACCGTTGACGCCATGACAGGCACCGCAGGTTCTCCAAAGCCGCTCGCCGTTGTCGAGGTCGCCGACGATGGTCGCCTGCGCGGGCGTATCGGGCAGCGTCTGAATGTACGCAATGACATTCTCGACCGCTGCATCGTCAACCAGCGTGGCGGCCATGGGTGCCATCTGCCGGCCGTAGATGTCTTCCGGGTGCGCGCCGCGGGTGCCGTTCTTGAAATAGGCGAGTTGCCGGCGCAGATACCAGGGTTCCTGACCCGCAGTCTTCGGTGAATTCAGGATGGGGTTGCCCTCGCCCTGGGCGCCGTGACAAGCACTACAGACCGCATAGACCGCCTGGCCCGCAACGGCATCTCCCGGGATGCGCGCCAGGATATCCGCATAGGTGGGCTGTTGTGCCAGCCAGGTGTCGAAGTCCTCCTGGGTATCAATCACCACCATGCCGCGCATGGTGTGATGGCCAATGCCGCAGAGTTCTTCGCACAACACTTCGTACTCGCCGAGTTTGGTCGGCGTGAACCACAGATAGGTCACGTGGCCCGGGACCAGGTCCATCTTCACGCGGAACTGGGCTACCGCGAAGTTGTGCAGAACGTCTTTCGCGCGCAAATTGGCTTTCACGGGTTGATCGATGGGCAGGTGGACTTCCGAATTCGCCACCAGAACGTCATCCTGACCGTTCGGATCCTCGGGGTTCATACCGAACGGATTGGCATCACTGATGAAGCGGGACGCGACCGTGCCGAAGGTGCCATCTTCACCCGGGAAGCGGTAGCTCCAGTGCCATTGCTGGCCAATGGCTTCAAATTCGTGCGCATCGTCGGGAACCGTGACGAACGCGCCCCAGACGAACAGGCCGGGGGCCAGCATGGCGGCAACACCCAGAGAGGTGAGTCCGGTCAACCACCACTCGAGTTTTTTGTTCTCGGGCTGATATTCAGCACGCCGATTCTTGTCGTATCGGTACCGGATCACGCACCAAACCATGAACAGGTTCACCGCGACGAAGACAAAACCCGTGACCCAGAAGGTGAGGTCGATCGTGGCGTCGATCAAGCCCCAGTTCGACGCCAGCGGCGTCAGATACCAGGGGCTCCACAGGTGAAACGCCACCGAACCGATAACCAGCAGAAGCAGCGCCAGCGCAAAAGCCATACCTACCTATCCCCTAGCTGCGGAAGCATCTGCCGGCAGGTACGACCCACCGGAAACCTCCGTCATCAACTCTCAACCCTTAGTTTTACCTGCGAGGACCGTGATCGTCGATCCTTCCGGCATGCGGCAAATCAGGCCCCTCGGACCACGAAGTTCGACTCGCCAGCGCACCGTCTTCCATGGGCGCGCATTGTGTCAGACAAACCCCGCTCGGGCCAAGGCAAAAGTTGATCAAGATACAGAACTTTCCCTGGCCGAACGGCTGTGTCATGTTGGCTGGTCTCAGGCAGCAGAAGGACCCCAGCCATGGAATCGAGCACCCAAACCACCCTGGGGAGTCGCTCGGCACGCCTGCGCGGCCTGTTCGTCGGGCGTCCCTGGTGGATGAACGCCACGATGCTGTTCTGCGCCTACATGGCCTTCATCTATATGCCCTTCGACATGTTCTTCAAGCTCGTCGCCGACGATCAGGAGGTCTGGTTCGGCTACATGCTGACCGGTTGGGCCGCGAAGGCCACCGAACCCCTGCACTGGGCGATCTACGGTGCCGGCACCTTCGGTTTCTATCGGATGCGTTCCTGGATGTGGCCCTGGGCCTCGCTGTACGTTGCCCAGATCGTGTTCGGGATGATTGTCTGGAGCGTGCTGTACGGCTCGGATCAGGCAGGGGCGCTGGGACTGATCATGAGTGGGGTCGCGTTGAGCGCGCTGATCGTGCTGGCGGTCGGCCTGTGGCGCTCGAAGTCGATGTTTCGACAACCCCCGCTCAAAGACGCCAACGTCACGTACAGTGCCGGGCCAGAAACTGAGCCACCGTCGAATTGAAGACTTCGGGGATCTCGAAGTACGACGAGTGACCTGAGTCGCCCAGATTGATCAACTCCGAGCCCGGCGTCAGCGCGTGTGCGGCCTCGATTGCGGCGGGCAGTATCACGACGTCGTGGTCGGCCGTGACGAACAAGGTCGGCACGCCGTAGCCCGTGAGTTCTTCCGGGTCGACACCAAGGTCGAGATCGCGAAACGCCTGCACCCCGCCAAAGGCGTTGAAGTCGACGTTGAAGGCACCGATGGTGCGATACAGATGCGCCAGCGCCGGATTGCGTTCGGGCAGGTCGAGCGCCACCGCCCAGTGACCGAAGGGTTCGGAGGGGAAGCCGCGCTCTGCCGTCGCGTCCCGCGCGCCATCAATGGCTTCCGCACGGATCCCGCCGTAGGTATGGCTCATCACCAACGCCGTCACCCGTTGCGGGTGGTCGAGCGCAAATCGCAAGCCGGTCCAGCCGCCCATGGATTGACAGACCAGCGCCGCGCGATCGATCCCGACCGCCGCCAGAATCGCTTCCAGGTCGGCAACGTTGCACGCCTCGCGGAACTGCTCGAGCGAACAGCGGCTGCGTCCGAAGCCGCGGTGATCGAAGGTGACCAGATTGTAGTTCCGATAAAAATACGGAATCTGCTGCCACCAGCAGGCTGCGTTTCCGCCCGCACCATGCGCAAACACCAACCATGGCCGGTCGCCATCCGCATACACGTCGTAGTGGATGTCGACGCCAGCCGAGTTTACTGCCGCCATATTCATTCCGTGTCGTTGGTCGGGCGAACAGGGTATCATCGCGCCCCGCTGAAAAAACTCGTCGGCCCTGGACACTCACTACCCTTAAACACATGGAGGTTCTGCAAATGCGCCCAATCGCAACGCTCGCTGCACTGGCAACGCTCGCCGCGCTCACCACATTCGTCGCGGTGCTGTTACCCGCCACTGCAAACGCGCAGCAAACGGTAGAAAAGCCAGTGAAAACCATTACCGGCGTCGTTAAGCACTCGGCAATCGTCGAGTCGGTGAACGCTGAAACTCGCGAGATCAAGCTGATCGGTGCCGGTATGCGGCGCTTTTCGATCACGGCGGGTCCTGAAGTAAGAAATTTCGATCAGATCAAACCCAGAGATCGGCTGGTGGTCGAGTACATCGAGCGCCTGCGGATCGAGGTTACTCCGGGCGGAACTGAACAGCTCGAAGGCGCCGTGGTGGCGATGGGGCGTGCGGACGAAGGCGAAAAGCCGGGCATCGGTGCCGTAGAGTCCGTTCAGGCAACCTTTACGGTGGGCTCGATCGACCGCGAGAACAGCCAGGCTACGTTGATCGACAGCGATGGGGTCCCCCGAACCATCGACGTGCAGGACACCGAGGCCTTGAAATTGATCGAGGTCGGTGACCACGTCACCACGCGCCTTACCAAAGCCGTGTCCATTTCAATCGAGCCACCGCCGCCCAGCGACGCCACCTGATCACGGGCGGGGCGCTCCGACTGCCGGGGAGCCCCGCCGTCACATCTTGGCCGCATCGGTGCCGCTACGCCCAATGAGGCACAGCGAACGTTCCGCGTGCTCAGTCGACAATGCGCTTGCCTACGCCACTGTAGTTGAGCAACACCTCGTCCTCGTGACAGATCTGCCCCTGAAGAAACACCAGCGAACGGGTGCGCCGGGTAAGCTGGGCCCGGCTTTCGAGCCACACGCCACAGGGTGCCCCGCGGATGAACTCCGTGGTCATCGAGACCGTCATGATGTGATCGTCCTCGCTGCCGATCAGGCCGATCGCGCAGAACGCGAAGTCGGCAAAGACCATCAGCACGCCGCCGTGAACCGTCCCCATCGAGTTGCAGTGGTGGTCCTCGACCAGCAGCCCGGCGACCGGCACACCGCCGGTGACATTCAGATAGAAAGGCCCGATGTAATCCTCGGCCGGATCCTTGCCGATGGCAGGATCGAAACCGCTGGGAATGCGTTGCGTCATGTCGATTGCGTCCAACTCCCATGCCAACCGCGTGGCGGAAGGCAGTGTCGGGGTCGCCTATGACGACGACCCGGGGCGCGCTTTCGTTGCTCCACCACGGATCAGTCGGCCCGGCTTCGTACCGGTGTGTTGACCGTCACGATAGGTGACCTCACCGTTGCAGAGCGTCAACAGGTAACCGTCGGCCTTCTGAATCAGCCGCTTGCCACCGGCCGGCAGGTCATAGACCATCTCAGGCCGGCCGAGCGTGAGCGCATCGAAATCGATCAGGTTCAGATCCGCCCGGTAGCCGGGCGCAATCACGCCGCGATCATCCAATCCATACACTTCGGCGGTATCGCGGGTCATCTTGTAGATCACGAATTCCAGCGGCATGGTTGCGCCGCGTTTCCGATCCCGGGCGAAATAGGTGAGCATGTAGGTCGGGACGCTTGCATCGCACAGCACGCCGACGTGGGCGCCGCCGTCGGACAGGCCGAACACGCTCTGCGGGTGCTCGATGGCCGCTTTCTGCTCATCCAGGTTGTCTTCGTAGCGGCCGAAAAAGAACAACAGCGGGATTTCATCCGCCATCGTGTCCATCAGCACGTCGAGATGATGACGACCCTCGCGTTGCGCAATCCCGGCGACGCTGTCCACCGCCGAGCTCGGCTCGTAGGACATGTTGTCTAAACGGTACATGTGTGCGAAATCGGTGACGAAACGCTGGGCGTCGGCGTTTCGATAGACAATGGGTTCCTCGGTCTTGACCCGTTCGCGAAACGCCGGATCCCGCAGGCTTGCGATCTGTTCCGCAATCGGCCGATTCATGATCTCGCGGTAGGCCGGATAGATCTTCATCGGGTTGATGGTGCCTTCCAGGCTCATCAGGATGGATGCGGGTCGCGCGCCGACCTGGGGCCGCCATTGCAACCCCTCGGCCGCCAGGCGTTCGCTTTCCGCCCAGACCCGCGTCGGTCCGGCGGTGGTGAGCGTGGTGATGGTCCGTCCGGTGTCGCGCATGATGGCCTCGATCCAGGCGATCTCGGCGTCATCCTGCAGGTGGTCGGAGATGATCTCGATAGTGCCGTGATCGACGGCTTTGAATGCCCCGGCGATGGTCTTCATTTCTTCCGCGCTGGCATGGGTGCCCGGAATCAAATTGCCCGCCGAGTCGAGATGTCCGTAGAAGCGCGAGGTCGAAAACCCGAGTGCTCCAGCCTTGAGCGCGTCTTCAGTCAACGCCGCCATGGCCTGCATGTCCTCGGCCGTCGCGGCCTCGTAGCAGCGCTCCCCCATCACGTAGTGGCGCAGCGCGACGTGCGGCACCTGGGTGCCGATGTCCATCGCGTACGGCGTATCGATCGCGTCGAGATACTCGGCGAAGCTCTCCCAGTTCCAGGCGATTCCTTCGTGCAATGCAGAACCCGGAATGTCTTCGACACTCTCCATCAGTTTGATCAGCGCGTCTTGTGACCCCGGCCGGACCGGGGCGAAGCCCACGCCGCAATTTCCCATGACCACCGTCGTGACGCCATGCCAACAGCTCGGCGTAACTTCCTTGTCCCAGCAGACCTGACCATCGAAGTGCGTGTGAATGTCGACGAACCCGGGCGTCAACAGGTGCCCTTGCGCATCGATCGTCTGCTTCGCCCGACCGGCAACCTCCGGGCTGCCATGACCGCGGACATGCTCGATGCGTCCGTCCTTGATACCGACGTCACCCTCGAACGCCGGCCCGCCGGTGCCATCGACAATCCGAGCATTTCTGATCACCAGATCCAACATGGGTAGCTTCCCTCTCTCGCTGCGTCGGCAAGCATACCGCAACGTACCTGGCGATCGAGTACGCTAGGGGTTCTCCACGGCCTGGGTCAATGGGAGAACGCCGCATGGATCTGATCATTCGCAACGCATGCGTCTACGACGGCAGCGGTGCTGAACCGTTCACCACGGACCTCGGCATCGGCGGCGGACAGATCGAGGCGATCGGCGACCTCACCGATGCCGAGGCGGCCGCAACCATTGATGCCGACGGGCTTGCCGCCGCGCCCGGTTTCATCGACATGCACTCCCACTCCGACTGGGTGTTGCCACAACCCCATCACGGCGAGGTACTGGCACCTTTGCTGGAGCAAGGCATCACGACCCTGGTGGGCGGCAACTGCGGGGCTTCGCCGGCACCGATCGTGCCCGGCAACGAAGGCCGGGTGAAGGCAGTCGGGCGCATGCTGCATGACCAGGCGCTCGACTACGCGTGGACCGACATGGCCACCTTTCTCGACCTGCTGGAACGCAACGGTGTGGCCCTGAATCTGGCCCAACTGGTCGGCCACGGGACCATCCGAACCGGCGTCATGGGCGGCGCGTCCGAACGGGCAACCGACGAAGAGGTCGCGGCCATGGCGGATCAGGTGCGCGGCGCCCTCGATGGTGGCGCCATCGGCTTTTCAACCGGCCTGGGTTACGCCCCCGGTGTATTCGCCGATACTGAAGAGCTGATCGGCGTGACTGCGCCATTAGCCGAACGTGGCGGTATCTATACCTCCCATGCGCGCAGCTACGTCGCGTTGGCGCGTCGTGACGATCCGGACCAGACCCCGTCGAATATTCGCGCACTGGACGAAACTGCCGCCATCCACCGGGCGCACGGCGTCAAGGTTCAGCATTCGCACCTGATCTTCGTCGGCGACGAAAGCTGGTCCAGCACCGATCGCGTGCTCGAACATCTCGAACGCCTGGCGGAACAGGACGCAGACATCGCCTGCGACGCCTTTCCGTACGTCGGCGGCAACACCACCCTGGCGGTGTTCATGCCCGCCTGGGCACTGACGCAGCTCGATAAAGCCGTCAGTGATCCAGAACTGCGCGGCAAGGCGAAGCGAAGCCTGGAGCGCAACCAGGCGAACTTCGGCATGTGCTGGGACGACACCCAGATCATGTGGGTGCCGGATCGCGCCCTGGCGCGCTACGAAGGGCTCACCATCGCCGAAGTCGCGACCGCCCGCGGTACGGATCCCACCGATACCTACCTCGATCTGCTGCGCGAGCTTGGACCGCGTGCGCGGATCATCAACTGGAACTACTCGGGGCGGGACGACGAGGAAGCGAGCCTGCGCAAAGTACTGAAGCATCCCCGCACCTGCTTCGAGACGGATACCATCCTCACCGGTCAGGGCTTCGACAACCCGGCTTCCTACGGAACCTTCCCACGCATTCTCGGACGCTACGTGCGTGAACTCGGCCTGCTGTCACTGAGCGAGGCGATCCATCGCATGACGGGCATGTCGGCGCAGCGCATGAACATCGCCGACCGCGGCTTTATTCGTGAAGGCCTGGCGGCCGACCTCGTGCTGTTCGATCCGGACACCATCGGCGATAACACGACCCGTAAGGCACCGGATCGCTCGCCGTCGGGGATCGAGACGGTGGTGCTGAACGGACAGGTTGTGGTGCGCGACGGCCGCTTCGACAGTACCCGCCGAGACGGCAAGGTGTTACGCCTGCAGAAGGGATTGGTACGGGCTTGACGCCTTAGACCCGGCGCTAGAGAAACCCGGCCATCAGCGAACTCGCCAGCTGATAGAACAGCAGCGCGGCGACGATGTACGCCCCGGCAAAGGCAGCGGCCCGCAACCAGGTCACCGAAAGTCCGAACTGCACACAGTTCACGCCGCCGAAAATCTGCGAGCCGAGCACCAGCATGGCCACAACCTGGCGCGGTGGCTGCAAGGGCAGGAAGCTCAAGCTCACCAGTACGGCATCGCCCAGCGCGCTGATCAGCAACAGGGCAAGCGCCATCTTCAGCACCCGGAAGTGCACCGCACTGGTCCGCGCCGTCTGGTTCAGCGCGACCACGAAGATGCCGAGTTCGCAGACGATCTTCAGCAGCGCGAACGGCAGCGACAACCCCAGAAACAGCACGTGTGCAGCAAACGCGGCGACCACCGCCAGCACCAGTGCGGCAATCAACACACCGCGCGAGTACACCAGCCGCTCGGGCGACCGGCGTAAATAGATGATGCCCAGCAGATCGTCAAGCAGGCGCTGCGCGGACGGCTTACTCATGTGCCACGTTTCGATACACTCAACGTCCTGCCAACCATTTCATCAGAGTCGGCAGAGGCGCCACACGCGTCCGATACGCCAGAGGAACGCGCCAGGGAGGGTGTTCGCAGGGGAATGTTTGATTTCCTGATCACAATCGTCGGGGTCCTCGACAGTCTACCGGATGCGAGCCGCGCCGTGCTCAGCGGCGCGGTGCTGGCCGGCGGGTTGTGCTACGTGGAGCGCCGCCTGCCGGCACACTTCTCCGGGCTTGCAATCGCCTATCGCAAAGCTGTTCTCGTGGCGCTGGTGTTCATCCCCCTGCTCGTCTATTACGTATTGGGGCTGCGGTTCGTGGTGGTCGTCGAAGAACTGCCCGAGATCGCTGGCCCACCCTCGTTGCTCTGGTGGTCGCTGTTGGGAGTCTGGGGTATCGGCCTGTTCGCGCGCGGCGCAAGCGAGGTCGCCCGGCTGCGTCGTTCGGCCGGGCAGGTCGCCGACTTTCCGGCCGCCGACGAGAAGCTTGCCAGCCGGCTCGATTTCTGGCGGCAGCGGGTCCGTATCTCACAACCGGTCGCCGTTTGCCTCGGAAACTCCGAACAGCCCTGGACACGAGGCTCCTTGAAACCCGTGATCGGACTACCGCGCAGCGCCGCCCGCTGGCCGGCGGCCGTACAGGATGCGATTCTGGTCCACGAACTCTGCCACATCAAACACCGCCACTGGCTGTGGCTCGTTACAGGACGGCTGGTCGCGGCCCTCTACTGGCCTATCCCCTGGGTTGCGGGCCTGACGGAACACTTAGGCCGCGGCTTCCAGGAAGCCAGCGATGCGCGGGCGATCGAATTCTTCGGCGACCGGATGGGCTATTCCCGGGCGTTGAAACACATCGCGCAACGTATCGATCCGCTGCCCCACGAACAACCTGGCACACAACCCGCCGGGAATCCGGCGCTGCTGGCATGGCAGGAGAGCGCGTCACTCGAAAACCGGGAGGCCCTCGTGTTGTCCAGCGTGTCGCGCGATCCGTGCTACGACCGCGTGTTCTGGGGACTCACCCAGGCGACCCTGGCGATGTTTCTGCTGACCGGCACCACGCTCGAACAGATATACATTCCCGAGGACCCGACATTCGTGCCCGCCGAGTTCTGGTACATTTCGTTCGGTCGTTCATCGCGGTACGAGGACGTGAAAGACTGGTCGTCAATGCCGCCCGCCGATCGCAACCCGGCAGTTAATCTGACCGCTAAGGAACCCGGATGAGTTTCACCCACGTATTCGCCGGGAATCCGCTGGATCGCGCCGATGCGAAGCGCCGCGACCCGGACTGGTTGGCGGCTGCGGCCTGCGATCCCTCCAGCCGCTACCTGCCGTTCTGGCAGTTGAACGTGCTGCTGGAAAGCGGGGATTCGCTGCGCTTGCGCTGGCTGAGTTACACCGACGTCGAACGACTCGACATCAGCCTGCCGCCGGTGTTGCTCGGCATCCGGGATGGCGTCGCGCATTTCGCCATCGACATCTCCGAGATCGGTGACCCCAGCGTCGAACTCAACTTGCCCGAGGCGGTCAGTTTCGAGGAATCACGCGGCGCCGGCATGGGACTAGCCGATGGCGCGGAAACTGGAATACTCGCCCAGGCCCGCGCCCAGATCGGCTGGCACAAGAGCCACAGGTTCTGCAGCACGTGCGGTACCCAGACCGTGCAGGAGAAAGGCGGGCATCTGCGCACCTGCCCGCAATGCAACGCCCAGCATTTCCCGCGTACCGACCCCGTTGCGATCATGGTGATCGAAGATGGCGATCGCTGCCTGCTCGGCCAATCCCATGGACCACTGGTGAAGATCGGTATGTTTTCGGCCCTGGCGGGATTCATCGATCAGGGCGAATCGATCGAGGAAGCGGTGCGCCGTGAGATCCGCGAGGAGGCCGGTGTTCGGGTAGGCGAGGTGCGCTATCACTCGTCCCAACCCTGGCCCTTCCCCTCGTCTCTGATGATCGGCTGTCATGGCAAGGCACTGAGCAGCGAAATTACGATCGATGCGCAAGAGATGCACGCCGTGCGCTGGTTCGCACGCAACGAGGTGCGCGCTGCGCTGGGCCGTGCCCAGGAAACCCAGGAAACCTTCAGGCTGCCCGGACCCATCGCCATCGCCCACCATCTGATCAAGTCCTGGGCCGAAGGAGAGGTGTGGTGATCGCGGTGCTCGAGCGACTGCAGGCGCGCAACGAGTGGACGTTCATCAAAGCACTCCCTGAGGCCGATCCGGTGTTGGCCGCGTCCTGGTGGACGTTGCTGCTGATGCGCGGCCTGTTGCCGGCACTGTTCGCGATTGCGATGGGTCTGCTGGTGGGCGCCGTGCAACGCGGCGAGCCGCTGGCCGGGGCGCTTGGACTGGTCGGCACGGTGTTCGTGCTGATGCAGGTGCTCGGCCCGGCCCATCTGGCGGTGGGCGCCAACCTCGGCAGCCGTACCGCGGCTTACCTCTATGACCGCCTGACCATGGCCTGCGTCGAACCACCCGGCATGGGACACCTGGAGAACCCTGAACTAACCAACGACCTTACGATGTCCCGAGACTTCGACCTGGGCATCAGCGGACCACCATTGAGCACGTCGATGGACTTCATCGCGTCCGGGCTGGTTGAAATGGTGGCGGGTCTGGCTTCCGCAGCGGTGCTCGCGGCCTATGCCTGGTGGGCGCCGCTGCTACTGGCCGGCGCCTGGCTTGGAACCCACTGGCTGCTGCGCGAAAGCGGCGTCTGGAAAGACCGGGAGACCGACGAGGTACGCGAAGCGCAACGCCATGCCGACTACGCGTATCGGCTGGCGGTAGACCCACCCGCCGCCAAAGAACTGCGTCTGTTCGGGCTGGCCACCTGGACGGTGGAGCGGTTTCGCGGCTACCGGCGGCACCTGTTCGAGTTGCGCTGGGAAGCCACGAGGCTGCGCCAGCGCCCGGTGCTCTGGAGCCTGCTGTTGGTCCTGTTCGCCAACCTCGTGGTGTTCGCGTCGCTGGCCCTGGCCGCCGCCGACGGTACCCTGGGGCTGGATCGGATGGTGACCTTCGCCAGTGCCGCCGTGTCGACCAGCATGATTGCCTTCGGGGGTTTGTCCTGGGCGCTGGACGGCGCCGCGGCACCTGCGGCGGCGGTGCTGCGACTGCAGGATGCAATGCGCCGCTCGGGCGCCCTGGTGATTGGCGATGCCCCGGCGGCGCAGCTACCTGCCCGGGAGGTGCGTTTTCGGAACGTCCGCTTCGCCTATCCCAGCACTCCTGACACCGAAGAACCGGTACTGCAGGGGTTCGATTTGACGATTCCCGCGGGCTCGTCGCTGGCGATCGTGGGTAAGAACGGGGCCGGTAAAACCACCCTCGCGAAACTGCTCTGCCGACTCTACGATCCAACTGAAGGCAGCATCGAAATTGACGGCATCGACCTGCGCAGTCTGGATCTCGAGGCGTGGCGCAACCGGATTGCCGCAGTGTTTCAGGACTTCGTGCGTTTCGAGCTGTCCCTGCGCGACAACGTTGCACCCGCCGGGGCACCCGATGAGGTCATTCTCAGCGCCCTGGAGCAGGCCGGCGCGACCGGGCTTGCCGACCTCGATACGATTCTGGCGCGCGGTTACGCTGGCGGGACTGACCTGTCCGGTGGGCAGTGGCAGCGCATTGCGCTGGCCCGGGCATTGTGCGCGGTGCAGTGCGGCGCCGGTCTGGTACTGCTGGACGAACCCACCGCGCAACTCGACGTGCGCGGCGAAGCGGAGATCTTCGATCGCATCCTCACCGCTACGCGCGACGTCACCACGATTCTGATCTCGCATCGATTTTCCACGGTCCGGCACGCCGACCGGATCTGCGTACTGGAACAGGGGCGGGTGGTGGAACTGGGCAATCATCAGGAATTGATGGCCGCCAAAGGCCGCTACCACACCATGTTCGAGCTGCAGGCTTCGCGATTCGCGCAAGACGCGGAAGGCCCCGAAGGTTCCGAAGGTTCCGAAGGTTCCGAAGGTTCCGAAGGCATGGACTACGATGTCCTCAGTTGACGATCTGCCGCCCGCACTACCCGCCATGTGGCGCGCGCTGAAGCGCGGCTACGAGGCGGAACCCAAACTGCTGACGGTCGCCTTCGTGCTGTCGCTGCTGGCCGCCGTGCCGGATGCGCTGCTTGCGTTATGGCTGAAGTTCCTCGCCGACGGGCTGCTGGAGGACGACCGCGCGTTGGTGATCACCGCCGCGTTGGGACTGGGCGTGTCCGCGACGCTCACCTGGGCGCTTCGCGTGGTCAGCGATCGTACCCAGCGCCGGTTCCGGGACATGGTGACCATTGCGCTGGAGTCGCATGTGGCGCAGCTGCAGGCAACGGTTGCCACCGTGGCGCATCACGAGCGGCCGGAGTTTCTCGACCGCCTCGCGGTGCTGCGCGATCAGGTGTTCGTGCTGGACCACATGTACATGTCGCTGTTTTCCACCGCCGGTTGGATCCTGCGTCTGGGCATTACCCTGGTCCTGCTCGTCTCCATTCACCCCGCGCTGGCGCTGCTTGCAGCCTTCGCGCTACCCACCGTTCTCACATCCGCGTGGCGGCCCGCGGTGGAACGAGCCGCGGAGGAGCGCGGCGCCCCCGCAAATCGACTGGCCCGGCATTTGTTCGACGTCGCCACCACCGCGCCGCCGGGCAAGGAAGTCCGCGTCACCGGCATTGGCGAGCGCCTCGTCCGGGAACGGCGGGCCGCCTGGGAGCGCTGGTACGCCGGGGTCGCCTCCGCGCGCTGGGGCAGTGCGATCTGGCACACCCTGGCGTGGACCATATTCAGCGGCGGGTACGTCGGCGCCGTGGTGTTCGTCGCCTATGGTATCCAGGGGTCTCCAGGCGAAGTCCTGCTGGTGCTGGCGGCTGGGGCACGGTTGTCCGCGTACATCGGGGCCACCGTCGGGGAGATCGGATTTTTGCGCGGCATCTGGATGGATGGATCCCGACGCATGGCTTGGCTGGAAGACTATGCGGCGTCGCTCATCGAACATACCGATGCCGAGGTGCCGGCCGTGCTCGAGCAGGGCATACGTTTCGAGCATGTCTGCTTTGCCTATCCCGGCACCGAGCGCAACGTGCTGGATGACGTGAACCTCGAATTACCGGCGGGCGCGGTGGTCGCCATAGTCGGCGAGAATGGTGCAGGCAAAACCACGTTGGTGAAACTGCTGTGCCGGTTGTACGAACCCGGCGCAGGCCGCATCCTGATCGACGGCGTCGACCTTGCGCGAATGCCCCCGGACGACTGGCGAACCCGCCTCGCCGGCGCGTTTCAGGATTTCTTCCGCTTCGAGTTTCAAGCCCAACATACCGTCGGCTTGGGCGACGTACCACGCCTGGACGATGCGCCCGCCGTGGTCACGGCAGTCGACCGCGCCGGCGCCAACGATATGGTCGAGCGGTTGGTCGCGGGGCTCGAAACCCAGCTCGGCCCCACCTGGCCCCAGGGCGTTGAAGTCAGCTTCGGTGAATGGCAGAAGCTGTCGCTGGCGCGCGGCTTCATGCGCGATCATCCACTGCTGCTGCTGCTGGACGAGCCCACCGCGGCACTCGACGCCGAAACCGAACACGCCCTGTTCGGGCGTTATGCCGCCGCCGCCCGTGGCGGTCGCGCGGCGGTAAGCCCCGACGGACGGATCACCCTGCTGGTCTCGCACCGGTTCAGCACCGTGCGCATGGCGGATCTGATCGTGGTTCTCGATGGCGCGAAGGTGGTCGAGGTGGGCAGCCACGAGGACCTCATGGCTCGACGCGGCCAGTATTCGGAACTCTACGAGATTCAGGCGGCCGCCTACCGATAAGTCGACTCCTTCAGATCCGGTAGGCGACCGCGCGCGTTACGGGTTCGGCTGCGCGTCCAAGTGTTTGATCACGGCCGGCATGGGGTGCACCTGAACATCGAAGGATGACGCGTAGCGCACATAGAACATACACGGCTGCTGATGGCAGATCAGCGCGTGGATCGATCGGCCCGGCAAGCTGATGTAGCTGTGGCCACTCAGATCAACCGCCCGACCATCCCCGTGCACGTAGGTAAAGGCGCCGTCGATCCAGACGTACGACTCCGCACTGGTGTGACTGTGATTCGGCACTCGGTATCCCGCGGGTAGCCGAAAAACAACCTCCACGGCACCACCCTCGAGGCTGCCGCGTAGGATCGCCACGTCAGCGCCGGGCGGGAACCCATCAATCTCGAGGGGGCTCCAGTGCACCTTCGCCAAGTCGATGATGCGCTGATCGAAGCCGAACGAGATGGGGTTGGTGTCGGAACCGGGTAAATCGCGATCCGGCTGCTGCGCCCAGCCCGAAAGCGCAAACAGACACAGCGGCCACAGATAGTGAATCTTCATGAGCAAACCCTGTTGTTGATAGGCGTCCGCCATGAGGCACGCTTCGTGCCACCTTGCGCTCACCGCGGAATCCGGGGTTCCTGGGAATCTAGGCAGCCATCGCGCGAAGGCGGATAATGAGATCTCGCGAGTGCTCATGAGTTTTCGCGCGCCATCGTCCGGGGAAACACATGGCAGATCACGACGTCCACCGCATCGTTGGAACCAGCCGCGCACTGGCTGCGGTCCTCGATCAGGCGGATGCCGTTGCAAACACCGAAGCCACTGTCCTGATCCTCGGCGAAACCGGCGTTGGCAAGGAACTCATCGCGCGTCGGATCCACGACCGTAGCGCGCACCAGGCCGGTCCCCTGGTGACGGTCAACTGTGCGTCAATTCCCCACGACCTGTTCGAGAGCGAAATGTTCGGCCACGTCCGGGGCGCGTTCACGGGCGCCAATCGAGATCGTGTCGGACGCATCGAGAGCGCCGCCGGTGGCACCCTGCTGCTGGACGAGGTAGGAGAAATCCCCGCGGCGCTGCAAGCCAAGCTGCTCCGCGTGCTGCAGGAACGTCGTTTCGAACGAATCGGTGAAGACCGCAGTCGTCACGCAGACGTACGCTTCATCGCAGCGACCAATCGTCCCCTCGAACAGGAAGTCAGCTCCGGCCGGTTCCACCGCGACCTCATACTATCGGCTCTGTGTATTCCCCATCGAAATCCCACCCCTGCGCAGCCGACCCGAAGACATCCTGCCGCTGGCCAGGCACTTTCTGACCAGGCTTGCCGTCGCCCATAGCGTGCCGCGCCCGAAACTCAGCCGCGCGCAGATCCAACGTCTGCGAGCCTACGACTGGCCCGGCAACGTGCGCGAACTGGTCAACGTCCTGGAACGCGCCGTCATTCTCGCAAACGGGAAAGAACTCGACCTCGAGTCAGCGTTACCCAAGTCCGCATTGTACTTCGCCGCCCACATACCGCCGGTGGCCGAACAAGGCGCGGCCCGGGGATTTTTCACCGAGACCGAGTTTGAGCAACTCGCTCAACAGAACCTCATCGCGGCGCTGGAAGCGAGCCACTGGAAAATTTCCGGTCGCGCCGGCGCCGCCACGTTGCTGGGCCTGAATCCATCCACCTTGACATCGCGCCTGAAGGCGATGGACATTCGCGCCCCTGAACCCGATTCGCTGTACGTCCGGCTTGGCGCCCATCGAGGCATCTCCACCTTGGCCCGGGAACTGTTCGGTCGGGTATTGTCCGACCCACAGCTGTCCCGTTTCTGGGCGAATCGGAGCAACATCGGCGTGCTCCGCGAAGTTCACCTGCTGACCGCCTATCTCGGGGCGGCCAGTGGGGGTTCCCATTCGCTACAACGGTCGTGACATGCGCTCGGCACATCGGGATCTGGCCATCGACGATTCCGACTGGGAGCGCTTTCAGCAGCACCTCGATGCAACGCTCCAGGCGTTGCGCATCGACGCCGCAGCGGGTGACGAGGTGGTCGAGTTCGCTGCATCGTTGAAAGCGGAAATCGTGCGCCACTAGGCGACCGCTGACGACCTCCCATCGGCCTGGCGGCCCCGCAACCTCCCTTTATGTGACCCACGTCCGGTCTGGCGTTCGACATTTCCCTAACGTCGCCATCAGCAAAAGCTTCGGACAGCGGAGGTCCCGATGCGTGAGATATTCTTGAAATTCGTTGCCGCAGTGGCGGTTGTGCTTACGCTCGCCGGTTGCAGCGGCAACCCCAGTGTCAGCGAAAGCCAGTGCGTCGCCGGCGACTGGCAAACCGTCGGTTATCGCGACGGCGTCAACGGTCTGCGCAGCACTCAGTTGCTGCAGCACCAGGACGCCTGCGTCCAACACGACGTGATCCCCGATCGCACCACCTACATGCTGGGCTGGACGCAAGGCATGCGCGAGTACTGCAGGCCGCTCAACGCGTTTGTCACCGGCGAGCGCGGTCAGCGCTACTACAACGTCTGTCCCGCCTCCATGGATCACGACTTTCAGGTGGCCTACAAAGAGGGCCGCGAGCTGTACCTGGCCCGCGCCGCGGTCGCCAACCTGGAACGCAAAATCATCGCGCGCGAGAATCGGCTGGAGGTCCTGAAGGCGGAAATAGTGTCCAGCGCCACCAGCCAGTTCGACCCCCTGTTGACACCCGCCCAGCGCATCGATCTGATCGCCTACACCCAGCGTTTGACCGAAGAAAAGTCACGCATTCAGGCAGAGATTCCGGAACTCGAAGACCAGCTCTCGGAACGGGCCAAGCGGCTGGACGCGCTGACCCAGACCCTGGCGTCGGTTACCTAGTGATCGCCTGATCCAACCTGTTCTACTCCCAGGGGTTGTGCCGGGAGCGCGTGCCGGCCACCCTCGAGCCAGCGCGCGGCGGCTTCGGGGAGCATTTCCGAGACCCGGCGTTCGTACGCCACCACCTCCTCGTCGGTCAACACATCGCGCCATCGACCGTTGGTGCCTTTGAACAGGAATCCTTCGATTCCACCCTCGAACATCCGATCGAACTCGCCGATTTCCTCAGCGCGTCCGCGCATCCCGTCGAAGGTGCAACGCTCGACCACCGCGGGCCATAACGCCGCATCGAATTCGATGTCGAGGAATTCCGCGATCCGCCGCATTTCACCCTCGAGATCAGACTTCAAATCCTGAAAGTGCACCAGCAGGACGTTCGGCTGCTCGCGCCGCTGCCAATACGTCTCGATAATGTGAAACAAGATATCGTCCTGACTCAACCACGTCGGAAAGAACGCATGAAAATCGCCGTCAAACTCGGGCATCGGTGGGACCCCGTCTGCCAACGCCCGTTCGTTCATCTCAGCAATGCGCTTCATGCGCTGCAGGTGGTTGCACATCGACATGAACACATCGCGGCCGTCACGGCCCACGACAATGTATTTCGCATCATCGAACCAGGGGATGCCATCCGCCGCGGTGTGGCTCTTCATGAAGCGCCGCTGGGTTTGCGCTTCCAGCGCCTCATGCATCTCATCGGCCGGAATGAACTTGGCCTCGATCCATGGCGAGAGCGTGTTCACCGACGCCGGCGCGTCACCGTTGGGGTACAACAGGCTGGCGATGATGGCCTGGGTCCAGGTGGTACCGCACTTCGCCGGCGTGCACACGAAGATGTCGTCCGGACGCGGCTTGAAGCCCTGCCAGCGTCGATTGTCGAAGACCGCCGTGCGATACTCGCGCATTGACTTCCCCACCTGACCGTCACCGCGAGCGTACCACGTGATCCGGTGCGTTCGAGACATCGACGGATGAGTTTCGCAACCGATTCCCGCCACATAGATTGCCCCTACTGCGGGGAACGTATCGAGCTGGTCATCGACCTCAGCGTCGAACATCAGGAGTACATCGAAGATTGTTTCGTGTGCTGCCGGCCGATCAATCTGATCACAACGGTCGCCGATGGCGAAGTGTCTGTAATCGCCCGGCACGAGAACGAATGAGCAGCAAGCCCCACGACATGGCGGATCTGCAGACCAAACTGTTCTACGGATTCGGCGCAGTCGCCAATGGCGCCAAAAGCAATGGCTTCAACTACCTGTTGCTGTTTTTCTACAGTCAGGTGGTCGGCCTGCCGGCCCAATGGGTGTCGCTCGGAATCTTCATTGCGCTGCTCTTTGACGCCGTGTCAGACCCGCTGGTTGGGTACATATCCGACAATCTGAGGTCACGTTGGGGACGGCGGCACCCGTTCATGTACCTTTCCGCACTGCCGGTGTCGCTGGCCTACTACCTGCTCTGGTCGCCACCCGACCTCGAACCCGACCAGCTGTTCATTTACTTCGTCGTGGTTGCGGTGCTGATCCGCACGTTCATCACCTTCTATGAGATTCCCGCAACAGCGCTGGTCGCCGAGTTGACTGATGACTACGACGAGCGCACGCGGTTCATGAGCTTCCGCTTTTTCTTCGGTTGGTGGGGCGGTCTGACCATGGCCGTGCTCGCCTATCTGGTGTTCCTGCCCGAAGCAAAAGGCGGTCTTCAATACGTGGCCGGCTGGCGCAATTACGGGATTGCGGCATCGATCATCATCTTCATCTCGATCATGGTTTCGTCGCTGGGCACCCATCGCCACATTCCTTATCTCAAACAGCCGCCGGCGCGAACGGACCGCAGCATCGCAAACAGCTTCCGGGAACTGCACGAGACGCTATCGAACCGTTCCTTCCTGGTGCTGTTCGTCGCCGCGCTGTTCACCGCCGTCGCGTCCGGCATTTCGACCAGCCTGAGCATCTACTTCACGCGGCACTTCTGGGAACTCACCAGCGCTCAGATCGGCTACCTGCAGTTCCCCTATTTCCTGTCCGCGTTCATCGCGCTGTTCATGGCACCTGCGATCTCCCGAGCCATCGGCAAGAAGTACGCGGCCATCAGCATTACCACCGCGTCGGTGATCCTGTCCCCGATGCCGTTCATCCTGCGCATGGTGGGCTGGTTTCCGGACAACGACAGCGATGCGCTGTTCCCCACGCTGATGGCCTTCTTCACCATCGAAGTCACGCTGATCGTCTGCTCGGGCATCCTGATCGCGGCAATGATTGCGGACGTGGTGGAAGACAGCGAGGTGAGCACCGGGCGCCGCTCCGAAGGCACGTTCTTCGCCGCCAACAGCTTCGCCCAGAAGGCGGTGAACGGCCTGGGCGTCATCGTCGCGGGGCAACTGCTGGCGTATGTACAGTTCCCGACCCAGGCCGGTCTCGGCGAGGTTCCGACCAACACGCTTTACGATCTTGCGGCGATCTACATTCCTGCGCTGTGGGGGTTCTACCTGATTGCGATCGTGATGATGGGCTTTTATCGGATCAGTCGAGACAAGCACGCCGAAAATCTGGTCAAGCTGGCCGAACGTCGGGCCGCGTGATCGCTTCGGTGGGTTGCGTGCCGATAAAATGGCCCTGCCGGAATGGGCAGTCCTGCCGCGCCGGCCTTACAATGAACGTCCCGCAGGTCGACGTGGATGAATCATGGGTAAGTTCCAACCTTACGACCCCGCCGCACACCCGCACGTCTGGCAACCCCCCCAATTTGATGATCTGTTCGGCTGCCCGTGCTGCGCCCCGGCGCTCGGCGAATTGCTCCGCCAGAGCGGCATCGACATGGAATTGCAGGCACGCAGGTTCACGAGGCCGCCGCCCCGACCCGAGGCAGCGCCGCTGGCCATCCGCAACGCTCGTATTCTGACCATGAACGCGGCCATGCCGGATGCAGAAGCGATGCTGATCCGCGACGGACGCATCACCTGGATCGGTGCGGATGGCGATGTGGACGCCCATGCCGAGGGCGACGAACTGCGCATCGACTGCCGTGGAAAAACACTGCTGCCCGGATTCATCGAGCCCCACATGCATCTCGCGTCGATCGCGTTGCTGGCGCGCTTCGAAAACATCGGGCCGTTGCGCTACGCGAGCTTCGATGCGGCGCTGGCGCGCCTTCACGAGGTCGCCGCTGCCGCCGGCCCGGATGACTGGATCATGGCACGACAGTTCGACCCGTCGCTGCAGGAGGGCCCGCTCGAATTGACAGCGGACTTACTCGACGGCGTCTCGACTCGCAACCCGGTCTACGTCTACAACGCGTCGCTGCACTTCGGCTATTGCAACAGCCGGGCATTGGAACTTGCCGGGATCACGGCGGAGACGCCCGACCCGGCCGGGTCCGAGTTCGGACGCTACCCGGACGGCTCACCCAACGGGGTGCTCAAAGGCGGAGCCTGCATGGCCGCGGTGTCGCGCCACAACCCCGCGCTGCACGGACTCGACCTGGTGGCCGCCTGCCTCGATGTCTTCAAACACGCCAATAAAAAGGGCCTGACCACCGTCGTGGATCAGGGCACCGGCGCGCTGCAGGGTCGCAAAGAACTCGAAATCTATCGCGCCCTGCGTGAATCCAACGCCATGACCGTGCGGTTCCGCTATTCCCTGTTCAACACCCTGGCCGAACACTGGGACCAGACCGAGTTGCACTGTGGCGACGGCGATGAATGGGTGCGAGCCACGGGTTGGAAGATCGTCACCGATGGCTCCAACCAGGGCCGCACTGGCTTGCAGCGGGAAGAATTCCTGAACACGGGCGGCTTCGGGATCGCCTACATCGAACCGGAGGTGCTCAACGCGGACGTCGCGCGACGCCTCGGGGAAGGCTGGCAGGTGGTGATTCACGCCAATGGCGATGCGGCCATCGATCGCGCGCTGGACGCCTTCGAACATGCCGCAGCGCAGGGCCGGGACATCGCCGGCCGGCGCTGCCGCATCGAGCACTGCAGTATTCTCCACGACGAGCAGATCGAACGGATTGCAGCCCTGGGCATCTCACCCAGCTTTCTGATCGGCCACGTATATTACTGGGGTAAGGCGTTTCGCGACGACATCTTCGGCCCGGACAAGGCGGCGCTGCTCGACCGCACGGCCGCCTGCGAAGCGCGCGGCATCCGCTGGACGCTGCATTCCGACGAACCGGTCACCGAGATGGACCCGCTGCGCTGCATCGAGAACGCGGTCACCCGGCGCATGTGGAAAGCGCCCGACGAAGTCCTGGCGGACCAGGAATGCATTTCCGTCGAGACGGCACTACGGGCGATGACCATCGACGCCGCCTGGCAATGCCATTCCGACCACGAAATCGGCAGCCTGGAAACCGGCAAGCTCGCCGACTTCATCGTGCTGGACGCGGATCCAAGGACGGTGCCAACAACCCAGATCAGCAGCATCGCGGTCAACGAAACCTGGGTGGGCGGCCAACGGGTCCACTGACGTTGTCACAAGGCACTCACGCAGGCGCTAACATGCCCCAGGAATTGGACATCCATCAAAGTTTAGGACACCCATCAAAGTTCGGGACATCCATGGGTGTACCGAACCCTGTCCATAGGTGTACCGAAAGATGATGGATGTCCAAATCTACCCTGGGTGTACCGAACTTTGATGGATGTCCAAATCTAGAAAGGAGTGAACCTTGAGCGAAGCGGAACCCGGCGACGACACGCAAACGAGCGGCGCCATCAATCTCAGCGCGGAGTTGCCGGAGATCGCCGATTGGCTGCCTGAGAGTCTGCAACCCGCATGGGATCTGATTGTTACGTTGCCCATCGTGGGCGGCTTGGTCGTGGCGGTGGTGTTCTACCTCGCCGCGTTCGCGTTCCGCGGACTCGTACTCAACACCATCAGTCGGCTTGCGGCACGCACCGACACGCATCTGGACAACACCATCATCGACCATCTGCGCCGGCCGGTGTTCAACACGATTCTGTACTTCGGCCTGATCCTGGCCGTCAACGTCGCAGCGTTGCCGTTCGGCCGCGTCGTGCTGATCAACGTGTTCGCATCCGTAATCGTGGTCAGCTGGATGAGCGCGGCACTGCGGATCAGCAATGCCCTGCTCGATGCTTTCAGTCTCGATCCACGCATCACCGTGGTCGAACCGCGAACCATCCCGATGTTCGATCTGGTCATGAAACTGACCTTCATTCTGGTCGCCAGCTACTGCCTGCTGATGGTCTGGGGCATCAATCCCCTCGGCTGGCTGGCGTCCGCGGGAATCGTCGGGATTGCCGTCGGTTTCGCAGCCAAAGATACCCTGGCCAACCTGTTCTCAGGATTTTTCATCGTGGCCGATGCCCCGTACAAACTGGGCGACTACATCAACCTCGATTCCGGAGAACGCGGCCAGGTCACCGCCATTGGTATGCGCAGCACCCGCCTGCTGACCCGGGCCGACGTTGAAATCACCATACCCAACGCAGTGATCGCGAACGCCAAGATCACCAACGAAAGCGGTGGAGCAAACGCGAAGATGCGACTGCGTATCTTGGTCGGCGTCGCCTACGGAACCGACGCCGACGAGGTCTGCGCACTGCTGCAGCAAATCGGCGAGGCCAATCCCGAGGTGTGTTCCGACCCGGCGCCGCGGGTACGAATGCGTGGCTTCGGTGCCTCGAGCGTCGATTTCAACCTGCTTGCGTGGATCGAACAGCCCGAAGACCGCGGTCGTATCTCGCACGCGCTGTACATGGAGATCTACCGCGTGTTCGCCGAGCAGAACATCGAAATTCCCTACGCCAAGCAGGACGTGTTCATCAAGGAGCTGCCCGACCGGCTGGACCCAAACCTCGATGAATCGTGAACTACCTCTCGCAACTGTCGGTATTGAAAGAATTTTCTAGACCAAATTACTTGCACATCCGAACGTCGGACGTTAGCTTGGGCCGTCCTGTCGCGGAGCATCGACATCGCAGTTCGTATTGTGGTGCTGAACCCGAAGGGTGGTTCGGGTAAATCGACCATCGCCACCAACATCGCAGCACAATTCGCGACCCAGGGTCGTTCCGTGGTGCTGCTCGACGACGACCCGCAAGGCTCGTCCACGCGCTGGCTGTCCAAACGCCCGGCTTCCGTCGCCCCCATCCATGGCATTTCAAGCGTCCAGCCCCAGACCGGGATTACCCGTTCCTTCGCCATGCGGATTCCGCCCGAGACCGAATTCATCGTCGTCGACACCTCGGCGGCGCTGCAGGATCTTCAACTGATCGAGGCGACCCGCGGCGCAGACCGGATCATCGTGCCGGTGATGCCATCGGACATCGACATTCATGCCGCCACCCGCTGCATCGCCAGCCTGCTGTTGAAGGCGAAGATCGATCGCCACGACAACCGCCTGGCAATTGTCGCCAATCGAGTAAAGACCAATACCCTGGTGTTCAAGTCGCTGATGAAATTCCTCGGGGCGCTGGACATTCCGCTCGCCGGGTTGCTGCGCGATGCCCAGTGCTACGTACACGCCGGCGCTGCAGGCCTGGGGGTGCATGAACTGAGCAAAGTCCAGCGCAAGGAACTCAAGCAATGGGTGCCCCTGCTCGATTGGCTCGAGCGCGGCATCGTGCATCCGGTAAGCAGTCTTTACGGCGATCGGCCGATCGCGCCATCGAACGTCACCACGCTGGATTCAATGCGTCAACGCCGAGTAGTCGGCAGCGGGTATAATTAGCTCTCGTCGGAGGGAGAACCCCATTGAGTCTCGAAATCTGGATCGCCCTGATCGTCGCGACCGGCATCGCGTTCCTCATCGGCCGCAAGAGCGCGGCGAAACGTGCCGCCGCGCTGAACACCCGGCTCGACACCCTGCAAGCTGAGCTGGACACGACGCGCGAGCAGGCAGAAACGGCGCTTGCGGAGGCCCGGGACAAAGCTACCGCGGTGGAAGAGGGTGTCACCAGTCACTTCGAGCAGAGCGCGGTGCTGTTTGGAAAGCTCGCCCAGGACTACCGAGCATTTTTCGAGCACTTCTCGACCAGCGCGCAACAACTGGGCGTCTCGGAGGGCGTGGCCCAGCAACTGTTGGCCCAGTTGGACCAGCCGCTGATCTCAGAAGCGCCGGAAGCCGAACCCACGATCGAGGCCACGATCGAGGCCGAGGCACCCGAAGCGACTCCGGACGCCGAACCGCCGACCCTCGACCCGATCAGCGCCAAGGTCGCCGAGATCGAAATCGAAGAAGCCGAGCCGGATACCTCCAGGCAGGCTGGCTAGATCAGCCCACCATCAAGGCGCCGGACTCCGTCCCGATCCGCTGCACCTCGGGCATCACCTTGTCCACGAACAGCCGCAGGCTGCGTTCTGCTTCGTCGTAGGGCATGCCCGCATAGGCGAAGTGCCCCATCATTCCTTGTGCGCCAATGGTCTCGTGGATGAACTCGATTTTCTCGATCAGCTGATCGGGCGTGCCCCAGGGCATCAGCCGGACGAAGTCCGCCGCCGCGCCGTCCGGGGTACGTTTCTCGATGTAGGAGCGCATACGCGAGTAGTATTCGTAGCCCTTCATCGTTTCGAGGTGACCCGCGGTCATCTCGTAGTGCTCCATGACCGAGTGGTAGTAGCGGCCGATGTATCGATAGGCCATCTCTTCGGCGCGATCGGCGCTCTCATCGACAAAGAAAAAGCCACCACACATGGGCGCCGGCGGTTGCGAGGTCGCGCCATAGGTTTCTCCCCATACCCGGTGGTAGATCTCGAAGTCTTCTTTCACTGTTTCCCAGGGTTTCTGCGGAACCACCAGCAACCCGACCCCCAACTTGGCCATGATCGGCATCGATTCGGGACTGACCGCCGCGGCAAAGGTCCGGCCGCGGAACGACTGGAAAGGCGCCGGACGGATCTCGCGCCGCGGCTGCTGCGTGAACTCGCCTTCGAGTTCGACGTACCCCGCCTCGAGTCCTTCGAGAATCATTTGCGCCGATTCCACGAAGCGGTCCCGGCTCTCGCCCATCGGCACCCGAAAACCATCGAACTCGACCCGGCCTAGGCCCCGGCCGATGCCAAGGATCATCCGGCCCCCGGACAGATTGTCGAGCATCGCAATTTCCTCGGCGACCCGCACCGGGTCGTGCCAAGGCAGCACGATCACCATGGAGCCAAGCTGCACCCGACTGGTCTTACCTGCCATGTAGCTCAGGAACTGGGTGACATCCGGCACCATGGTGTAGTCGGTGAAGTGATGTTCCACGGACCACACTGAATCGAAACCCAAGGGTTCGGCAAGCTCCGCGAGCCGCAGTTCCTGTGTGTACACCTCCCGGTCCGGAATCGGTTTCCCCAGGTTCTGGAACAATGGTGCATAACCCATGCGCATGTCGTCTCTCCCGTTCGTTCGCAATCGGGCAAGTGTGCCACAAACCGGATCGGTATCCGTGCGGCGGCCTGGGCACTCGTGGCTCAATGAGCCACCAGCGCGCCTAGCCGACCGCCTGGTTCCAGGCCACAGCCAGCAAACCCAACGCCAGGACCGCCGAGATGTGCTGGCCACTTCTACCCAGTCGACGGATGTCGAAACCGGCCGCCAACAGGCCCGCGCACAGGCCGACGCCAAATCCCGCGAAGTGCGCCAGGACGTCCGTGCGCCCATCCCCGACACCGGTGAAGGTCAACAGCGCGATACCGCCGAAGATCGGCGCGAAACTGCGTCGCCAGGCAGCACCTTTGAAATAGCCACGCCGCCAGACGAAGGCCGCACCCAACGCCAGCGCTGCAAAGGTTGCCGTGGACGCGCCGATCGAGCTGAACGCCTCGGGGCGCAGCCAGGCATTCAGCGCGTTACCCAGCGCGCCCGAAATCAGGACCAACAGCCAGCCGAATCCGGAGCCGAGATAACGTCCGACGAACAGACCAAACAACGCACCGAACAGCGAATTCGCCACAATGTGGCCGAGATCCGCATGCAGTGTGAGTGCGGTGACCGTCCGCCACCACTCTCCGTCTGCCACCAGCCCCGCCTGCATACGACCCTCGGCACGCCAACCGGGGTCCAGCAGGCCGAAGCTCGCGAAGGCGGGCAGCGCCCAGATCACCATCAGATAACCGGCGACGCCCAGCCAACCGGAATCGATCGTCGGCAGCGGCGTACCGCGCACCGGGACGGGTCGATTCTCCCCGTCATACTGGTCGAGTTGTGTCTCGGCAGACCGCGCCTGGTCCGGGTGTACCCACAGGCCCCAGGTGTCGCCCACAAGTTCAACCTCGTTGTCGATTGCCACCGCGGTCAGCACCAGGCTCCACTCGTAGACCGGATTACGCGAATGGGTCCGACGGATGCAGACCCAGGGCAATTCGTCTTCAATCATCAGCGCCGTTCCCCAAACCCAATGAGGGGCTCCCGCCTTCACCCGAGGCAAGATAGGGTATCTTAGTTTCATGCACCGTCTCATCTTCGTGTTCGCGCTGCTGTTCACCCCGGCTGTCGGCCACGCGGCCACTGCGATATTCGCCGGTGGTTGCTTCTGGTGCATGGAACCCCCCTTTGACGTTCTGGAGGGCGTATCGGAAACCACCTCGGGTTACACCGGCGGGCGCACCGACAATCCCACCTACGAGGACGTCAGCTACAGCGATACCGGTCATCGCGAGGCGGTACAGGTTCGCTACGATCCGGCCAAAGTAAGCTACGCCGAACTACTTGCGGTGTTCTGGCGCAACATCGACCCGTTCGACGACGACGGTCAGTTCTGCGACAAGGGGGATAGCTATCGCAGCGCCGTGTTCTATGCGAATTCCGACGAACAGCGTCTGGCGGAGGCGTCGAAGGCCACCCACGAAACCCATTTCGGGCGTGCCGTGGTCACCGAACTGTTACCCACCCGCCGCTTCTATCCGGCGGAGGACTACCACCAGAATTACTACCTGGAAAATCCGTGGCGCTATAAATACTACCGCTACGGCTGCGGTCGCGACCGACGCCTCGAGGCCATCTGGGGCGGTGTCGGGGACTGATTGGCCGGGCCGCGAGTTTCGCGCCGAATTGTCAATGTTGCGACCGCTTGCGTATCCTGTTGGGTTGAGTCGCAACGAGACGAGCATGTTTCACTCGATCACCGCGTGAGCGCCGCCCGCGCACTTCCAGAAGATCCCCCCCTCAAGCCCAGACAGGGCATGTTCAGCTCACTCGCAAATCGGGATTTCCGGTTCCTGTGGGTCGGCAACCTCGGCGCGACCTTCGCCATGCAGATGCAGATGGTGGCGCGCGGCTGGCTGATCTACGACATGACCCGTTCACCCATGGACCTGGCCTGGGTGATGCTGTCGTTCTCCCTGCCGATGATCCTGTTCTCGTTGTTCGGCGGCGTCGCGGCCGATCGGCTGACCAAGAAATGGGTCATGGTTGCCACCCAGACGGCCAACTGCGTGGGCACCGTGTGGCTGGCCAGCATCGTCATCACCGGCAACGTGGAGTTCTGGCATTTTATCGCCTTCGGCGTGTTCAACGGCTCGATCCTGTCTTTCAGCATGCCCGCCCGCCAAGCCGTCATTCCGGAGATCGTCGGTGAAGCACAACTGGTGAACGCGATCGCACTGAACTCCGCCACGATGAGTCTTTCCCGGGTGCTCGGGCCCGGAATCGCCGGCGCAATCATCGCGCTGGTCGCCGGTGGCGATACCACATCGCACTTCGGGGTGGGTGTCGTGTTCATGGTCAACGCGGCCTTGTATCTGCTTTCGGTTCTGAGCCTGCTGGTGCTCCACCATCAAGGCCACTCTCAGATGACCCATTCGGCACCGATCACCCGGGACATTGCCGACGGCTTCCGCTACATCTGGAACCACGAGGTGCTGCGCGGGCTGATCATCATGACCTTCATCCCGTTACTGTTCGGGTTCCCCGTGCAATCGCTGATGCCGGTGTTCAACACCGAGGTCCTGTTCGGCGGCCCGACGGAACTGGGGCTGTTGATGAGCGGCATGGGTGCCGGAGCGGTCGGCGGCTCGCTGCTGCTGGCGCGAATGTCGGATTCCCGCCACAAGGGCTTGATCCTGTTCTCCTCAGCGTTCGCCTGGTCGGTGTTTCTCGCACTGTTCGCGTGGACCGAGACCTTCTGGACCGCGATGGTCGCCAGCGCCCTGACGGGCCTGGTGAGCTCCATCTTCATGTCCCTGCACATGAGCCTGGTCACCTTGATCATCGTCCCGGAAATGCGCGGCCGGGTGATGAGCGTCATGATGATGACCTTCGGACTGATGCCGATCGGCGCTCTGCCCGTGGCGTTCTTCGCCGAAACGATCGGCATTGCAATTTCGCTGTTCGGCTGTGCGGTGGGCCTGGCCGCGCTGACCCTGCTGCTGATGATAAAGATTCCCGCACTCATGAAGATCGAGGTCGACGGGCCGATCGAAGTCCATCGGCGCCGATTCTAGGCGCTCGAGCAAACCCTCCTTGCGTCGACGGATCACCCGGCAGTACGCTTGACTGCCAAGCCCTCGCCCAGCAGCTTTCCGACAGTAGAAGGTGGAACCTTGAGCGACGCCGATCCCCATGCCATTACGAACAGCGACGCGCTGCGCGCTGTGATCGGCGCGGAGATCCCCGGCCTGGGCGAGAAGAATCAGAATCGACTGAACGAATTTGCCGTCGATTTTCTGGCCCGGGTGCCGTTCCTGATCCTGTCCACGGCGGATCAGAACGGCAACATCGATGCCTCGCCCAAGGGCGACGCGCCCGGATTTGTGCTGGTGGAAGACGATCAGACGCTGGTGATTCCGGACCGGCCCGGCAACAAGCTTGCCTATGGCCATCAGAACATTCTGAGCAACCCGAAGGTCGGGGTGCTGTTCATGATCCCGGGCACCCCGGAGACGCTCCGGGTGAATGGCAGTGCCACGCTTACCGCAGACCCGGTATTGCTCGAACGGCTTGCAGCCCGCAGCAAACCCGCCGTGCTGGCGATTCGCATTCGTGTCGAGGAGTGTTTCTTCCACTGCGCCAAAGCGTTTATCCGTTCAGACCTGTGGAAGCCCGAGGCGTGGCCCGAACGCCAGAAAATCTCCTTCGGCGCGATGTTTGCCAAGCAGACCGGGGCCGATGCCGAGGCGGCGAAGCAAATCGACGCAGTGGTCGAAGCCGACTATCGGGACAATCTTTGAACGCGGGGTCTTTGAACGCAGGAGTGGGGCGTCATGTCTGAGAACACCAACCACTCCGGCGGATGTTCATGCGGCGAGATTCGCTTCGGGTTCCGCGGCGCGACCGAGCGTCAGTTGGCCTGCAGCTGCCGGTCCTGCCAGTACACTTCCGGTGGCGGCCCGAGTTATGCGGTGATCGTGAAGGGCGAAAATTTTCGCGTCACCCGGGGCACGCCACGCGAATTCAAGACCCTCTCCGAGGCGGGCCACGTACTGATCCGCTATTTCTGTGGCAACTGCGGCACTCATATCTACGCCACCAGCGATCGATCGCCCGAGTCACGCTCGATCAAAGTCGGCTGCCTGGACGATCCCTCCCGGTTCCGTCCACGCCTTCATTTCTGGACCAGCGAGGCGCCGCGTTGGCACAAGAAGCACTGGTTCACGATGCGCTTCAGCAAGAGTCCACCGCAACGGCGCGGTCAGGCAGCACCGGAACCCGAGGAAATAGATCCACTGAATTCGGATCACCCGATCTGAGCGCACGGGAGTCATCCTGAATGACAATTAATCTCGACCACCTGGTGCTGAAACTTCGCAACGAACCGGCAATGATCGCCTTCTACACGGACATCCTGGGTCTCGAGGCCGAGCGACTCGAGGATTACCGCAGCGGCCGGGCGCCCTTCCCCTCGATACGCATCAACGCAACCACCCTCATCGATCTGCTGCCGCAGAATGACCCGGCCGAAACGCCCACCCCGAACCTGGATCATTTCTGTATGGCGCTGGATCGTCAGACCTGGGACGCCGTGTATGCGCGTCTCGTCGAGCAGGGCGTAGAGATCAGCGGGCCCCACAACCTCTGGGGTGCACGCGGCCAAGGTACGTCGATCTATGTGAAGGACCCCGACGGCAACGGCGTGGAGTTGAAGACCTACGACGAATGATCGAAGGCGAAACACCGTGGCACTTGGGTAGCACAGTGCCAACTGGCGCTCAGTCCCGTTTCAGGGCGCTTGTTGAAGTACGCGGATCGGCACACAATTGTCGCCAACGCCAGCAAAGCGCCGGAACCTGGGACCATGGCCGAAACCGCCGTCGAATCCGATCAGTTGGTGTTCAGCTTCGACGAGCTGATGACCGAAGACGCCTATGAAGAGCCGCTGATCACGGGCGGCGTGCGCTGCCATGGTGGCTATATCGGCGGCAAATACGTGTCGCCGCGGGGCGCCGTTCGGCGCCGTGCCATCGCGAACTGGCATCGGCGGCTCGCTGCAGACGGTCTGCCCGTGGTGGTGGTTCCCGACAAGTACGTGCCGCCCAGCTATCCCAACTATCCCCAGGCCAAGTTCCTGCTCACCGAAGGCGTCGTCGATCCTCTGACCCGGGCACTGACCATCATCTCCATCGTCGAGGGCTTCGGCGCCCGCATTCGAGAAGTACAATTGCCGGACTTCGATCGCGAGATCAAAGAATCGATCGACGGTACCTCGCTTGCTCATCTGGGCAGCGGACTGTTCGAGGCACATGCCCGGGACGAGGCGGGCCACCGCGATCAGGGCGGTCACAAACAGATGTGGGAAGCCGCCCGTGACGTCGGCCTCGACAAACCCGACATACCCAACGACGTGTTGCTGCGCCTGATGACGGGCGGCTCACGCGGCGAACGCAAGCGCGCCTTTCCCGAACTCAGCGAGCGCATGGAAGGCATGATCACGATGATGGCCAACGTGCTCATCATCGAAACCTTTGCGGACAACACCTTCACCTGGGCCAAGCAGCTGCTCGGCGATCCCGAGGTCAGCGCCGATGCCGAGCGCGCCGCCCACATCGTCGATTGCATCGCACGCGATGAAGTCCCGCACGTCGACTATCTGACGGTCGCGCTCTCGGAACTTCGGGGACATACCCTCTGCTCGCCCGACGGAACGTTCGCCATCCCCGGCAGCGAAGTCATCGACACCATCTTCCGTGGGCAACTGCGCGGCATGGCCACGCAGCGTCCCCGGGAGAACCGTGAGCGCCTGCGCACGGAGATTCGCCAGGCCATCGCCGACGAATCGCGCGCGACGCGGATCGCGCGCACCTTCGAGGACCTGGACGCGGGATGGGAGTTCCCCCATGCGGATGACGAAGAACTCGACATCCTCCTGAGCCCCGCCTGACCACCATGCACATTCGCACCAACCCCCTCTATCGGAGGATTCGCATCGGTTGGACCGCGCTGTGCGTCTGGTGGCGCTACAAGCGCCTGACGTGGTCGGATCGATTACGCCGACGCGAGCCGGACGCCGACGCGCTGCATCGGATTCATCAGCGCAATGCGGATCACATATTTCACACGGCGGTCACCCTGCGCGGCATGCTGGTGAAGATGTGCCAGGTGATCGGGACCCGCTCAGACGTCTTTCCCCGGGAGTTCGTCGATACCCTCGCCAAATGCCAGGATCGGCTACCGCCCAGGGATTTCGACACCATTCGCCGGGTGGTGGAAGAGGATTTCGGTCGGCCTATTCATGAGGTCTTCACGGAATTTGACCGCGAGGCCGTCGCGGCGGCCTCGCTCGCCCAGGTCCACAAAGCGCGACTCGCTTCGGGCGAGGAGGTGGCGGTCAAGGTTCAATATCCAGACATCGAGCAGATCATGCACATCGATCTGCAGGCGTCACGGCACATTGCGGTGATTTACAACCGCTTCGACAAAAGCCCGCTCGATTTCATTCCACTGCTCGATGAGCTGCAGAAACACCTCAGGATGGAACTCGACTTCAGGCGCGAAGTGGAGAGCGCGGACCGCCTGCGCGAGTTTTTCGCTGACGAACCGAGCGTGAAAATACCACGCGTCTTCGCCGAGCTATCCACACGCCGCGTGATCACCATGGAATTCGTCGAGGGCGCCAGAGTCAACGACCCGGATGCGCTCAAAGACGCAGGCGTCAATCTCGACGGTTACATGGCGCGTCTGATGCGCATCTTCAACCGCATGATCCTCGCCTACGGATTCTTTCATGCCGATCCACACCCCGGGAACATCCTGGTCAACGCCAACGAACACGGCCGGCCGGTCTTCACGCTGATCGATTTCGGGCTCGCAAAGCAACTGCCTGACGGCTTCGGTATGGGGTTGTTCGAACTCATGTTCTCGATGATGACGTTCAACGAGTCTGCCATGCTGCGCGCGTTCCGGGAGCTGGGATTCGAGACCCAGACCGGCAATGAAGAGACCTTGCTGCACATCGCCAGACGCATGATTGCGCGATCGGACACGGGTGCGTTTCAGGGTGAGTTCACCGAGGACATGACCGACGAGATGTTCGACGCCATCCGTGAAGACCCGGTGGTCAGCGTGCCCACCGACTTCGTCCTGGTCGCCCGCGCATTCGCCTTGCTTTCCGGCATTGGCCATGCGTTGGGCCAAAGTGCCAATGCCCTGGATGCGCTGGGGCCGAATCCCAGCTGACTAGTGTAGTGCGCCGTAAGTATTGGCACACTACCCTGGGCCCCCTGAACCGTTGACGAAACGGTGCAGCAGCTCGACGGTCAGGTCGGGCGCTTCCATCGGTAGCAGATGCCCGGCGGTCGCGGTTTCCAGGCGACAGTCCGGAAACAATCCGGCGAGGTGCTCAAACACCACATCCGCGATGAAGCCGTCCGCAGCACGCACCAACAACACCGGCGCCGTAACCTGCGGGGCAAACTCGAAGGTATCGAGGCTGCCGGAGGTGTCGAAGATGGTCGCCTCCACCAGCGGGTCGCACTTCAACTCGACCTGACCGTCGTCCCGATCCCGAAACCCCTCGCTGATATACAGCTCGAAGGCGCGTGGGTCCCAGCTGGCAAACAGCAGTTTGTCTTTCCAGGCGTCGCGCACGAATTCGCGGGACGGGAACACTGCACTGCGCTTGCGTGCCTGCTCGGCGATCACCGATGGAACTCTCGGGCTCGGCACAATGCCAAGCTTTTCCAGCAGCGCCGGGCTGGGATGGATGGGCGGATCCAACATCGCAATGCGCTGGAACAATCCAGGCTGTCGAAACTCGGCCGCCGCGGTGACGATACCGCCCAAGGAGTTCCCAATTCCGTAGTCTATGGACGTTCGGCCCGTCTCCTGCAGAAGCTGGGCCGCCACCCCGGCCAGATCAGACACGAAGTAATCCCAGTCATAGCCATCGGGCACCTCGGGCGCCTGTGAATCGCCGTGCCCTCGCAGGTCGATTGCAATCACGCGATAGTCGGCTCGGAGCGACTCGGCCACGAGACCCCACATCGCGCCGCAGAACCCGTTGGCGTGCGACAGCAGGGCAATGGGTTGATCGCCGCCCCAGTCCCAACCGGAGATGGCGATGGTGCCACCCGAGAAGGGGTCGTCGAGGCGCCAGGTGCGCTGCGTCGGCGCCGTCACCGCGCCTCCAGGCGGATGATCGCAAAGGGCGGACGCTTACTTTCGTCGTCCAGTAACTCCTGCCAGAAATCATACTTGGCCGCCAGTGCCGCGAACCCCTCCTGCCATTCCTCATCGTTGGCGGCTGGCCGGGCAGTCATCTCGTAGATGGCATCGCCCACCTTCAAGCGCACGTTCGGGTCGGCGGCAATGTTCGTGTTCCAACGCTTGGTTCCCGGAAACGGAAGATCCTCATCGTAGATCGATGGCACGAACACCTTGCCGTTCGCTTCGGCAACCACCACGGTCACGGAGTGCGGAATGCCGTACCAGGGATGCGTCTCGAGGAAGACTTCCCGGGGTTCGTTGACGAAGGTCCAATCCGCCGGCGCGCCTGCGGCCTGCCCGGACAACCAGAGCCCCGGGCGACGGTCCTGGGGTTCGCATGCCGACATCAGCACCGACCCTCCCA
>Ga0209987_10000100_pt1 | contig 38278 bp, 33 predicted proteins | sample N074metaG_FD_182134 | JGI IMG/M metagenome (GOLD analysis project Ga0209987, IMG submission 182134) | Deep subsurface microbial communities from Kermadec Trench to uncover new lineages of life (NeLLi) - N074 metaG (SPAdes) (version 2) | ecosystem: Environmental > Aquatic > Marine > Ocean trench...
CGCCGCGGAGCGCACTTTTATTGCGTGATCGTGGCGATGCTGAATGCGAACGACCCCGCACCATTGATCAGCTATGCAGACTGGCCGGGAGTCATCACTCGGACGCCCGCGGGCGATGGCGGGTTTGGCTATGATCCGATCTTCTATGATCCCAAGTTCGCTGCGACCGCCGCGCAACTCTCAGCCGAGGTCAAGAACCGTGTCAGCCATCGTGGCCGCGCATTGGCGAAGCTGAGCGTGGCGCTCAAAGAACAGCTTACCCAGGCGTCGTCCCCAGGCAGTTAAACGGTAGTTTTATGCACAACGGGCGGGCCGCGTCTCGAAAACCGGCCCGTTACGCGTGATTGTTAGAACCGATAGTCACTATTCAGAGATAATTCACTGATTAATAATGAGTTCCAGCGCGTGATCATTTTTTGGTCAAACTAAGAAAAATCTCGATGCGCCGCGACTCAAGAGACCAATCGGGTGCTTTTTCCACAGAGTTATCCACAGTTATTGTGGATAAACTCGTTTTCCGTGTCCGTTCCTGGCCTTAGGCTCGGGACCCGGAGCGGATTCTCGGTCTCAGGCCCGGATTGTCTTGTATTTCAGTGGTCCGAACAGTATGCTCACGCGCCCACCGATCGGGCTCGACTGCCATGAAACCGGACATTCACCCAGACTACGGCGACCTCAAGGTGACCTGCGGCTGTGGGAATGAATTCACGACCCGTTCGACATTGACCGGCGATCTCCACGTGGAGGTCTGCTCCAATTGTCACCCGTTCTATACCGGCAAACAAAAGATCATCGATACCGGCGGACGCGTGGACAAATTCCGCAAACGTTACGGGCGCGGTCCGAGCGCATAGGCCAAGCCGCCACGGTCGAACGCTGTCCGGAGCGTTATCGGCCCCCTCAGGACAAGTCTCACTGCTATAATCGGCATCTTTGTGCCTCGATGGGTCCGTGACGTGACCCAACGCAACGCGGCAGAACAGCCCGCGGCCGTCCCCCACCACCGCGGACGGTAACAATAATCTACGAGGAGCCACGGGCAGCGTATGACCGATAAGCACTTCACTCTGACCGACCCGGAATCTGGAACCGAAACGAAGCTGAATCGCTACGATCCCACGCTTGGGCCGAGCGTCTTGGATATCACTTCTCTGTACAGCGATCAGGGGGTATTTACCTACGATCCCGGCTTTGGTGCAACCGCAAGCTGCACCAGTCAAGTGACCTATGTCGATGGCGAAGCAGGAGTCCTGCTATATCGCGGCTACCCGATCGAACAATTAGCCGAGCATTCGAATTATCTCGAGGTGTGCTACCTGTTGCTGCATGGGGAACTGCCGAGCCGAGAGGAACTCGCCGAATTCGATAAATCCATCCGCACGCATACCATGATCAACGAATCGTTGTTGCGATTCTTCAACGGCTTCCATAACGATGCGCATCCGATGGCGATGGTGTCCGGAGTCGTCGCATCGCTGTCGGCCTTCTACCATGACACAACCGATATCTACAATCCTGAGCATCGGGATATCTTCGCGCATCGAATCATCGCCAAGCTTCCGACGATTGCGGCCGCTGCATACAAGCACACGCTGGGCCAACCGTTCATCTACCCAAAGAACGATTTAAGCTACTGCAGCAACTTGCTCAGTATGTTCTTTGCCGTACCAGCTGACGAGTACGAGATCGACCCGGTCGCGGCGGAGGCTTTAGACCTACTGTTCATCCTGCATGCAGACCATGAACAAAACTGCAGCACGTCTACGGTCCGACTCGCCGGAAGTTCCGGAACGAGCCCGTACTCGGCTATCGCCGCCGGCATTTCGGCACTCTGGGGCCCAGCGCATGGCGGTGCCAACGAAGCCGTCATCAATATGCTTGAGGAGATCGGCACAGCCGATCGCATCGATGAATATGTCGCGCGGGCGAAAGACAAGAACGACCCGTTCCGTTTAATGGGCTTCGGCCACCGTGTTTACAAGAGCTATGATCCACGTGCTGCGATCATTCGCAACATGTGCCATCGCGTATTGGCGGGCCTAGGCCAACAGGACTCGCCACTACTTGAGCAGGCGCTGAAGCTCGAGGAGATCGCGCTCAAGGATGAGTATTTCATCGAGAAGAACCTCTATCCCAATGTCGATTTCTACTCCGGCATCATTTACCAGGCGTTGGGTATTCCTAAATCGATGTTCACGGTGATGTTCGCCATCGCCCGCTGCGTGGGTTGGGTAACGCATTGGTGCGAGATGGTTGCCGATCCGAATTCGCGTATCGGCCGCCCGCGCCAACTTTATAATGGCCCTGCGAAAAGAGACTATCTCCCGGTCAGTGAGCGCAATTGACCTAAGACATCTCTCCGCCGAGCAATGCCAGGACACGGCGCCGGCCGGCACGTTGCATTGGTCGCCGGTCCACCGGACTCAGCGGCGCCTGACGCACGCCCTTCTCCGGGAAGATAGTAATGTAGACGCGCTCACCTTCCCTGGAGAAGGTGAACCCCGGGACAATGGTCATGTCCTGACCGTTGAATCGGTAGCGGCGCTGACAGTCACGGCTACTAACGCCTTGCGCCTCCAGTGCCGCTAGAACCGCCTCTGGCGACTCGGTGAAGACATGCAGTTCCAAAGCAGCGTTGTCGGTTACTGTGCCCGTTAACACGGGCCCGACGAGACGCGGTTGAAAGTCAGCTAAAAACTCCATGATGTCTGCTGCCAGCCTGCGCATGGCGGCGAGTCGGCACTCGTGGCTGTCCGGCGCGAAGATCCGCTGCCTCTCTATCACGCTAGATTCAACCTCTGCGTTACTTGGCAGCGCGCCGGCCTGACGGACGCGGAAGCGCTGTGCGGCTTTGCGCTTAGCCTGACCATAATCGTGTATTCCATGGTCGACGATCAGGCGCGCGGCCTCTTGTGCTAGTTGCTCGCGCAATACCTCGCTGCCCGATCCACGCTTACTTCCCATATCCGATCCGCACTCCGTCTCAACCCGTGCCGTCGTCCCGGCGCCGGTCAGAACAGTGGTTCCGGTCCTTGTCCGTCCGCTGCCTCACCCCCGTCCGTGAAGATATCAGGATGCCACTCTGCAGGATCAGGCTCCCGCTCGGGAACGTGGCCGATACGAAACTTCTCGAATATGCTCCCCTGGTTGGTCGCCGCCACGAGACCCGACTTCGGGTTGATGCGAACATCGATAATCCCCGGCGGTTGCTCCATGGCATGATAGCTCAATCCATCCAGTGCTTCGGCCATGAAGTCGATCCACATCGGCAGCGCGGTGCGCGCGCCCTGTTCGTATCGACCGAGCGAGCGTTCCTGATCGAATCCGACCCACGCGGCGGTCACAACGTCAGCGTTGAACCCGGCAAACCACGCGTCACGTCGGTCGTTGGTGGTGCCGGTCTTGCCCGCCACGTCCTCTCGTCCCAGCGCCGCGTACGCAGCCCGCCCTGTACCGCGGCGAACGACATCCTGCATCATGTCATTGATGAGGTAGGCGTTTTGTGCGGAGATGACGCGCTTCGCTATGCGTAGCTTGGGATACAGATCTATCGGGCTTTCAATCAGGGCCGGCGCCACGCCTGCCTCGAAATCTGCCGCCGCGCAATCCTGACAGGCGAGACTCGGCCTTGCTGCATAAAGCACCTCACCATCAGCATCTTCGATTCGCTCGATCAGATAAGCGTCGACGTTGTAGCCGCCATTCGCAAATGTTGCGTAGCCATCCACGAGATCGAGGGGCGCAATGCCACCGGCACCGAGCGCAAGCGTCGCATTCGCCGGCAATGCCGTGTCATCAAAGCCGAATGCACGCAAGTGCCTGATCGTGGCGCCGATGCCCGCGCGCCGGATGACTCTGACCGAGACCAGATTTAAGGACTGTACGAGCGCCTCGCGCAACCGGGTCGGGCCACGGTACCTCCCGTCGTAGTTCACGGGGCGCCACTCTGTCTCGAGCTCGGAACTTGCTTCGACTATCGGTGCGTCATTGATGATGGTCGCCGCGGTGAAACCGTTTTCCAGCGCCGCCGAATAAACGAACGGCTTAAAAGATGAGCCGGGCTGACGCTGGGACTGGGTCGCGCGATTGAAATTGCTGAGATAGAAATCAAAGCCCCCCACCAGTGCCGTCACAGCACCGTCTAAGGGGTCCAACGAGACGATCGCGCCCTGCACCTGAGGAAGTTGGGCGAGTCGTAGGCTGTTGTCCTCCAGTACCCGGAACCGCACTACGTCGCCAGGATCGAGCGCATCGGCGACGATGGTCGGCGCCGGTGCCACGAGGTCGTCGCTGATAAACGGAGCCGCCCATGCGACCGCCTCCAGCTCGATCGGGACCAGACCCCGGTCCGCAAAGTAGACCTGAGCGCGGTCTTGAATCGGGGGCTGCTCCAGCGGCACTTCTTCATCGGCGGCCGCCTCAGCAACGACCGGCTCGACCGCGATTACCGGCTCTAGCTCGACAATGATCTCGTCCACGCTGATCACGAGGCCTGTCATGAAGCCCGAGATCTGTGCGTAGTCCACCAGCACAGCCTTCCATCGATCTTCCGGTGGCTCGTCCGGGCCGGGCGAAAGCTGGGCGAGGGCCACCTGGGCAAGTGGCCCACGGTAACCGTGGCGTTCATCATAATCGATCAAGCCGTCTCGAAGCGCCTTCTGCGCCGTGCGCTGCAGCCGACTGTCGATCGTTGTAGTGACCTTTAGACCTGCATCGTAAGCAGCCGGTCCAAGCCGGCGGATGAGTTCGGCCCTGACCATTTCCGCAACATAGGGCGATGCGAGCGCGAGTTGCGGTCCGTACCGTTTACTCTCGACGGGCGTCTCCAGTGCGATCCGGTAGCTACTTTCAGTAATGAAGTCGAGCTCGCGCATGCGCCGCAGCACGTAGGCCCTACGCCGTATAGCTGCGTCGGGATTACTGTAGGGATTGAGAATCGACGGTCCCTGGGGAATCCCGGCGATGATCGCCACTTCCGCGACCGTCAGCTCATCGAGTTTCTTGCCAAAGTAAATCTGTGCAGCCGCGACGACGCCATAGGCATGCTGGCCGAAGAAGGTCGTATTCAGATAGAGCTCTAGAATCTCGACCTTGGAGAACTCGCGCTCAATCCGCGTAGCAAGTATCAATTCTCTAAATTTACGAACAAAAGTCTTGTCTCTGTTGAGGAAAAATGTTCTTGCTACCTGGATCGTTATCGTACTGCCACCCTGACTGCGGTCGCCGCCGGAGAGGAGGAAGTTGAGCCCGGCCCGAAGATAGCCCTGATAGTCAAATCCCGGATGCTCAAAGAAACGGGCATCCTCGGCCGCCAACACCGCCTGCACCAGGAGCAACGGTATGTCCTCGTATTCAGCCGGGGCGCGCTGTTTCTCACCGAACAGGGCCATCAGCCGCCCGTCCCGGCTGTAGACAGCCAGCGGGATCTGCAGGTGAACGTCGCGCAGCTCCTGAGCCTGCGGCAGCTCGGGCGCTACATAGTAATAACCACCTGCGAACAAGCCGCCCAGAGCCAAACTCCCGGCCAGCCCGTAGACCCCGAGCAGGGCTGAAATTCGTAGCGTCTTATTCAACGCAAAAGGTCCATTCTACTTCCTTGCCATCGTCGACACCTTTGTGCATAGTCGCCAGCGTAGGCAAACCCATCGAAAGGTTGGGACGCAAAGCCTCCGGTCTACGGGCTGGGCCTGAAACCACGGGACCCACCTAGGATAGCGGGGCTGCTGGAGCAGTAGAAGACCCCCTGTTCCGCCAGCAGCCGATTTCCGCAAGTCCTCCAGACTGCAGGACACGTCCCCGCCGAAGAGCGAAGCGAGTCGTGGATAGGCTCAATTCCCTTGCTGATCAGCCTACAGCGCCGAGCAACCCGATTCGATGATGGGATCGTGAATCTCGTCACAACTCTGTATCTCGTGCCTGTTATATAGTTGAATTTAGATTATTTAACAGAATATTAGAATTCTACCCCAACCTACGGAGTTGGAAAGGAAAATTGGTGTTCGGTAGCCGTGCAAACAAGATCATGATCGGGCTCGATATTACGACGTCTTCGATCAAGCTTATCGAGCTGAACCAGAGTGGTCAGACCTATCGGGTCGAGTCGTATGCCGCTGAACCAACACCGCCGAACGCGATCAACGAGAAAGCAATCGTCGACGCCGATGCGGTTGGCGAGGCGATCCGTCGAGCTGTGAGGCGCTCCGGAACGAAAATCAGGGACGTCGCTTTCGCGATTAGTGGCGACGCCGTGATTACCAAGGTCATTCAAATGCCGAGCAACCTGACCGGCAGCGATCTAGAAGGCCAGGTCGAACTCCAAGCCGATCAATACGTTCCGTTTCCGATGGAAGAGGTCAGTTTCGATTTCGAAGTGATCGGCGAGAGCGCGCTCGACCCGGAAATGCAGGACGTTCTACTGGTCGCTACCAGAACAGAGAATGTAGACGAACGCCAGGTAGCAGTCGAAGCTGCCGGCATGTCCGCGATTGTGGTCGACGTCGAGGCGTTCGCAATAGAGAGTGCCTGCCGGCTGCTCGCGCATCAAATGATCGATAACGGCGCGGGCAAATTTATCGCCATTGTCGATTTCGGCGCGAGCTCGACGACGTTTAGCGTTCTCAAGGACCTGAAGGTCATGTATACGAGAGATTTTGCCTTCGGCGGACGGCAGCTCACCGAAGAAATCATGCGGACTTATGGGCTGTCTATTGAAGACGCCGGGCGCGCAAAGAAAGAAGGCGGTCTACCGAGTAACTATCAACCCGAAGTGCTCGACCCGTTCATGGATGATATGTCGCAGCAGGTCAGCCGCTCGCTGCAGTTCTATTTGGCGTCAGGCAGCGATCGCACGCAGCCCGAACAGATTCTCGTGTGCGGCGGATGCGCTAATATTGCAGGTGTCGGCGATGTCATCGGGAGCCGTGTCGGTATCCCGACCCAGATCGGTGACCCTTTGGGGCAGATGAAGCTGTCAGCAAAGGCAACCGCTCAGGGCGTACGCGGCGATGCAACGGCGCTGCTGACAGCCTGCGGTCTAGCGATGAGGAGTTTCGACTGACATGCCAAGAATCAATCTCCTGCCATGGCGTGAAGGGTTGCGGCAAAAGCGAAAGAAGGACTTCTTTACTGCCATCGGGGCAGCGGTTCTCATCGCCGGGCTGATCACTCTCGTTTCCAAACTGACCGTCAAGCAGTGGACGGAGAATCAGACAACTCGTAACGATGTCCTGAAAGCCGAGATCACGGAGCTCGACAGACGGATCGAGGAGATCCTCGGCCTCGAGAACCAGAAGGAGCGCCTCCTCGCGCGTATGGATATCATCGAGCAGCTGCAGAGATCCCGGCCCGAGATCGTGCATCTGTTTGACGAGCTCGTGGAGACTCTGCCGCAAGGAGTGTACCTGACCGAGATCACCCAAGTTGCCGGGCGGATCGAGATTTTGGGTACGGCCCAGTCGAGTACGCGCGTTTCTGCGTTGATGCGCAACATCGATGACTCGGACTGGCTGAGCGACCCGGGTCTCGATGTTGTCGAGACCGTCGATGTCGGTGCTGGGCGCAATGCCCGATTCACGATTTTTGCCGAGCAGGTCTCTCTTAACGATGTTGAGAACGGAGTGTCACTGCCATGAACATTCTCGAAGAACTACAAAGCCTGGATACGAGCGATCCGGGTCGTTGGCCGTTTTTGTTCCGGGCAGTATCGGTGGTGATTGTATTTGTCGCGGTAGCCGCGTTCGGCGTCTACACGTTTGTTATCAAGTCGGAGATGCCGGTGCTTCAGCGAGCGGAGCTCGAGGAACGCGAACTGCGCGCAACGTTCGAAGAACGGCAGAAAAAAACCGCGAATTTCGACGCCTATCGCTCACAACTGGCCGAGATCGAGCGGTCCTTCGGCGCAATGCTGCGCCAGCTCCCCGGCCGAACCGAGGTCCCGAATCTGCTGGTCGACATCTCGCAGACGGGACTGGGTGCTGGACTTGAGGAGAAACTCTTCCAGCCGATGGGAGAGATCCGACGAGACTTCTACGCGGAACTACCGATCAAGATTCGTTTAACCGGCAGTTACCATGAGCTCGGCAATTTCGTCAGCGGCATCGCCGCGTTACCGAGAATCGTAACGCTGCATGACATCGGCATTAAGCCTGTCACTGCGGACGACTACGACGAGCTGACATTGGATGTGACCGCCAAGACCTATCGTTATCTGGACGAGGACCCGACGGAGGGATGATGGCTGCTCAACGGACAACTGTCTGGCGTCTGCTTCCCGTTACTATTGTCGCAATCGGGCTCGGTGCGTGCAGCACCGATATGGACGACTTAAGGACCTATATCGACGAAGTCAAAGCCCGGCCCGGAGGTGTTATTGCACCTCTGCCCCGGGTCGTACCGCCACCGACCTTTACGTATGAGGCCGGCGACCGACGCTCGCCGTTTCTACCCGAAACACCGCTATCTCTAGCAAGCAATAACCCGGACTCCATCCAAGGTCCAGATCAGAATCGTCCGCGGGAGTTCCTTGAGCAGTATCCGCTGGACACTTTGCGCATGGTGGGAACTTTGCAGACGCCGGGCGATTCGTTCGGCTTGGTGCAGACGTCCGACGGCCTGATTTATCGCGTCTCCACCGGTCACCACCTGGGACAGAATTACGGTCGAGTCACGTTAATCTCAGACTCTGAGATCGTGCTCGTGGAAATTATTTCCGATGGAATCGGCGGGTACCTGGAGCGCCCCGCAGCCATCGGCTTAAGCGATTAACGCCTCAGGGGACGTTATGGGAGTAGACCTTATGTACACGACAGCGCCCGATCAGAAAGGGTTTCTCTTGGCGAGATTTTTCCAGGGGTCGACAACCTTGGCGTGGATCGGCTTAGCCCTGTGCGCATCGATACCGGCTCAGGCGCAGGAAGACGTATCGCGCCAGTTGCAAGCGATCGATGTCCAAGAGATCTCCAATGGCGTTATCGAGTTGCGCCTACGTCTAAGCGGACCAGCACCGGAGCCCCTGAGCTTCACGATCGATAACCCCGCCAGGATCGCGCTGGACCTGCCCGGCACGCTGATCGGACTCGAGACGCGGCGCCAGGACGTCAACCTGGGCCCCCTTGCAACGATCCTGGTCGCTGAGGCGAATGGCCGTACGCGAGTCGTCCTGAATATGAATGTCATGGTGCCGTATGAGTTGAGGACCGTCGGCGACAGCGTCTACGTCACGCTCGGACAACGGGACGGCGCAGCGCCGGCGAGCCCATTGTTCGCAGCGCAACCGAATACGCCCAGTGCGAACTCCGCTGGCGCAGCGCGAGCTACTAGTAGCAGTATTACGAATATCGACTTCCGCCGCGGCACAAATGGCGCCGGACTAATCATCGTGGAACTCGATGATCCCCGCACGGTCGTCGACGTGCGCGAGGAAGGTGGCCGCATCATCGTAGACTTCCTGAATACGGCGTTACCTGACGCGCTGTTACGTCGGCTTAACGTCACGGACTTCGCGACCCCCGTGACCACCGTCGATGCGTTGCGTGTCAACGCCGATGCCAGATTGGTTATTACTACCACGAGTTCGGCCTACGAACAGGTCGCGTACCAAACCGACAACCTCTTCACCCTGGAGTTCCAGACACCGATCGAGGTTACGCGGTCGCTGGGGATATTCAACGAGGATCGAGAATATACAGGCGAGCGTCTGACGCTGAACTTCCAGGACATTGAGACTCGCGCGGTATTGCAGCTACTCGCAGACACTAGCGAATTGAATATCGTCGTCAGCGACAGCGTACAGGGAAACGTTACGCTGCGCTTACGGAACGTGCCGTGGGATCAGGCACTGGATATCTTGCTCACGACGAAGGGGCTCGGTATGCGGCGCAACGGCAATGTCATCATCGTTGCCCCTGCTGAAGAGATCGCCGCGAGGGAGCGAGCCGAACTTGAAGCCTTCCAGGACCTGCAGACGCTAGAGCCCCTGCGCTCGGAGTTCATTCAGGTCAATTATGCCAAGGCCAGTGATCTGGCGACACTGATAAACGGAGGCGGTCTTAATCCATTGATCTCCGAGCGCGGCAGCGTCGCGATCGATGACAGAACCAACACGCTGCTGGTTCAAGACACTGCGGAACGCGTGGCGAATATCCGCCGGCTTGTAACTACTTTGGACATTCCCGTTCCACAAGTGTTGATCGAGTCGCGGATCGTAATCGTCAATGACGACTATAGTCGGAGTCTCGGCGTACGCTTCGGTGCGACCATCGTTCGAGATAACTCCGGTGACGGCTTGCTGTCGTTCACGGGTACTAGCGCGGGATCGGACATCATCGTCCAGTCGGGAATCAACAATATCAACAACACCGGCACACCGTTTCCGGTAGAAACACCGCCGATCAGTCAACGCTACAACGTGAATCTGCCGATCGCGTCCCCGGCTGGGCAGTTTGCGCTGGCCATACTCGACTCTGACTTTCTAATCGACTTGGAGTTAACGGCACTGCAGGCGGAGGGCCAAGGACAGATTATCTCGACACCGCGGATCATCACGGTCAATCAGAGGGAGGGCCGCATCGAACAGGGCGTCGAGATTCCGTATCAGGAGTCCTCTTCCAGCGGCGCGACCACGACGTCGTTCAAGGAGGCGGTGCTGAGTCTGACCGTCACACCACAAGTCACTCCGGATGACCGCATCATCATGGACTTGGTCGTCACCAAAGACTCGGTCGGTGAACTCGTGGCCAGCGCCACGGGCGGGTTTGTACCTAGCATCGATACTCGCTCGATTATTACGCAAGTACTCGTAGACGATGGCGAGACCGTTGTACTGGGCGGCATTTTCGAAACCGAAGAACGCGAGACCGTTAACAAGGTGCCAATACTCGGAGATATCCCCGTGCTCGGCTATCTGTTCCGCTCCAAAGTCGTGACCAATAACCGGTCGGAGCTGTTGATCTTCGTGACGCCGAAGATCCTTCGAGACGGCGCCAGCCTCTACTAGCTCATAACGCGAGGCGGCTATCCTTAGTAAGGCTATCGTTTTGAGGGCGGGACCTCACGTCAGCCCTCCGGTTTAACGGCCTGCTAGACTGCTGTTGGTGAGTGACGACAGCAACATCTATCTGATCGGCCCGATGGGCTCCGGCAAGACCGCCGTCGGGCGGCAGCTCGCCGCGGAGCTCGGTCTGGAATTCTTCGACAGCGACGCGGAGATTGAGAGCAGCACTGGCGTCGATATCGCCTATATTTTCGAGAAAGAGGGCGAGGCGAGTTTTCGTCATCGGGAACGAGAATGCATCGCAAACTTGACCCGACGCAGGAATATTGTGCTCGCGACCGGCGGCGGCGCCGTACTGGACGAGGAGAACCGGCGCAATCTGACGCGGAACGGGACCATCGTTTATCTCAAAACTACTGTAGAGCACCAGCTTGAACGTACTCAGCACGCCAAGAATCGTCCGCTACTGGCGGACGGCGAGCCTAGAGAGAGTTTGGAGCGATTGGCTGCCATACGCAGCCCACTGTACGAGGGCCTGGCTACATTCTCGGTCGATACGAGCGGATGCCATGTCAGAGCTGTGACTGCAAGCGTCTGTAAGCTTCTGCGAAGTCGTGACTTCGAGCCGTTGAAAAACTGACGCACCCCTGCGAACCTTGCCACTATCGGTCCCTTGGCAGCTAACGAGATGGAAACCTTGCAGGTCTCACTAGGAGAACGGAGTTACCCGATTCTGATCGGCCCGGGGCTGTTGGGTGAAGCGGATGTGCTCGCGGACCTTATCACGGCTCGTCAAGTCCTGATCGTCACCAATGAAGTTGTCGCACCACTGTATCTCGCCACTCTCGAACAAGCGATCGCTGCCGACGAGCAGCATGCCATAGTCCTGCCCGACGGCGAAGACCAGAAAACCTTGCAGACGATCTCAACGATCATCGATGCGCTCATTGAACACGGCTTCCATCGTGACGCGTGTCTCGTGGCGCTGGGCGGCGGCGTCGTGGGTGATATCGGCGGCTTCGCCGCATCGTGTTATCAGCGCGGTATCGATTATGTCCAGGTACCGACGACCCTGCTCGCTCAAGTGGACTCCTCGGTGGGCGGCAAGACCGCAGTCAATCATCCCAGGGCCAAAAACATGATCGGCGCGTTCTACCAACCGACCTGCGTACTGACCGACACCGACACGCTCAAGACGTTGCCGCCGCGAGAGTTCGCCGCGGGACTCGCCGAGGTCATCAAGCACAGCCTGATACTGGATCACGGCTTTTTCGTTTGGCTTGAAGGGCACATCGACGATCTCGTCGCGATGGATGCCGCAGCACTTGGTTTCGTCGTTCGTAGAAATTGCGAGCTCAAGGCTGCAATCGTCGCCGAGGACGAGCGCGAGCGCGGTAGGCGCGCGTTACTGAACCTCGGCCATACGTTCGGCCATGCGCTGGAGTCTCTGGGCGGATACGATCGGTGGCTCCACGGTGAAGCCGTGTCGATCGGAATAGCTCTAGCTGCGCGGACGTCCGCACGGCTCGGCTGGCTAGACGAAGACGACTGCAGCCGCATCGAAGCGCTACTTACGAAAGCCGGGTTGCCGGTCAGCGCACCGAACATCGAGGTTGATCGCCTGCTCGAACGCATGAGCATGGATAAAAAGGCCAGCGCCGAGGGGCTCAGACTTGTGTTGTTGAAGCAGATCGGTGAAGGCGTGATCGTGCCATCGCCGGAGGAATCGCTGCTTCGAGATGTCATCGAAACTCAAACAGTGGTCCAACAAGACTATATTGATGGGCTCAGCGAGTCGTGCCCGTAGACCTCGCCCCTTATGCCGTCGCTCCCTCCAACTCAAGAGGCCGCCGTTATCGAGAGGATCCGCCTGCTTATCGCAGTGAGTTTCAGCGCGACCGCGATCGCATCATTCATTCGACTGCGTTTCGTCGGCTCGTCTATAAGACTCAGGTCTTCGTCAATCACGAAGGCGATCTTTACCGCACACGGCTGACTCATTCCCTAGAAGTCGCGCAGATTGCGCGAACAGTCGCACGAGCCATGCGCCTCAATGAGGATCTCGTGGAAGCTATCAGTCTCGCTCATGATCTGGGCCACACACCGTTCGGCCACGCCGGCCAGGACGCGCTTAACGACTGTATGCGTGAATTCGGCGGGTTTGAACACAATCTTCAGTCCCTGCGGGTTGTCGATCAGCTCGAAGCCGGCCATGCCGATTTCCCGGGCTTGAATCTGACGTTCGAGACCCGCGAAGGCATTCTGAAACATTGTTCAACGGCCAATGCCCGCCGACTGGGGGAGATCGGCGAGCGATTCCTGAAACGGCAGCAACCAGGCCTTGAAGCACAGCTGGTGAATATCGCCGATGAGATCGCCTATAACAATCACGATGTCGACGACGGCCTACGCTCCGGCCTGATCAAGCTGGCAGACCTGGCGGAACTTCCGGTGGTCGCCGAGCAAATAGTCATCGTGCAGCACAAACATCCCGGGGTTAGCGGGCGACGCGAGATTCATGAGGTTGTTCGCAGCATGATCGGCATCTTTGTCACCGACCTCATCGACACGAGCCAAGCACGAGTGCACACCGCTGCACCCGAGAACATCGCCGCGGTTCGCTTGCAGCCACGCGCCCTGATCGGTTTTAGCGAGCCATACTCAGAAGCAAAGACGACGCTAAAGAGATTTTTAAGAAAACATCTCTATCGACATCCACAAGTCAACGCGATGACCGAACACGCGCAGCAGATCGTTTCAACGCTTTTCGAGGTCTTTCTGGATGACTACCAGCGGATGCCGACCGAACATGCCAACAGCGCGCGCGAGCATCACGATAGCGAAGGACTGGCCGGCGGCGCTAGGGTCGTGGCCGACTACATCGCCGGGATGACCGATCGTTTCGCTAAGCAAGCCCATGAGAATTTACACAACGCATCAGGGAGCAGCAAAGCCGGCACAAGCTAGGAGCTGGCTGGTCACGGCTGCCGGCCCAACGGACCGCTCTGTTAGAATGCAGGCCGTGTCAGCCGCTTCGACCCACCGCACTGCTTCGATTCCCGCACGAGAGCGCCTGATCGTCGCGTTGGACGTTCCGGATGCCGCGGCTGCCCGCGCCCTCGTGCAAGAACTCGGAGACGCCGTCGAGTTTTATAAAATCGGTCTTGAACTGGCGATGTCAGGCGAGTACTTCAATCTCTTGGCGTGGCTGCTGGACGCAGGCAAACAGGTCTTCGCGGATCTAAAATTTTATGACGTTCCCGCGACGGTCTCCGCAGCCGTGCGCCAACTGCAAAAATGCGGGGCGTCCTTTCTGACCGTCCACGGCGATCAAGCTATCATGCAAGCCGCCGCCGCAGAGAGGGGCCCTGAGCTGCGAATTCTGGCCGTCACGGTGCTGACGAGCCTCGATCAAGAAGACCTGACGCAGATGGGGATCAGCGTCGACGTAAAAACCCTGGTATTGAAACGCGCCGCGCAGGCGCGCGCGGCCGGTTGCGATGGTGTGATCGCGTCGGGACTTGAAGCCGCCGAGATCCGTGTGGCGCTGGGGCCGGAGCTGCTGATTGTCAGCCCGGGAATTCGGCCCGCGGATAGCACGTCTAAGGACGATCAAAAGCGTATCGTCACACCCGGACAGGCCTTCGCAAATGGCGCGGATTATATTGTCGTCGGCCGACCGATACGCAACGCGGCCCGCCCGCGTCAAGCTGCAGAGTCGATACAAGCGGAAATCGCCGCCGCGGTCCGATGAATTCCGCGGAGGCCGCCCTGGCACGGCGCCTTGCGCACATGCGCTGGATTGCGACCAGCCTGCTTTTTGGCATGGCCGTTTTGTTCGTCGCCATGAGTCTCCTCATGAGTACTCATCCATGGCTCGGCGTGATCGCCGCGTTCGCAGAAGCAGGAATGATCGGCGCGCTGGCGGATTGGTTTGCAGTGACCGCATTGTTTCGCCGGCCGCTTGGGCTGCCGATTCCGCACACGGCGATCGTGCCAACGCGAAAGAACGAGATCGGCCAAGCGCTCGCCCACTTCATCCGCGATCATTTCCTCATCAAGGATGCTGTACTGCCAAGACTGTCGCGGGCAGATCTTGCCGGTAGATTGGGTGTTTGGCTCGCACATGAGGACAACGCACACCTCGTGAGCAGGGACTTAAGCCGGGCGCTGGCCTGGCTGATCGGTGCCGTCGACAGCGCCGAGCTTCGCCAGTCCCTACGGGAGAGCCTCCGTCGGGCCCTCGAACGGGGGTCCGTCAGCGCTGGGTTAGGCGTTGTCTTAGATGTGTTGACTTCCGGCGACCACACCCAGGCTCTGGTCGATCAGCTCGTGCAGATCGGCCGCGACCAGCTGCGAGCGAACGAGGGCAGAATTCGCGAGCGTATCAAGGACCGCAGTCCATGGTGGCTGCCCAGGTTCGTCGATGAGGAAGTCTATGACCAGTTGGTCAGCGAACTACAGCGTATCCTCGACGACATCGGCGATGACCCGGAGCACTCAGCCCGTGCCGATCTCAATCAGCGGCTGCGAGATCTCAAAACCGCGCTCAACGAAGATTCCCTGATCGCGGCAAAGGGCCAAACCCTGCGCGATGAGTTCTTACGGCATCCGGCCGTGAAAGCTTATCTCGATGACTTGTGGCAGCGCATCAGAGGCTATCTCAGCAACGCCTTAAACGATTCTGGCTCGCCGATCAGTGTCGGCTTGGCGCGCGAGCTACGCAGCATCGGCCAAAAGCTGCAGGATGACCCCGAGGTAAGTGAGCGACTCAACCGCTGGCTGCGGGAGCTGATCACCTACCTGGTAGAGACCTACCGCCAATCGTTAAGCGAAATCGTGTCCGATACGATCGAGAAATGGGACGCGACGGCGACCGCCGAGCGCATCGAGCTGTACATCGGCCGAGATCTGCAGTTTATCCGCATCAACGGGACATTGGTCGGCGGCCTCGTGGGCGTGTTGATTTACACGGTGTCGGGCGCATTGCCGTTCTAGGAGCAGCCGCCTGGCCACAATAACCCCGTCCGGCACACTCTTGAGGTCGGCTCAATGGGACGCACCGGTACGCTCCCCGCGGGCTTGAGCACAGCGGTGACATCAGCGTCCTGGTGGGGTCGGTGTCGACGAGTGCCAATCAGGCGGTGCGCCGAGACGGCTCCCCGGCCGCGGGATTAGCCCCGCCCATCAGCGCGGGGGGCGAGACGGGAGCGAGCACTCGAACCGCGCGCCGAGAGGCGCGCTGTGAGAGCCCCGCACGCCGGCGGAGTTGGCGAGGGAACCGGACTTGAGTCCGGCGGACCGGCGGCCTCGTCGGCACCGACCCGAGCAGGGCGCCAGCCTGAGGAATCGCGGCGTGGCGGCCGCTCCTATTCGTCGCGCAAAGCGCGCTTCAGAATCTTGCCGATATCGGTCTTTGGTAGCTCATCGCGAAACTCGACCTGTTGTGGAATCTTGTACGCCGTCAATCGCTCGCGACAATAGTCGATCAGAGCCTGTTCGGTCAGCGCAGGATCTTTTCTGACCGCGAATAATTTCACCGCCTCCCCTGACCGCGCATCGGCAACACCTACGACTGCCGCCTCGACGATGCCCGGATGGCCAACAACCACATCCTCGATCTCGCTCGGATAGACGTTGAAGCCAGACACGATGATCAAGTCCTTGAGGCGATCTTCAAGGTAGATAAACCCACGCTGATCCATTCGGCCGATGTCTCCCGTACGCAACCAGCCGTTACCAAACATGATTTGCGACGTCGCTTCCGGCCGCTGCCAATAGCCTCGCATGATTTGCGGGCCGCGGGCACAAATCTCGCCGATCTCTCCCGCCGGTAGCACCTCGCCGTCTTTGCCGAAGATAGCGACCTCGGTCGACGGCATCGGCAAACCGACGGAGCCGTGAAACTCATCATGCGTGAGCGGGTTGGCGCTGATGACCGGCGAGGCCTCGGTAAGGCCGTAACCCTGGATGATTGGCACGCCCGTCAGCGCCTGCCAGTCATCGGAGACGGCGCGCTGCACGGCCATCCCGCCCCCCATGCACGCCTTCAGGCGGCTGAAATCAACGCCCGCGAACTCCGGCCGCTGGAGCAGGGCAATGAAAAGCGTATTCACTCCAGTCATATATGAGAATTTCGCTCGCTTCAATTCCTTGATAAACCCGGGCACATCCCTGGGATTGGTGATCAACAGATTGTGTGCGCCGAGTTCGACAAAACAGAATAGATTCACGGTTAATGAAAAGATGTGATAGAGCGGCAGCGGCGTGACCACGAGATCCCCAGGTCCCCGAATAACCGGTCGCGACCAGGCGGCCGACTGCAGGACATTGCTGACCATGTTTCGCTGGGTTAACACCGCTCCCTTCGCGACGCCGGTCGTCCCGCCCGTATATTGCAGAAACGCAATGTCGTCGGGACCGACTTCCATGCTTCGGTAGTCGCGACCACGACCGATCGCGAGCGCTGCGGTGTAAGTCACCGCACCGGGCAAACGCCAAGTGGGCACCAAACGCTTGACGTACTTAACAACGAAATTGGTTAACACGCGCTTTAGGCCGGGAAGATGATCACCGAGTTGCGATACGACGACGAGTTCAAGTGCGGTTTTCTCGATCACCTTCGCTACGGTCGCGGCGAAATTTTCAAGCACAATGATTGCGCTCGCACCGCTATCGGTCAGTTGATGCTCGAGTTCTCTGGGTGTGTAGAGCGGATTGACATTAACCACGACGAGCCCAGCCCGCAGGATTCCGAATACGGCGACTGGATACTGCAGAACATTCGGCATCATGACGGCGACCCGGTCACCGCGCTGCAGCGACGGAATCGACTGCAGGTACGCGGCAAAGTCTCGGCTTGATCGATCGATAGCCGAATAACTCATCTGTGTGCCAAGATTCGAGAACGCCGGTAGCTTTGCGAAGCGCGCAAAATTTGCCTCGAGGAGCCCGGTCAGGGAAACGTATTGGTCAGGATCGATATCGGCCGGCACGCCTGGCGGATAAGCGTCTAACCAGGGCCTATTCATGATGCAACGAAGTCGACGAGACTCAGAGCATCCCCATGAGCACCGCCCACACGTTCTCGAGCATGACATCATTCCCACGGGCGTTGGGATGGATGCGGTCGGACTGCATGAGTTCAGCGTTCAAAGCGACGTCTTTCATCAGGAAGGCTACGAGTGAAATATTGAATTCGTCTGCCAAATCCGGATAGATGTTAGCCAACGCCTCCGTGTACGTGGGACCATAGTTCGGAGGAATCTGAATACCGGTCAGAACCACTGCCGCACCTTGACTCTGTGTCAGTTCGATCATCGCAGCTAAGTTGGCACGCAGACTGCTGACAGGCTGTCCGAGCAACCCATCGTTACCGCCGAGCTCGATAATCACGATCGTAGGTTGATGAAGTTCCAGTATCTGCGGCAACCTGGCCAAACCACCGGAGGTCGTATCCCCCGAGATACTGGCATTGATCACCTCATATCCGTAACCTTCCGTCTTGAGGCGATCCTCCAACTTGGACACCCAGGACTGCTCGATACGCATTCCATGGCCATTGCTCAGAGAGTCGCCGACCACGACGATGGTCTGCCCCGCAGACCAGACGGACGTGGCCCCGATGAATGCAAACAGAGCTGTCATCAGCATTCCGACGAGAGAGCGGCTTGGAAGTACGCCTTTGACTAACATGACTGATACAGATTTCTTGCTGACGGCCCGTGCGTTGACCAAAAAGGTTACCAGCCCGGAGGGGGAGTTGACCATCCTCGACGATGTCAGCCTCGTCGTAAGGCGGGGCGAGACAGCCGCGGTGGTAGGCCCGTCCGGCGCCGGGAAATCGACCCTATTGGCGCTGCTGGCAGGCCTCGACGAACCCACGACCGGCCAGGTCTGGCTCGGCGATGAAGAGCTGACGGCCCTGGACGAGGACGGCCGAGCGGGCCTGCGCAATCGCAAGGTCGGGTTCATTTTCCAATCCTTTCATCTGCTGCCATCGCTGACGGCGCTCGAGAACGTGCTGTTGCCACTAGAACTAAGCGGCGTGGATCATGAGAAAGAGCGAGCCCGCAAGGCGCTGAGCCGGGTCGGTCTCGACAGCCGCCTGAACCACTATCCGCGACAGCTGTCTGGCGGTGAGAAACAGCGGGTCGCCATCGCCCGAGCTTTCGTGACGGAGCCGTCACTGTTATTCGCAGACGAGCCCACCGGCAATCTTGATAACAAGACCGGCGAGCGGATCATGAATTTGCTGTTCGAACTCAACGCCGCTGCTGAAACCACGCTCGTCCTCGTCACCCATGAAGTTGCCGCAGCAAACCGGTGCCACCGCGTGTTTGAGCTTGAGGCCGGCCGCCTCCTAAACTCTGGCAGTTAAGCCGCGGAACCAGCATCAGGCCAGGCGCCGCAGCTTACCACCGGCGAGGTAGTCCTTCACGTTCTCCGCCACCTGATCCAAGGTTCGCTGCCTGGATTCCTTGGCAGACCAGGCAATGTGCGGCGTCAAAATAAGGTTGGGAATGTCAGCAGCCAGTAACAGCTCTTCATCGGTCGGCGGCTCCTCGGCCAGCACATCGATACCCGCTCCGGCGATCTCGCCACGCTTTAATGCCGCCACCAACGCCGCGCTATCGATCAGGGCGCCGCGCGCCGTATTGATCAGCAGCGCATCGGATTTCATTGAGGCCAGCTCCCGTTTACCAAGCAGATGGCGATTGGACTCGGTCAGCGGACAGTGCAAGCTTAGAACGTCTGCCTGTTCGAGCAGCGATTCGAACGGGATACGTGGCTCTGCGTAGATTCCACCGTTACCCCCCGGACGGGTACAGATCAACACTTCCATACCGAATGCCCGACCCACATCCGCTACGCCTCTTCCGAGGGTGCCGTAGCCGACGATGCCAAGCGCCTTCCCGGTGAGTTCGCGGATAGGGTAATCGAACAGGGCGAAGGTATTGCTGCGCTGCCAGGCGCCGGCATTGACCATGGCCTGATAACCGTTGAGCTGTCGTGTCAGCGCCAGAATCAAGGCGAACACATGCTGGACAACAGCCGGAGTACAGTAATCACGTATGTTCGCGACTGCGACACCGCGCGCTCGTGCCGTTGCGACATCGACATTATCGCTACCGGTCGCCGCCAGAACGATGAGTTTCAATTGCCGATTCGCCTGCATGGTCTCAGCGTCGATTCTGGCCTTGTTGACGATGCCGATGTCCGCATCCTGCAGCCGCAGCGGAATCTCGTCCGCGGCGGAGTAATCGTAGTATTCAACCTGGACAAGTTCGTCCAACGGCGCAGTATCGACGCCGGGGCCAAGAGTCGCGTAATCGAGGAACGCTGCTTTTAACCGTTTCTTCACCGCGTAACACCTTACACTATGACCCCATGACGAAGCCCTCCACCGGCCGCCGGCTAGATGCCGCTACTCCGTTCTGGGAGCGTAAGACGCTCCAGGAAATGACACGCGCCGAATGGGAATCGCTATGCGACGGCTGCGGCCGTTGCTGCCTGCACAAACTCGAGGACGAGGACACCGGCCGGGTCTATTACACCGACGTCGCCTGCCGGCTCTTGGATCTGAATAGTTGTCGCTGTAGCAATTATCCTGAGCGGCTTAAACACGTTCCTGACTGCGTTGTCCTGAATCCTAAGAATCTGGCGGATCTCGCCTGGATGCCCGGGACCTGTGCCTACCGCCGTCTCGCCGAAGGCCGCGGTCTCGCGCAGTGGCATCCGCTGGTGTCCGGAACCAGCGAGAGTGTTCATCGCGCCGGTATTTCGATACGCGGTCGGGCGGTACCGGAGGCATCGATCGGCGCAGACGAAATCGAAGAACGTGTAATTCGCTGGTTAAAGCCGGTGCGCACCGAGCTGCGGAAACGGCGTCGCTAGCATACGAATCACAGAGTCAGCCGGTGTTTTGCATGCCGTGTGCGATGCCGTTGATGCTGACCATCAATGCCTGCAGCACCGCCTCGTCTGTCCGTCCGCCTAGACGCCAGCGTTTCAGCAAGTCTACCTGGAGCAGGCTCATCGGATCGACGTAGGGGTTACGCAAGCGAATCGCCCTGCGCAGCGTGCCCTCGTTCTCCAGCAGGGCAGTCTGCTTGCGCAAGCGCAGAATGATTTTGGTACAGCGCTCGTATTCAGCGCGAATGATCGGAAAGATTTCGTCGTGAAGCGGGCCCGCAAGCTCAGAGTAGCGCTCGGCAATCTCAATATCGGACTTGCCGAGCACGATCTCGACGTCGGTAATCAGCAATCGAAAGAATTGCCAGCGGTCGAGCATCTCTCGCAGAACATCCTCGCCGACCTTCTCGATCGCGTGCTGCAGACCGGAACCAACTCCGAACCAGCCCGGTAGCAGTAGTCGCGTTTGAGTCCAGGCGAACACCCAGGGAATCGCTCGTACGTCCTGGATATTCGACCCGTCCGAGCGGGATGCCGGTCGCGAACCGATTCCCAGCTTCTCGATAACGTCGATCGGGGTCGCATCACGGAAATACTCCCAGAACTCAGGCCGATCGTAGATCAGGTCCTTGTACACCTGTTGGCTGGCTGCCGCGATCGACTTCATGATCTCGCACCATCGCGGCTCAGAAGAATCCGGCACCGGTTCTTTCACCGTTGCCCAGAGCACGGCGCTGACCGTCTGTTCGAGAGTGCGCATCGCAATCGCCCGCAGACCGTACTTCGCATTGATCATCTCACCTTGCTCGGTCATTCGCAGGCGTCCAGCGACGGCGCCGGCCGGAGCCGCCATCACCGCTTCGTGGAGTCTCCCGCCACCACGGCTCACGGTACCGCCACGACCGTGAAAAATCGTTAGCTTCACATCGTTGCGCCGCATGGTCTCCACGAGTTCCTGTTGCGCTTGGCGTAGCGTCCAGCGAGACGACGCCAGACCGCCATCCTTGTTGCTGTCGGAATACCCCACCATCACCATCTGCTGTGACTGTCGCCGCTCCAAGTGCGCTCGGTAGCTGTCATCAGCGAGCAGGCCTGCCATGATCGATGCAGCGTTTTGCAGATCTTCGACCGTCTCAAACAACGGCACGACATCCAGCGGCACTGCGCTGCCTTTCGGCCCGAGATCGCCCCACTTCGCCAGTAGCAGGACCGATAACACATCGTCGGGACCGTGAGTCATGCTGACGATGTAAGGGCCGATTGCCTGGGCGCCGTACTTGCGACGGCAGTGCGCGATAGCTTGGAAAACCGCGAGCGTGCGGCGCCCCTCCGATGAGAGCTTGCCGACGGGCGATTCACGCCGATTCAACGCCTCCTTCAAGCGTACCGTACGCTCCTCGGATGACCGGTTGAGCCAATTCTCTTCCTGCAGACCCTCACCCACGACGCGCCGGTGAACCAGCGCATTCTGCCGAATATCGAGCGTGGCGACATGAAAACCGAAGGTCTCGATTCGCCGTAAGAATCGATAGACCGCAAAAAGTCCAGCGTTTCGACCCTTGTTTACCCGCAGACTGTCGGCAACCAGCTCGATGTCCTGGAGGAACTCTTCAGACGACTCATAAGGGAAGGCCGTATCGTCGTAGGTCGCCTGCAAACGTGCGGCCACCAGTCGCAGAAAAACTCGATAGGGCATCTGCCGATGCCGAGTTGGAACCGAATGCGCCGCTTTCGGGAAGTGGCCCGCGTACAGCGCGCTGCGCGTGCCGATTTCTTTATTAAATTCGGCGCGGCTCTGACTCTGGCTTAACTGTGTCGCCAGCGTCAAACACTCGTTGTAGTACAAGTCGAGAATCAGCGCTCTCTGACGCGACAGTGACTCACGAATACTCTTTGCCGTAACATTCGGGTTACCGTCCATGTCACCTCCGACCCAGGACGCAAACCGGATTAAAGTGGGCGGACGAATACGATTACCATGCTCTGGGAAGACGGTCGCGAACGCGTCCCCAAGGCCTTCATAGAACGGTGGAATCATTCGGTATAAAATATTGGTCAAGAAAAACAGAACGTGCTCTGCTTCATCACCGACGCGCATCGGCGTCTCGGGATGTTCCTCAGTCTGCCACCCTGTCGTCATCTCCATGCGAATGCGTCCCAACGTGGCTTGCTCTTCCTGGGGCGTCATGTAGGGATCGAGCATCTCGATCAGATGTCGCGTGATATTCTGGTCTTTCCTCAACAGTGTTCGTCGCGTTGCTTCCGTCGGATGCGCGGTGAACACCGGTTCGACTGACAGCGTGCTCAGCACCCTCTCTATCGATTGTGCATCGATGCCTGCCGCTTTAAGTCTGCGAAAGGTATCGGTGAAACTGAGAGGTTGTGGCTTGTCCGCATCCCGCAGGTAAGCCCGGCGTCTGCGAATTCGGTGCACCCGCTCCGCCGTATTGACCATCTGAAAATACGTGGAAAAAGCACGAATAAAATCCCGCGCAGTGCTCGGTGTCAGCGCGGCCAGCAATGCTCTGAGTTCTTTGAGCGCGCGAGCGTCGCCCTCACGATGCGCGATAGCCGCCCGGCGAGCTGCTTCAACGAGATCGAAGAGTGCCTCCCCGCCTTGATCCTTGACCAGATCGCCGACGAGCTCACCCAGGCGATGGACGTCGTCGCGCAATGCCTGGTCCTTCTCGGCGAAGAAGATTTCAGCGCGGGGGATAGACTCTGATGAAGAAATGGACATGAGACGGACACTTCGGCCGAGTCGGATTGTACCCCAGTCGGAATTCGGCTACCCGACGGCTGATGGTCCAATCAGGCTAGTCTGCTGAACCACCATCACCGATAGCCGCGGGCCTGCAATTCGAACAGCTTCGCATACCGACCTTGTAGCGCCACAAGCTCCTCGTGGCTGCCGCGTTCGACAATCTCACCCTGGTCCATGACGACGATCAGATCGGCGCGCCGCACCGTCGCAAAGCGATGCGAGATCAGAATCGCAATCTTATCTTCCGTCAGAGAACGAAAATGCTCGAATATTTCCGCCTCGGTCTCCGCATCCATCGACGCGGTCGGCTCATCGAGGACCAGTATGTTCGCCGCACTGCGCATGAACGCTCGAGCCAACGCGATCCTCTGCCATTGCCCGGCGGACAATTCCTGACCACTGTGAAACCAACGTCCGAGCTGGGTGTTATAACGTTGCGGAAGTCTCTCGATAAACTCGGCGGCCTGGCCCATGTCAGCGGCTTCGGCCCAGCGTTGCTCGTTCCACAAGTTGGTGGCATCGCCGACGCCGATGTTCTCGCCGACTTGCAACTGATAGCGATTAAAGTCCTGGAAGATCACGCCGATGGAACTGCGCAGCGCTGCCTGATCCCACTGCGCCAGATCCAGACCCTGATAACGGATCTGGCCATGATCAGGCTCGTAGAGCCCGGCGAGAAGCTTAATCAACGTTGTTTTTCCGGAACCGTTGCGACCGACGATGCCGATGCTCTGCCCGGGTTTTATCCCCAGACTAATGTTACGCAAGGCTGGATGGCTGGCTCCAGGGTAGGTAAAGCTCACGTCCTCGAAGACCAAGCCCGCAGCGTAGTCGGTACCCGTCAGCGTGGCGCCGTGCCTGGCCGGAATCGGCTGTTCGAGGTAATCGTAAAGATTGGACAGATAGAGATTGTCTTCGTACATACCACCGATGCCACTCAACATCGAGGATACGGATGACTGCCCCTGCTTGAATACCAGCAGATACATCGCCATCTGGCCAAGTGTGATTGCACCTTGAATCGTCGATACCGCAATCCACGCATAGGCACAATAGAATGCAAGGTTCGTCAGGAGCCCCAAGCCCAAGCCCCAGCCGTCACGGCGAATCGTGAGGTCTCGCTCCTCGTCGAAGAGCATTTTGAAGATTTTCCGGTAGCGCTTGAGCAGCTCTGGCCCGAGCTGAAATAGCTGTACCTCCTTCGCATGATCCTCGCGCGCGAGGACTGTTTCCAGATACATGAGCTTGCGCCGATCCGGCGATCGATGGCGGAAAATCCGGAAGCGTGAACTGGAGAAGTGGGTCTCTGCAACGAATGCCGGGATACCCGCGAGTATCAGTATGCCCACGGCCCATGGTGAAAATTGCAACAACAACACCGCGTAGCTGACGAGAGAGATACTGTGTTGAGCGAGTCCGAAGGTCCGGTTGACGAGGCTCAGCGGCCGGCTCGAGGCCTCCTGCCGTGCCCGGTTGAGTTTGTCGTAGAACTCGGAGTCCTCGAATTGCGCGAGTTCGAGCGTCAGCGCTTTCTCCAGAATCAGAATATTAACGCGCTCGCTTAGAAGAACCCGCAGCAGAGTCTGACAGAATCCGATCCCGCGCTGGATCGCGGCGATAGCGGCCACGAGTGCGCCTTCGACGATCACATAGAGCAGAACCGGCGTGTACGCCGGCTCGCCGCCGGACTGAGAAACCGCGATTGCGGCAACGACGGCGTCGATGATCAGCTTACCAACGTAAGCGACACCCGCAGGCAGTAGCCCGGCGGAGATCGTGAACGCGGCGAGGGCAATGGTCAAACCCTGGTGCGTACTCCACACGAGTTCCAGCGCTCGGCGGCTATATCGATAGACGCCCAGATAGCGCTCGAGCGCGATGGGGGGTGGCGAGGGTAGGCTGGTGCTCAATTGTGGGCGTCTGAAATTGGCGATGGCTCCGCAGGCATGGTATTAGGGTGCTAGGCCACAATCCAAGAAGCAATCTGTGCCCATTCTACCGGACTCTCACGGCGTCTTTGTTCTGCTGCTTACGCCGCTGGCGCTGTATCTATTTACGCGAGATCGGCTCCCCATGGAGGCTTCTGGCCTCGCGATCATCGTGATTCTCGTCGTAAGTTTTCAGCTGTTCCCGTACGTGGTAAACGGTGAACGCCTCGCGCCGACCGCTTTTCTTGCCGGTTTCGGTAACGAGGCGCTGATCACGATCTGCGCACTGATGATCATGGGCAAGGGACTCGAAGCAACAGGTGCGCTGCAACCGCTGGCGATGTTTTTAGCCAAGGCCTGGACGGCCAGGCCCAAGCTGGCCAGTCTCGCGACACTGGGGATCGCCGCTATCTTAAGTGCCTTTCTCAACAACACCCCGGTCGTCATCATGCTCCTACCAATGCTGATCGGTGTGGCGGTACGAAATAAGTTCGCCCCTTCCTCGATCCTCATGCCGGTCGGCTTCGCTACGTTGATCGGCGGCATGGCCACGACGATTGGCACTTCTACCAATCTACTCATCGTCGGCATCGCGGCCGACCAGGGCCTGGAGCCTTTCGGGATGTTCGACTTCACGCTGCCGGTACTAATGGTCGGTGTTGTCGGCGTGCTGTATCTGTGGCTCATCGCTCCGCGGCTGCTCCCCGAGCGGAAGCAACCCCTGTCGGATCGCTCACCGCGCGTTTTCAACGCGATGTTCCATATCAACGAGACCAGTGCGGCCTGCGGTTTGACGTTTGCCGAGGGTCTCGCACTGACCGGTAACGAGATGCGTGTGGATCGAATCGAGCGAGGCGATGGGCTGTCCGTCACGAAACTGCCATTGGTAAAAATTCTCGCCGGCGATCGCCTCGCCGTCAGAGATACACCGGACCGCCTGAAGCGGTTCGAGAAACAACTCGGCGCAACGCTGCACGGCGCCCTCGGCGCCGACGACGTCACCAGTGAAACACATGCCCTCAAGGACCTGCAACATCTCGCCGAGATCGTCGTGACACGCGGGTCCTTATTGCATCGGGCAACCCTGGTGGGTACACGATTCGCCCGGCGCACGGGCCTGTTACCGCTCGCAGTGCACCGCGCCCGTGAGCCCGGCATCGAGGAGATCAGCGGCGACATTGGCACCACACGGCTGCGCGCTGGCGATGTGGTGCTGGTTCAAGGCGCCGATTCTCAACTCGAACAGTTGAAACGCTCGGGCACCGTACTGGTATTGGACGGCACTACCAATCTGCCGCGAACACACCGTGCTGACCGCGCGTTGGTCATCATGATCCTCGTCGTCCTGGCAGCCGCAATCGGCATTCTGCCGATTTCCGTAAGCGCCATCGTAGGCGTCGGCGCGATGCTCGCTACGCGCTGTCTGACCTGGAAAGATGCATCCGGCGCGCTGTCAGCTCAGGTAATCATGATTATCGTCGCGAGTCTGGCGCTCGGCCTCGCGATGACTGAAACCGGCGGCGCTGTGTATATCGCACAGGGGTTCGTCGAAGGCGCCAGGCTACTGCCCACGCCCTTCATATTGAGCATGCTGATGCTGGTGATGGCGATCCTCACCAACGTAGTCTCCAACGCCGCCGCGGGCATCATCGGCACCCCGATCGCGATCCAGATGGCACGGGAGCTGGGCGTGCCCGCTGAGCCGTTTGTCGTGGCCGTGATCTTCGGCGTCAACATGAGCTACGCCACACCGTTCGGGTACCAGACGAATCTGCTGCTGCTGTCGGCCGGCGGCTACAAGTTCTCAGACTTCATGCGCGCCGGGGTGCCGCTGACGGCCCTGATGTGGCTCGGATTTTCGATTGTATTGCCCATCATTTACGATCTCTGAGGCGTTTTGGCCGCGACGAACTTGACGCCTAAGCGCGCGCAAGGACATACTTTCGCCCCATGGACCGATCTGCGAACAGGCATTCCCGTACCAACCGCTGGTGGCGACGCTCTCCGGCGGAGAGGGTAGCGCGCACCTAGACCGACGAGTCCATCTCGATCAAGGTAAACCCACCTCCGCCCTTGCGGAGGTGGGTTTTTTTATTTCTACAGCTTGTGAGATTTAAGCGACGATGGAAGCACCGTTCGACATTGCAGCCGACTTGGATACCCCGGTCTCGGCGTATATCAAGCTTAAGGCGTTCAAGCCGCGGTTCCTGCTGGAAAGCGTCGAGGGAGGCGAACGCCTGGCGCGCTATTCGTTCCTTGGCTTCGGTACCGGGCTGACGCTGGAGTTAGGCCCGGACACACTGCGCATCAACGGTGAAACGGTACCGCGACCGCAGAGCGGCTCGGCCTGGCTCGACGTCATACGCGAAACGCTGGCCGCGAGCCCTGAGCTCAAGCCGACAATCGACGGCATTCCATTCGCCGGCGGCCTGGTCGGCGCTACCGGCTACGATGTCGTGCGTTACTTCGAGCGGCTGCCGAAAAATCAAACGGAGCTTGACGGACTCCCGCAGGCGACCTATGTCGCGCCCGAATCCGTATTGGTATTCGACCACCTGACCCGCCGCATCGCACTCCTGCACTCGGGCACCGAGGCGAAACGCCAGGCGCTCAGAGACGAAGTGATCCAAGCCCTGCGCCACGGTATAGACACGGAAACGACTCGGGGTAGCTTTTCCAAGGCCGAGGCCAGCCTCAGCCGGGAGGAGTTCACCGCTGCGGTCGAGCGATGTAAATCTCATATCGCGGCCGGTGATATCTATCAGATCGTACTGTCGGTACGCTTCAGCGGTACCACTGATCTCGATCCGTTCCAGTGTTACCGCGCTTTGAGATTGCTGAATCCCTCGCCCTATATGTACTTTCTCGAGTTCGGAGATCTGTCGGTCGCCGGCTCTTCGCCCGAAGCCTTGGTACGTTTGCACGGACGTAATGCCTCGCTGAGCCCGATCGCCGGCACACGGCCCCGCGGCCGGACCAGTGAAGAGGATCTCGCGCTGGAGAAGGAGCTACTCGCCGACCCCAAGGAGAACGCGGAACACGTGATGCTCGTGGATCTCGCCCGCAACGACCTCGGGCGCGTCGCGTTGGCCGGCTCCGTGCATGTGGATCCGTACCGCACCATCGAACGCTATAGCCATGTCATGCACATCGTCAGCGGAGTGCTCGGCGAGATCGTCGCGGACAAGGATGCGCCGGACCTGTTCGCTGCAACGTTTCCCGCGGGTACGCTGGTCGGCGCGCCGAAGGTGCGGGCGATGGAGCTGATTACCGGCATGGAACCGGTGGGTCGCGGTCTCTACGGTGGCACGGTGGGCTACTTCGGGAAGAACGGCAACATGGACCAGGCCATCACAATCCGGACCCTGGTCTTCAACGGCAGCGAGTACAGTTTCCAGGCGGGTGCCGGAATCGTGGCAGATAGCGACCCTGAGCGTGAGTACCAGGAGGTCCTGGCGAAAAGTGCGATCTTGAGACGCGCCTTGGAGATCGCGGAGGAAGGGCTGTGAGTATTCGCCTCCTGTTAATCGATAACTATGACTCGTTCACCTACAACTTGGTGCAAGCTTTTCTCGTGCTCGAAGCGGAGGTCATGGTGTACCGCAACGATGCCATCGATGTAGGCGAAGCGGCTAAGCTGAAGCCCACTCACCTGGTCATCTCGCCGGGCCCGGGCCGCCCTGAAGACGCCGGGAAGTCGCTGGCGATGATCGAGGCCTTTACCGGAAAGGTGCCCATACTCGGCGTGTGTCTTGGTCATCAATGTATTGTCCAACACTTCGGCGGCGAGATCGTAGCCGCCGGTGTCCTGATGCACGGTAAGACGTCTCGGATCGAGCATGATGGCTACACGCTCTACCGTGGCTTACCGAGTCCGTTCCTGGCCGGGCGTTATCACTCGCTTGCTGCCAATCGACGCAGAGTCCCTGAGACCCTACAGGTTTCCGCAACGACGGATGTGGATGAAATCATGGGCGTCCGCCACCAAGATCTGCCGATAGAAGGCGTCCAGTTTCACCCGGAAAGCATTCTGACGCCGGACGGTCCGAACCTGCTCGAGAACTTCCTCTACCCTGAACGGGCCACCGCCCGACTAGACGTAAGGAGCTGAGCGATGAGTGCCGATGCGGTCGAATTGCTCGAACGGGTCTTAGCGGGTTCGGATCTCAGCGAGGCGGAGGCCGCCTGGATTCTCAGGTCGATGGCCGAGGATTCGCTCGCGCCCGCCCTGTCCGGTGCGCTCCTGATCGCCCTGAGATGCAAGGGTGAAGCCACCAGCGAGATACGCGGCTTTGCTCAGGCGATGCGCGAACTCGCACGCCGACCGGACATCAAGCCTGGCGGCGCGTACGTCGATATCGTCGGTACCGGAGGCGATGGTTCCGGAAGTTTGAATCTGTCCACAGGCAGCGCATTGCTGGCGGCGGCCTGTGGATTACAGGTCGTCAAACACGGCAACCGTTCGATCTCGAGCCGCTCCGGCAGCGCGGATGCGCTCGAAGCGCTGGGTTTACCGATACCACTCGATGCAAAGGAGGCGGGCCGGAGCCTGGCGACACTGGGCTTTACCTTTTTATTCGCGCCCTACTACCACCCGGCGATGAAGAACATCGGTCCGGTACGAGGAGCCCTCGGCGTACGCACGGTGTTCAATATTCTCGGTCCGCTCGTCAACCCGGTGTCACCACCGTTCCATGTCATCGGGGCATTCAGCGAGGAGACAGCCGAAGTGATGGCGCAGGCGTTGTCCGGCATGGATGCCGAGCGTAGCTTCGTTGTCCACGGCGCACCCGGCTGGGACGAAGCGACCCCGGTCGGCCCGTTCCTATGCTTCGACGTCCGGCCAGGTAGCGTGCAACGCAGCGTTCGCGATCCTGCCGACCTTGGGCTCGCACGCTGCAGCGCCGATGAGCTTATTGGTGGCGAGCCGTCGGCAAACAGTGACCGGCTCGCGGCTGCGCTTCGCGGCGAGGACACCCCGGCGCACCGCGACGCGCTGGTGCTGGGAGCCGCGTTGGCGCTCGAGGTCACGGGCACGGAGCCCGACGCCGAGCGAGCGGTCGAACGAGCTCGCCAGGTACTTCAGGACGGCAGCGGCGCCGAGTTTCTGCAGCGGTTCCAAGCGTTCGGCCGGGAGTTGCGAGCGTGACGGGTAGCTCGTTTCTCAATCGTATGGCACGCGCCAGCCGTGAACGCGTTAGGCTGGCGCGTGCGCAGGAGTCCGAGGCCGCGTTGCAGACCCGAGCGATGGCCACGGCCGACCCGCCGATACTACAACTCGGCGAATTCGACCTGATAGCGGAGTTAAAACTTCGTTCACCGGCCGCCGGTTCCCTAGTTGATCCACACTTCGATCGTCATTCTCAGTTGGACGCATACGCCAACGGCGGAGCCGCCGCGATCTCGGTACTAACCGAACCGGACGAGTTCAAGGGCAGCCTGGCCCATCTGCAAGAAGCGGCGGCCGTTCTAGCGCCTCATGGCATTCCGGTGATGCGCAAGGATTTTCTCATCGACGCCTATCAAGTTCTGGAAGCGAAAGCAGCAGGAGCGGGCGGCATCCTCGTCATCGTGACGATGCTCACCGACGCCGAGGTGCAAGCGCTGCTCGCTTGCGCTCGCGAGTGCGGCCTGTTTGTGCTGCTCGAGGCGTTCACCGCCGAGGATCTTGCGCGGATCGCAGCGCTAGCCGGCGTCGGACCCGCAGCAGCGGATGCGCCGCTATTGTGTGGTGTGAACTGCCGCGACCTGAAAAGCCTGGCGGTCGATTTTGACCGTTTCGCTGCGCTCGCCGCTTATCTACCGGAGGGACTAACGGCGGTCGCGGAAAGCGGCGTGCAAGGCGTGGATCAGATTCGCGCGCTCGTGCTGCTCGGTTACCGGGCTGTGCTCGTAGGCTCGATACTGATGCAATCGGCTGAGCCCGGCCAGGCCGTCGCCCGGCTGATCGCCGCCGGCACCGAGCGGCGTGCGGAGATGCGCGCATGTTCGTAAAGATTTGTGGCCTGACAACCTACGATGCCGTACACGCAGCGGTATCTGCGGGCGCGGATGCCGTAGGCTTCGTCTTCGCCGACTCACCAAGACGTGTCACTCCGGACGAGGCCGCCCGGCTTTGCAAAGAGTTACCCGGCGATTTCGTCCGCGTGGCAGTGATGCGTCACCCCAGCGCCGAAGAATGGCAAGCGGTTCGGGAGCGGTTCGCACCGGACTGGTTACAGACCGACGCCGAGGATCTGGAGGCACTCGACCTGCCTGCCGACTGTCAGCCGCTGCCGGTTTTTCGGAGCGGCCGAATGACTTCCGCCAGGCACCCAGAACGCCTGCTCTTCGAGGGGCCGAGAAGTGGCCGCGGTGAGGTGGCGGACTGGCGCGAAGCAGCATCGATCGCGGCCGAAACGCAGATGATTCTGGCAGGCGGCTTGGATGCGGATAACGTGGCCGACGCAATTCGCACTGTCGACCCCTGGGGCGTCGACGTCTCCAGTGGCGTCGAACGAGAGCCGGCAAGAAAAGACCCGGAGAAAATACAATTGTTTGTCGCCCGAGCGCGGGCAGCGGAGAAAGGGTCATGACGACCATGAATCACGAGGCGTTATTTCAGGCATTGCTCGATGGCAAGCTGCCCGATGCTGAAGGCCGGTTCGGGCCGTTCGGCGGCCGTTACGTTCCTGAAACGCTGATGCCCGCGATTAATCGGCTCACCGAAGGCGTCTATCGACATTTGGCCGATGATAAATTCCAACGGCGCCTGCACGAGGAACTGACCGGTTGGGTCGGTCGTCCGACAGCGTTGGCCAAGGCGCCGCGTCTGTCGAAGCGCTGGGGCGTTGAGGTCTGGCTCAAACGCGAGGACCTGGCACACACCGGCGCTCATAAAATCAACAACACGATCGGCCAGGCGCTGTTGGCACAAGCACTCGGAGCGACGCGGGTCGTCGCCGAGACGGGTGCTGGTCAGCATGGCGTCGCAGCAGCAGCCGCGTGCGCGCGAGTGGGACTCCCGTGCACCGTATACATGGGCGAGGTAGACATTGCCAGACAAGCTCCGAACGTGGACCGGATAGTTCGACTCGGCGCCAAAGTCGTCCCGGTCACGTCCGGAGATCGTACCCTCCGAGCAGCGATCAACGAGGCCATGAGGGATTGGGTCGCCGATCCCGACGACACGTATTATCTGCTGGGCTCGGCGGTAGGCCCGCATCCCTATCCTTATCTGGTCCGGGAACTACAAGCCGTTATTGGCCGCGAAGCGCGGGAACAACTGATGGCGCACTCCGGGCTGCCGGATGCGGCCTTTGCCTGTGTCGGCGGAGGCTCCAACGCAATCGGACTCTTCCATGGTTTTTTGGCCGACCGTCAGGTGAAGCTCTTCGGCGTCGAGGCGGGCGGCCGTGGGCAGGCGCTGGGCGATCACTCTGCAACGCTAGCAGCCGGCCGACCGGGGATACTTCACGGCGCTCATTCGATGTTGCTCTATGATGACGATGGCCAGATTCAAGAGACCCATACGATCGCCGCCGGCCTGGATTATCCGGGTGTCGGCCCGGAGCACTCGTTGCTGCAACTCGTCGGTCGGGTCGAATACGTGACCGCCAGTGACACCGAAGCGCTGGACGCGCTCGAAGAGTGCTGTTCGCTCGAGGGCATACTGCCCGCATTGGAGTCAGCTCATGCCTTGGCAGGCGCCAAGCGCTGGGCCAAGGCGAATCCTGACACGCGAATTCTGATCGGCATCTCGGGTCGCGGCGACAAAGACATGCCGATCCTCGATCAATACTCGGCGAGCACCAGCGACGTCGACGGAGGCACGGCTAATGCAGCCGCGTGAGCAGTTGCGCCAAGCCCTGACGCTTGACGGCGCGCCAGCGCTGATCGCATTTATCACGGCCGGCTATCCTCGGCCGGAGCGATTTCTACAGGTGCTGCGCGAAGTCGGTGCGGCAGCCGATGCGGTGGAGATCGGGGTGCCGTTTACCGATCCGATGGCGGATGGCGTCACGGTGCAGCGTGCGAGCCGGACCGCGCTGCAAAATGGTGTCAGCTTGAGCTGGATTTTCTCTCAACTCGCTGCGCGTGATTTCGAGTTGTCGGCGCCCATACTACTGATGAGCTACTTGAACCCGCTTTTCGCGTTCGGCTTCCGGCGCCTTGCAGAACGTGCTGTGGAGACCGGCGTCAGCGGGTTCATCGTGCCGGATCTGCCCTTTGAGGAATGTATGCCGCTGAAAACGGAGTTGGATGCTCAAGGCCTCGCGCTGGTGCAGTTAGTAACGCCCGCGACACCTGCCGAACGGCTGCGCAAGCTCTGCGCTGTCAGCGAGGGGTTCGTCTACGCCGTGACCCGCACCGGCATCACCGGCGGTGCCGAGAGTTTGCCCGAAGATCTCGCCGACTATCTAGCCGCGGTGAAGCGCGCGTCACGCCTGCCAGTGTGCGCGGGCTTCGGCGTCCGGGAACCAGAGCAGGTTCGACTCATCGCAGAGCACGCCGACGGCGTCATCGTCGGCTCCGCGCTACTTGAGGCACTCGAGGCCGGCCAGCCTCCCGGTGAGTTTCTGGCTGCGCTGCGCCCGTGACCTTGAACGTGATAGCGTAAGATATCCCGCCGGAGCGAGCCGATGAAGAGAGTGACTACTGACGATTCGCTGCCCTACGTCGGGCTCCTGAAGAACGTGCTGGAGCAATCCGGAATCGCCTGCGTAATTAAAAACGATCAGCTTTCCGGCGGACTCGGAGAGATTCCGTTCCTGGAGTGCCTGCCGGAACTCTGGGTGCTCGAGGACCAGGACCTGGCACGCGCGACTACGCTGTTGAAGAATCTCGAGGAACCGTCAGGGATAACGGCGCAGTGGCGCTGCGCGGGTTGCGGCGAGCTCAATGACGGGCAGTTCGCGGCGTGCTGGCACTGCGGCACCGCGGATACTCATGGCGGATGAATGTCAGGTGCCCGGGAGGTAGCCCGTGACGACGAACACGATGAAACATGAACGGCAAGACACAGCCTCTCCGACAGCCTGCGTTCTCCTCATCGGTAATGAGCTTCTTTCCGGCAAGACACAGGATTCAAATCTGCAGTATCTCGGCTCGAAGCTTGCGGAACTCGGCGTCCGTCTCGCCGAGGCGCGAGTACTTCCGGATGATAAAGATGTCATTGTTGCGACGCTGAACGATTGTCGAAAACAGTTTGACTACGTGTTCACTACCGGCGGTATCGGTCCGACACACGACGATATTACCTCCCAGTGTATTGCGGCTGCCTTCGGTCGGGAATTAATCTTGGACGAGGAAGCCGTAGCGCGGTTGCGGCGTGGTTCATTTGATCTCAATGAGGCTCGCTTAAAAATGGCCCGCGTACCGGATGGCGCAACACTGATCGACAATCCACTGAGCAATGCCCCAGGCTTTCGGGTCGAGAACGTCTTCGTGCTCGCCGGCATACCGAGCGTGGCGCGGGCAATGTTTGAGACCATCGCTGCTGAGCTTGCGGTTGGGACACCCATTCACTCTAGAAATGTCGACGTGTTTCTTCGCGAAGGCGACATCGCAGAACCGTTGGAGCGCATCGCAGCGCAGTATCCGGAGATTGAGATCGGCAGCTATCCGTTCTCCCGAGCCGGCCGCTTTGGTGCGAACCTTGTCGTCCGCGGCACCGATGTACGACAGCTCGAACAGGCATTGGCGCAGATCGTGACCACCATGACCGAACTCGGGGATGAATCCAGCGTAGGTACGCCGTCTAATCTAAGCCAGTCGTCCGACTAATTTATTGCGATGGGCCACTAGTTCCGTTTCCCCAAGCCGGAACCTAGGGTGATTAGGAGGCCGACCGCGGCGCCAACCCAACCCAACCAACTGGGTGCGGTGCCCATACCGATCCACAGTACACCGGCGATCAGCAACGCCGCGCCGGAGATCGAGCGGCCGGCACTTTTAGACGCCGCCACATCTTTGCCGATTTGTGGCGACGCATCCTGAGACGGCCCTGCCGGGTTTTCGTCCACGACTCGACGCAACACTCGATGGATAACCTCGGGTAGTAGCAGGAGATCTTCGCTGATATCCGGCCAGTTCCTGAGCAGTTGCTCGAGATGAGCCTTCGGATTGGTGCGCTGCTTCATCCAGTCTTCCAGGAACGGCTTGGCGGTCTGCCATAAATCGAGCTCCGGGTGCAGCTGTCTGCCGAGTCCCTCAATGTTGAGCAAGGTCTTTTGCAGTAACACAAGTTGCGGCTGTACTTCCATACGAAACTGCCGCGCCGCCTCGAACAGTCTGAGCAACACAAGCCCGAAAGAGATATCTTTTAGTGGCTTATCGAAAATGGGTTCGCAAACCGCGCGAACGGCAGCCTCGAGTTCGTCCACTCGTGTGTCGGCCGGAACCCACCCCGAGTCGATATGCAGCTTGGCAACGCGATAGTAATCACGGTTGAAGAATGCCAGGAAGTTTGCGGCTAGATAGTGTTGGTCACGGGCACTGAGGCTGCCGACGATACCAAAGTCCACCGCGATATAGCGCGGATGCTCCGGATTTTCGACATCGACGAAGATATTGCCGGGGTGCATGTCAGCATGGAAAAAATTGTGCTTAAAAACCTGGGTAAAGAAAATTTTGACGCCATTCTCCGCAAGGCGAGCGATATTGGTGCCGTGCGTTTTCAGCGCTTCGATGTCACCGATGGGGATGCCTGAGATACGTTCCATCGTCAGGACGTTTGGGCGGCAGTAATCCCAATAGATCTCAGGTACGTAAAGTTGATCAGAACCTTCGAAATTGCGCTTGAGCTGTGCCGCGTTCGCTGCTTCCTGCATAAGATCGAGTTCTCTATTGAGCGTCTTTTCGAACTCGGTGACGACTTCCACGGGTCGAAGGCGCCGACCGTCCTGCCAGTAACGCTCGGCCAACGCGGCAATCGCGTAAAGCACCTCCAGATCCTGCTTGACTTGTTCGTGCACACCTGGACGCAGGATTTTCACGACAACGGCTTCACCACTCTCGAGCCGGGCTGAGTGCACCTGCGCTACCGAGGCGGCTGCGAGCGGCTGCCGCTCGAATTCGGCGAAAACTTCGTCTACGGGCGCGCCGAATGCCTGTTCGAGCATCGTAACCGCTACTTCGGAATCGAACGGCGGAACCTGATCCTGGAGTTTGACGAGTTCGGTGGAGATAGCAGCCGGCAACAGGTCGCGACGAGTCGAAACGGCCTGGCCGAACTTGACGAAGATCGGCCCAAGCTCTTCGAGTGTTTGACGAATCCGCACTCCCAGAGGCTCACGACGCGGTTTCCACCTCGGCATCAGGCGCCGCAGCCAGCCGACCGGTCTGAGCAGGTGCGTCGCCCAGACAAACTCATCCAAACCGTGTTTTATCAGCACGCGCTGGATGGTCATAAGGCGTAAGACTAGCCGGTACCGTCGCATGTCGCTGTGCTACTCCGTATCCGCGGCCGCTATGTGTCGGTCGATCCTGACGGCTACCCGTTCAGCGTCGTCGCGCAACCGTTCAATATCTACAAAGAATCCCTCAACCTCGACACGGGTCGGGAGTTGGTGGCTCTCTTCTTGTAAATATTCGGTCGTGTTCATACCCAAAGCCGCGAGCGTCTGTTTTCCCCAGGTATGGACGTGGTGAGCGAGGTTCCCGACCTGATGTGCCACCACATCGCCTAGTACGTGAGAAAGCTGTTCTTCCAGGTCGGGTCTGGCCAGGCGCAGCAACGTGGAAAACGCTGCCGCCACTTCCGCATCACCGCTGACCGCGATTCCAGAGTCTTGGTAACCACTCAGTGCATCGCCGCGCAGCGAAGCAAGCAAAGCCAGCGGCGTCCCACGTACGGTGGCCGTTGCAGGCGTCTCCTTTTGCACTTCCAAACGGAGTCTGGCCTCGTCCGCAACCAGAACGAGTGTTATGCCGGGGCCTTCGATGTCGATCGCCAAGCTTTGGCCGCGCAGCGACGCCAAAATATCCAGCGCTGCTGTGGATTCTTGAACGTAGCGGTTCAAGCGCTGTTCCACGATGGACAGAGGAGACGGCAGCACGATTAGATTCGGTAACCGAGATGCAGCGCCACGATGCCGCCGGAGAAGTTGAAATACTCGCAGCGCTCAAAACCCTGCTGAATCATGAGCTCTTTGAGCGCATCCTGGTCGGGGTGGCGGCGGATCGATTCGGCGAGATAACGATAACTATCGGCATCGTTGAGAATGCGCTGGCCGAGCCATGGCAGAACTTGCAGGCTGTAAAAATCGTAGAGCGATTCCAACAGCTTGAGTCGCGGTCTGGAGAATTCCAGAATCAACAGCCGACCGCCCGGTTTCAACACCCTCAATGTGGACGCGAGCGCAGCTTCCTTGTCGGTCACGTTTCTAAGCCCGAAGCCGATGCTGACGCAGTCGAAAGTCCCCGACCTGAACGGTAGTTGCTCCGCGTCCGCTTGCAGGAAGTGCACGTTGCCGACTTGGCCGGCATTGATAAGGCGGTCGCGGCCCAGGGCCAGCATCCTGGCGTTGATATCGGTCACGTAAACTAGACCGCCCGGCCCAACCTGTCGCGCCAGACCGAGGCTAAGATCGCCACTCCCCGCCGCGACATCCAGCGCAACATCTCCGGACCTCAGCCCGCTTTTCGCAACAGTCAGTCGCTTCCAGACCCGATGCAAGCCCGCCGACATGATGTCGTTCA
>Ga0209987_10000101_pt1 | contig 38221 bp, 30 predicted proteins | sample N074metaG_FD_182134 | JGI IMG/M metagenome (GOLD analysis project Ga0209987, IMG submission 182134) | Deep subsurface microbial communities from Kermadec Trench to uncover new lineages of life (NeLLi) - N074 metaG (SPAdes) (version 2) | ecosystem: Environmental > Aquatic > Marine > Ocean trench...
CAGGGGATGTCATGGGATTTTTAACCGGTAAAAAAGCACTTGTCGTTGGTATAGCCAGTAATCGCTCGATCGCTTATGGAATCGCCCAGGCGATGCATCGGGAGGGAGCCGAACTCGCATTCAGTTATGCCAATGAAAGACTCAGGACGAGGGTTGAAAAATTTGCCGCAGAATTTGATTCCAGCATTGTTATCCCCTGCGATGTATCGATCGATAGTGAAATTACCGGATTATTTGATGCGTTGGCTAAACACTGGGATTCACTCAATGCGCTGGTCCATTCGGTCGCATTTGCACCGCGCGAGGCTTTAGATGGTGACTATTTGAACAACCTGGATCGGGAGGGATTTCGCATCGCACACGACATCAGTTCCTACAGCCTTGCCGCACTGGCCAAGGCGGGACGATCAATGATGCAAAATACTAATGCTGCCATCATCACCATGACCTATCTGGGTTCGGAACGGGCCTTGCCTAATTACAATGTGATGGGCGTAGCCAAGGCCAGCCTGGAAGCCAATGTGCGATATCTTGCCGCCGCTCTGGGGCCGGAAGGTATTCGCGTCAACTCGATCTCTGCCGGCCCTATTAAAACACTGGCTTCAGCCGGCATACGCAGTTTCAAGAAAATCCTCGACGAAGTCGAACGCAATGCACCGTTAAGACGCAATGTCACTATCCAGGAAGTGGGCAATACCGGCGCCTTTTTATGTTCTGATCTGGCATCCGCAATCACCGGAGAAAATATTTACGTCGACTCGGGTTATAACATTGTCGGTATGGGTGTGCTCGATTCCTGACTGCTACTCTGAGCCGGATTAATGCGGGCTAGTGCTTCTATTGAAGTTCACTTAGCGGATTGCGCACTACCTCGGCCCTGCTTGCCAATACCCTTAACACGGCTTGATAATCCGCTCCCGCGGCGGCAGTAGTCAGGGCTTCGACACGTTTGCTGTCTAGATTAGAATCGTTCGATATCACCGCAGACAATTCGACCAGAGAAAAATCACCATTGGGATGTGTCAGTGAATCGAATACCAGCCCATCGGCTGGTTTTTTCATTCTGAAAACCAGTCTCAATAAATTCTGATCCAGCTCCGTGCTATCTCGACCAACAAAACCATTGTCGATCAGATTGACATGCCAGTCGGTCGCTATATCTTCCAGATTTTTACCGGTTTTCAACGCCTCCAGAGCCTGTTTTCCAGCCAGTTTATTTTCCTCCCGGCCTTTTTCCTGTTTCAGTTTATCGCTGATCGCAACTGATACTTGATCCAGTGGCTTCTGCGCGGGTGGTTTGCTTTGATTAATTCGAATAAATACGATACGACTATCGGCGAGCTCGATCGCCTCGCTGTTAACGCCCTGATTCAACACCTGGTTTGAAAAGGCTATATTTCTAACCTGGGGCTCCAGCGCGATGCCAGTGCCTGATTGTCTATCGAACCATTCCGAGGTTTGCAGTTCCAGCCCTAATTGTTCGGCGGCCGGTAACAATGAATCTGATTGCTCGTAGGCTAGGTTAGCAAGATTTTCCACCAGATCATAAATCTGGCTTTCGGCTAAATCGCTCCGAATCTCATCCTCGATATCAACCCTGACCTCATCAAATGAACGAATTTTACCACCACTAATCTGTTCCAGCTTAATCAAATGCCAGCCAAAGGTAGTCACGATCGGCTCGCTCACCTCTCCCACCTGCATTGCAAATAATGCAGTCTCAAAGGGGCGAACCATCATGCCTCTTTCAATTTCCCCAAGATTTCCGCCATCGGCTGCCGATCCAGGATCTTGCGAATATTGTCGTGCCAGCGAGGCGAAATCTTCTCCCGCAATAATTTGTGCCCTGATATCCGCCAATTGGTCCCGAACCTGTTTGTGCTTATCTTCTGAGAGGCCATCCTCGAGCGTGAGCAATATGTGGCTCGCGGTCCGATACTCGGCACTGGTGTAAGACGCTTCTGCGAACTGGTAACGCTCGAGCAACAGCTCCTCCGGCACATCAACCAGCGATTTCATACCTTCAAGACTCACTTCCAGAAAATCTATTTTTACCTGCTCTGCGGTCATATATCGACCTGCATTGGTCTGATAGTAGTCTTCTATTTCCTGTTCACTGACAAGATAGGCATCGCTATCTACGATTCGGGTTAATACCCGTATCTTTCGTGTCTGGTTCGATAAGCTGGCGAATTGTTTTTCCTGTACGGGCAGGATAAATGCGGTAGCATTAATTGCAGTCCGCAATTGATCCATCGATTGGGTACGCCGTAATTCCTGTTCGAATCCAGCCGGTGAGTATCCCTGTGAACCCAACTGGGCCCGGTAAACAGCAGTGTCAAACTGGCCGTCGGATTGAAAATCTTTCCTTGAACGAATCAGCTTGTTGAGTTCATCATCACCAATTCGGTAACGCTGCCTGTTTGCGTATTGACGCAGCACATACCCCTCGATCAGCTGTGTCAGAACTCGCTCTTTGAGGATGGTTTCATCGCCGAAGCCTGCGGGGATTGTGCCACCAAAAATTTCCACCAGTTGCCGTCTGTAATTGGCATAGGCAATATCCAGTTCCCGGGAGGTAATATCTTCACCATTGACCGTGGCAGCGGGCAGTGCCTCACCACCACCGAGATAGGAATTTACCCCCCAAAGCGCAAATGGAACACTGATCAGAAAAATAATTGCGTAGGCAATCCAGCCAGTTACTTTATCTCTTATCGCTTGCAACATGATTGAGTTTTACTACCTGGGCCGATTCATTTCGAGAAAAGCTTCCCTGACAAGCGTTTTTATAGCTGGCGGAGTGGACGGGACTCGAACCCGCGACCCCCGGCGTGACAGGCCGGTATTCTAACCAACTGAACTACCACTCCTGATCAGTAAATGGTGGGTGCTGAGGGGATCGAACCCCCGACCCTCGCCTTGTAAGGGCGATGCTCTCCCAGCTGAGCTAAGCACCCGGTCTCGCTGAAGGCGCGCTAGTTTACAGCGTCCTTCAGGGCTTTGCCAGCCTTAAAAGCGGGCACATTTGATGCCTTGATCTGGATGGTTTCACCGGTGCGGGGATTGCGTCCTGCACGTGCTTCCCGGTGACGTACGAGGAAGGTGCCGAAACCGACTATAGTCACTTGACCGCCTGATCTTAATGCCCCGGTTATGGCTCCAATCACACCGTCAACTGCACGAGCTGCATCGGATTTAGTCAAATCGGTTGAGCTAGCAACTGCATCAATTAGTTCTGATTTATTCATTTGTGTTTTCCGTTGGTTTGGTTGTAGAAAACCAATCCGCAGTGCAGATCGGCAAATAATGTCAAGTTGTTATGTTTTGTTTACTGCAGATGACGATCTGCAACATAGCAGATCATTCCCCCCAGAGCTGCGAATTAAACCAATAGCAGGCTTTAGGGTCAACCTAAATCAAGCAAAATACGAAAAATTACCTAAATTTACCTGACTAATTGGTCAATGTGCGCGCACACCGGACGATTTTTTATCCTTATCTTTTACCTTTTCTGTTTCCGGGGTTACTTCCGTATCCTCGGGTAGTGGCGTCGGCTGACGCACCAGTGCGACCTCGAGTACTTCATCGATCCAGCGCACTGGAATAATTTCCAGCTTGGCCTTGATATTGTCGGGTATTTCGACAAGTTCCTTTTCATTTTCCAGCGGAATCAATACGACATTGATACCCCCTCGATGAGCGGCCAGCAGCTTTTCTTTTAAACCACCAATGGGCAGTATTTCGCCGCGCAGGGTGATTTCCCCGGTCATCGCCACGTCTGCCCTGACCGGAATACCTGTCAAAGCCGATACCAGTGCGGTACACATGCCAACACCGGCACTTGGACCATCTTTTGGAGTCGCACCTTCGGGGACATGGATATGAATATCCTTTTTCTCATTGAACTCGGCATTTATCCCGAGAACGCGAGCCCGGCTTCGTACCACGGTCAGAGCGGCCTGGATTGATTCCTTCATGACGTCGCCGAGCTGTCCAGTTTGGACGAACTTGCCTTTGCCCTCGACCACAGCCGACTCGATGGTCAGCAACTCGCCACCAACCTCGGTCCAGGCAAGACCGGTGACCTGCCCGACCTGATCTTTTTCTTCGGCAGAACCAACCCGGAATCGCTTTACGCCGAGATATTTATCAATATTCTTAGCCGAGACGGTAATTTTCTTGGTCGCAGGTTTAAGCAGCATACTCTTTACCACCTTGCGACAAATTTTAGATATTTCGCGCTCCAGGTTTCGAACCCCTGCTTCCCGGGTATAGCGTTGAATGATTTCCAGTACCGCTGCCTGGTTGATCACAATTTCACTATCCTTCAATCCATTGTCCTTGATCTGCTTGGGCACCAGGTATTTGAGCGCAATGTTTAATTTTTCATCTTCGGTATATCCGGGAATACGAATAACCTCCATTCGATCAAGCAGCGGGCTGGGGATATTCATGCTATTTGAAGTGGCCACAAACATCACGTCAGACAAATCGAAGTCGACCTCCATATAGTGATCGGAAAAAGTGTGATTTTGCTCCGGGTCGAGCACTTCGAGCAGTGCGGAAGCTGGATCGCCGCGGAAATCCATTGCCATCTTGTCAATTTCATCGAGCAAAAACAGGGGGTTTCTAACCTTAACCCTCGCCAAATTCTGAATGATTTTACCTGGCATTGATCCGATGTAAGTGCGCCTGTGGCCGCGTATTTCAGATTCGTCTCGAACTCCGCCGAGAGACATCCGCGAAAACTTGCGGTTGGTGGCGCGGGCGATAGAGCGTCCCAGTGAAGTCTTGCCAACGCCCGGCGGACCGACCAGGCAGAGTATTGGGCCTTTTAGTTTTTGTACGCGTTGTTGCACCGCGAGATATTCAAGAATCCGTTCCTTGACCTTTTCAAGGCCATAGTGATCTTCTTCAAGCACCTGCTCGGCTTCTGCCAGATCGCGTCTGATTTTGGACTTTTTCTTCCAGGGAACATTCACCAACCAGTCGATGTAGCTTCGTACTACAGTGGCCTCTGCAGACATTGGCGACATCATTTTGAGTTTATTGAGTTCCGAATCGGCCTTTTCGCGCGCATCCTTGGGCATGCCGGATTTTTCGATCTTGTTCTGCAGGTCTTCCAGCTCGTTCGGCACATTATCCATATCACCCAGTTCTTTTTGAATCGCTTTCATCTGCTCATTCAGGTAATACTCGCGCTGACTTTTTTCCATTTGCTGCTTGACGCGGCCGCGGATTCTTTTCTCGATCTGCATCAAATCGATTTCACCTTCGATTTTGCTCATGATGTGCTCGATTCGCTTCCTTGGATCCTGAATTTCCAGTATCTCCTGCTTTTCATCGAGTTTTAATGACATGTGGGCAGCGATAGTATCGGCCAGTCGACTTGGGTCATCGATACCCGACAAGGACGTCAATATTTCAGGCGGTATTTTTTTATTTAGTTTGACATACTGGTCGAACAGGTTAAGGACCGAGCGCTGTAGCACTTCGGTTTCACGATCATCAATCAGCACGGCTTTCTCAAGCATCTGGATCGAAGCGGAGAAATAATCCTTGGTCTCCAGGATACTATCAACCTGTACCCGCTCACCGCCTTCAACCAGTACCTTGATGGTGCCATCGGGTAATTTGAGCATTTGTAATATGGTCGACAGGGTACCTATCTGGTAAAGATCTTTTTGCGCCGGGTCATCCACTTCTGCATTTTTCTGTGCCAGTAGCAAAATCTTTTTATTATCGGCCATCGCCGCTTCCAGTGCGAGAATCGACTTTTCTCGACCGACGAATAGTGGGATGACCATATGCGGATAAACCACAACATCACGCAATGGCAAGACCGGGATCAGTTGCCTGTTAGTAGTTTCTGCAAGCGGTAAGCTCTGGGAATCTGACATGGACGCCTCGATTACTAAATATCAAGATTATATGGGTCTACTAGCTTCCATTTCAACCCTGGCAAGGGCTGGAAATATCGATAAGTATAGACTACGACTGCTATTTCAATTTGTAATGACAGAATTAGAGCTTCGGGGAGCGGCTGACCGCAACCATAGTAGACGCTCCGGGCCGAGACACGCCGCGCAAGCGACGAGACCCGGACCTTATAAACCAGCACTAGTCGTCAGACGCAACTCGCTGCATTTCGCCACCCTCATAGATCACATAAGGCTGGGCATTTCCTTCAATTACCGCAGCATCTACCACTATTTTGCTGACATTTTCCATCGCCGGCAAATCATACATGATATCGAGCAGGGTATTTTCCAGTATCGTACGTAAGCCGCGAGCGCCTGTTTTTCTTTTCATCGCTTTTATCGCCACTGCGTTTAGCGAGTCGGGACGAAACTCAATTTCAGTTCCCTCGATTTCAAACATTTTTTGATATTGCTTGATAATCGCGTTTTTCGGTTCTGTGAGGATTTTCACCAGCGCATCTTCATCAAGTTCCTCTAGTGTTGTCACGACTGGCAGACGCCCGACAAACTCTGGAATCAAACCATATTTAATCAGGTCCTCTGGCTCTACATTACAGATAACCTCCCCGAACAAAGCCTCTTTATCCTTACTTTTCACACTGGCACCAAAGCCAATACCACCCTTATCCGAGCGCTCCAGAATAATCTTGTCAAGTCCGGAGAATGCGCCACCGCAGACAAACAGGATCTTGTCCGTATCTACCTGCAAAAACTCCTGTTGCGGGTGCTTACGGCCTCCCTGCGGCGGTACAGAGGCTATCGTGCCTTCAATCAGCTTCAATAAAGCCTGTTGCACGCCTTCGCCAGATACATCTCGTGTAATTGAAGGGTTATCAGATTTTCGCGAAATCTTGTCGATCTCATCGATGTATACGATACCGGTTTGCGCTTTCTCTACATCGTAATCACATTTTTGGAGTAATTTCTGAATGATATTCTCCACGTCTTCGCCAACATAACCGGCCTCGGTCAATGTAGTCGCATCGGCAATCGCAAACGGAACATTCAATAAACGCGCAAGTGTTTCTGCGAGCAGTGTCTTGCCCGACCCAGTAGGACCAATTAACAGGATATTACTCTTTGAAAGCTCGATATCGTCCTTGATATGACCTACTTCGAGACGTTTGTAGTGGTTGTAAACCGCAACCGATAATACCTTCTTGGCGCGATCCTGGCCTATCACATACTCATCCAGAACCTGATAAATTTCTTGCGGGATGGGTAACTTGCTTTCCGAATCTTCGCCTTTTTCGTTAATCTCTTCGCGGATAATATCGTTGCAAAGATCAACGCATTCATCACAAATAAAGACCGATGGTCCAGCGATCAGTTTCCGTACCTCGTGCTGACTTTTACCACAAAAAGAGCAGTATAAAAGTTTCTCGTCTTTACTATTCGACTTGTCGTTACTCATTTCTAATACCGATGCCTAGAGCCAGATCATGGTCCTGATCTGATAATATTAGACCAAACCCGTAAGTACAACTGAAAATATTACTTTTTAGGTAATTCCTCAGACTCGGTACGCGAAGTCAAAACCTGATCAATCAATCCGTATTCGACCGACTCCTCCGCGCTCATGAAATTATCGCGTTCGGTATCCCTCTCTATCACAGACTCCTTTTTACCCGTGTGCTTGGCTAACAATTGATTCAATTGCGTACGTGTCGCCAATATTTCCCGGGCATGAATTTCGAAATCGGTGGCCTGACCCTGGAAGCCGCCCATGGGCTGGTGCAGCATGATCCGGGTATGCGGTAACCCGTAACGTTTACCGGCAGCACCACCGGCGAGTAAGATGGCCCCCATACTGGCCGCCTGGCCGGTACAAAGTGTGCTGACGTCGGGTTGAATAAATTGCATCGTGTCATAGACGGCAAGACCCGCCGAAATTGCTCCACCGGGACTATTAATGTATAGCGAGATATCCTTGTCTGGATTTTCTGACTCAAGGAACAGTAGCTGAGCCACAATTAAATTCGCCATATGGTCTTCGATCGTGCCTACTACAAAAATTACACGTTCCTTTAACAGACGCGAGTAAATATCGTAAGCCCTTTCACCGCGGGCTGATTGTTCAACCACCATTGGCACAAGATTGGCCCGTAGATCGTCGCTAAGCTGGTAGGTTGAGGCTATTCCAGCACGACCGTTATAATCGCTCATATGGGTTCCTGGTAGTTAGTTTGTGTATTCGTCATTTCTTCGAAACTGAATTGCTTTTCGGTGACCTTCGCTTTATCCAATATGTGACTGACTACCTGATCTTCAAGTACCATTCCTTCCAGACTTTTGCGAGCTTTCTGGTTTTGACGGTAAAATTCCAGCACCTGATCCGGTTGTTCGTATGAAACGGTCATTTCAGCCAGGGCCGATTCGAATAAACTATTATCCAGTTCAATATTTTCTCTCTTGATCAATTCCCCAACCAGTAGCCCGAGCCGAACCCGATTACCTGCTTCTTCTTCGAACCTGTCATCGGGCAGACTATCGTTATCGAAAGACTTGGGGTCTTGCCCCATACGCTGAATCGCCTGCTGCTTCAGTGATTTAACTTCTTCAGCAACCAGGGCTGAAGGCGCAATCACCTTATTTTTTTCGAGCAACCCGGTCATCACAGCATTTTTTAGTTTCGTCTTTACCTTTTGACTAATCTCCTTTTCCATATTAGCACGAACATCCACCCGAAATTTATCCAGATCGCCGTCTTCGATACCATAAGCTTTGGCGAATTCTTCATCAATATCGGGCAAACGCCCCTCCGATACCCTGGTGGCTTTGAGGCTAAACTCGGCTTTCTTGCCGGCGACCTCCTTACCGTGGTAATCGTCGGGGAAATTAACCGCAACCAGCTTCTCCTCGCCGCTGGCCATACCTTCGAGCCCACCTTCAAATTCAGCTAGCATCGATCCGGCGCCAATCTCTACGACCATATCTTTACCGGTCCCGCCTGCAAAAATTTCACCGTCAATTTTACCTTCAAAATCGACCAACACCTGGTCGCCTTTGCCCGCGGCACGACTAACTTCAGACCAGACCTTGCGTTGCTCACGCAGTTTCTGGATCACTGTCTCTAAATCGTCGTCGGTGATTTCGACTACAGGTTTTTCAATTTTAATTGAATCGAGTTTGATTTCTTTAATTTCCGGATAAATTTCGAAAACCGCGGTATAAGACATATTCTCCTTGTCTTCGGATTCGACTGACTCGATACTCGGCACACCCGCGGGCCGGATTTTCTCCTGGACTAGGGCTTCCGCATACGATGATTCGATGACATCATCGATGACTTCCTGACGTACATGACTGCCAAATTTTTGTTGTACCACCTTGAGGGGTACCTTCCCTGGCCGAAAACCATCGATTTTTATCGTTTTTCTTAAATCGTTAAGTTTTTTCTCGACCGCCAGGGTGACAACGTCAGAAGGAATCTGGACAGTCATTCGGCGTTCCAGGCCATCGAGGGATTCTACTGATACTTGCATATTGAAATCTCGTGATTTTCGCTAAAGCGACTTTATTCCGCAGGTACTGACTGAAACTAGACTAGATCAATTAAATGACCAGACAAACTGGTGCGAAAGGAGAGACTCGAACTCTCACATCAAAGATACCAGAACCTAAATCTGGCGCGTCTACCAATTCCGCCACTTTCGCAAATAATTCACTTTCAACGAGCTAAAGAATGGATTAACCAGTGCTTTTACCGATGTTCCATTCAAACTTTTCAGCGCCTGTTCCCAGGCACCAGGAAAATGGGGTGGACGATGGGGATCGAACCCACGACAACAAGAATCACAATCTTGCACTCTACCAACTGAGCTACGCCCACCATAAATAATGGCACGCCCGGCAGGATTCGAACCTGCTACCCTCGGCTTAGAAGGCCGATGCTCTATCCAAATGAGCTACGGGCGCAGTGACCTTAAACTCTTCCCGCTACCTGAGCGACCCAACATTCGGTCTCCGGTCATTAATATCTGGCTGATCTTTCAAATTGTCGATGCCCTAAAGGCAGGAGACATAGCCTTTAATGTTTTCGCGCCGACCATTTTAATAACTGGTCGGGGTGGAGAGATTCGAACTCCCGACCCACTGCTCCCAAAGCAGTTGCGCTACCAGGCTGCGCTACACCCCGAAATCTGCCTGTCGGTACCAAACTCCGCGCGATAGGCGAGGCGCGAAATAATACGCCGATCAAAAATAATCGTCAATTGAACATTGACGATTTTGTCGATTATCCATCGGTGGTCGATCACTCTAAATATTCATGTAGCATTTATATCTAGGAACATTTCCTTGCAAAGCAAGTTTTCGCACACTAAAGCTTCCAGTACCTTGTAGTTAATATTGCGTTGGTGCGCGAGTCACTTTTCTCTCCAGCGAGAAAAGTAACCAAATAAAATTGTCAGGAACAACCTTGAACAGGGGGAATCATTCGTAATTCCGGCCGTTAGAGCCGGAATCTTGTAATGGCAATTCATTTCAAGATTCCTGCTTGCGCAGGAATAACGGTGTCTTTCACGCCCCTATTTGTGTGCGAAACACTGCAATATAAGAAAACAAACTCAGGATCTCCGCCACCGCGTTCCACCTGTTCCATCTTCAATGCTGATACCTGCTTCAACAAGCTCATCGCGAATACGGTCGGCCTCCCCCCAGTCCTTGTTTTTTCGGGCATCGAGCCGCTGCCCTATCATCGTCTCGATCGCCTCATCGCTCAGGCCCGGGCTGCCGCCCACCGGGGATTTCAAATAAGCTTCTGCATCGATTTGCAGGAGTCCGATAATGCCGGCCAGATATTTCAATAAACTGGCCAGCGAGTTAGCATTTTCGGGGTTGTCTGTTTTCTCTCGATTAATATCGCGTACCAGATCAAACAATACCGCCATCGCATTGGCAGTATTAAAATCATCGCACAGGGCCTGCTCGAAACGCTCCTGGTACTTCGTACCCTGTGGTAGTTCCGCTGTTTCTGTGTCAAGCAGAGCGCCGTAAAGGCGTTGCAGACCATTGCGCGCATTGATTAACTGCTCTTCGGAGTAATTCAGCTGGCTGCGGTAATGATTACCGACAATGAAGTATCTGATTTCCTCAGCCTTAAACTCTTGCAATACCTCGCGCACAGTGAAAAAGTTTCCCAGCGACTTTGACATTTTTTCTTGGTTGACGCGGACAAAGCCATTGTGCATCCAGCAATTGACAAATTTCTCACCCGTGCAGCTTTCACTTTGTGCAATTTCATTCTCATGATGCGGAAACTGCAAATCCTGTCCACCACCGTGAATGTCGAAGTGATTTCCGAGCGTTTGAGTTGCCATCGCCGAACATTCGATATGCCATCCGGGTCGACCGTCACCATAGGGCGAAGGCCACTGGGGTTCACCGGGCCTGGCAGATTTCCACAGGACGAAATCGAGAGGATCTCTTTTACCTGGATCGATTTCGACACGTTCACCGGCTCGCAGCTCGTCTATTTTCTTGCCCGAAAGCTGACCGTAAGCTGCAAATCCAGCGACCGAATAATAAACATCTCCGTTCTCCGCCTGATAGGCAGATCCATTATCCAATAGACCGTCGATCATCGCGATGATCGATTCGATATAATCGGTGGCTCTGGGCTCGTGGTCCGGTCTTAGCACGCCGAGCGCATCTGCATCTTCGTGCATGGCGTCTATAAACCGTTGGGTTAAAATTTTGAAATCCTCGTTATTTTCATTCGCGCGATTAATAATCTTATCGTCTATGTCGGTAATATTACGCACATAGTTAACCTCGTAACCAAGGTGTTTGAGGAATCGATAGACGACATCGAATACCACCAGTACCCGGGCATGGCCGATATGGATATAGTCATATACCGTCATGCCACAGACATACATTCGTACCTGACCAGGTACGATAGGGACAAAAGGTTCCTTACGACTGGTTAAACTGTTGTAAATAGTAAGCATCTATTGTGGTGCCGACGGTGGCAGCCGGTCTGTTGATAACGGCGGTAGAGTTTATGTTATCGCAGCTGACAGTGGAACCACAGATTAGGACTGTATATTAATCGGGGTGAATTATTAACTTCAGAAACCTGGGGCTAGCCGCTTAAGCGCGATCATTTCGCCTCAGACTTCCATCTACAACTACAAATCAGTAGAATCGCGTATCTTTTAACCACCAGAATGCTGATGAAGAAAACGCTACTCCCGCTGGCGGTTGTGCTTGCAGCGATATTGTCCCTGGTTTTGTTTCCCACTACTAAAGGCACTAAATCCGTGAACGATGAAACTGCAGACAACCCACGGGTATTAATCGAAACGACGATGGGTAACATCACCATCGAGCTCTACGCAAAAAATGCGCCAAATTCCAGTGCCAACTTTCTCGCTTATGTGGAAGATGGCTATTTTGTCGACACCATATTCCACCGGGTGATACCCAATTTCATGATTCAGGGCGGCGGCATCACCGCCGATATGCAAGACAAGCCGGGTATTCGTGCACCGATTGAAAATGAGGCGAACAATGGATTAAAAAATTTCCGGGGAACACTGGCGATGGCTCGCACCGGCGATCCGCATTCGGCTACCTCGCAGTTTTTTATCAATCATAGCGATAATGGGTTTCTTAATTTTAGTAGTGAATCTTCAAAAGGCTGGGGTTACGCCGTGTTTGGCAAGGTCACCGACGGCATGGATGTCGTCGACGCTATGGCAAAAGTAGAAACTGGCAATATGGGCGGCCATCAGGACGTCCCTGTTGACATCATCACCATCACCGGGGTCAGCCGATTGTAGCCCGGATGACCGACGAATATTTGTTTATTTCGGACTGCCATCTCGATACGTCCAGACCGGAAATCACCACTAACCTGCTGAATTTTATTGATAAGCGGGCCTCGTCTGCGCAAATTTTATATATTCTCGGCGATTTGTTCGAGATCTGGTTGGGTGACGACGATCCGGTGCCCGGCTTTAGCGAGATTATCGACAGCCTGAGCCACTTATCGAAAACCACGAAAACTTACTTTCTTGCCGGTAACCGGGATTTCCTGCTTGGCGATGGGATGGCGAAACGCGCTGGATTTGAAATCATTAGCGAACCAGTGAGCCTGAATCTTGGCGGGCAACGCGTGGTACTACTGCACGGTGACGTGCTGTGTACCGACGATCATGACTATCAGGCCTTTCGTTCACAGGTACGTAATCCCGACTGGCAATCGAGTTTTTTAGCAAAACCACTGCTCGAACGCCAACAAATCGGGGCTGGATTACGCGCTGACAGCATCGCCGCAATGCTGCAAAAGACGGTAGAGATCATGGATGTCAATCTAACCACAGTCGAATCCTGGTTCGATCAGCATGAAGCCGAGGTGATGATCCACGGTCATACCCACCGTCCGGGAATTCACCGATACAAGCAACGCTCACGTACCCGATACGTGCTTGGAGACTGGAACCCGCTGCCTAGTTATCTTAGTTGGAGCAGTCCGGTCGGATTCGAGTTACACGATTCCAGGGTAGCAACCTACCCATAGCACTATTGTCGCGCTAGCCCCTGCTCCATCGCCTTTAACTCTGCCGCTTCAAATCCGGCTTCCAGCCTGGCTTGCCAGTTGAATGGACCGCGTAATTTCCCTTTTAGGTAGATATCGACCAACTCGCGGAAGGTATCGATTGGATTGAGCCCGCGCTGCCGACATAAATATTGATACCAGTGATTGCCGATCCGTACGTGACCTACTTCATCACGGTATATCACCTGTAATATGTCCACCGCTCGGTGGTCACCGATATCGGTGAATCGTTTTATCATGCCGGGAGTAACATCGAGGCCACGGGCCTCCATGACTCGCGGCACCAGGGCCATCCGGTGCAATGCATCGTGTCGGGTTTTGCAGACCATATCCCACAATCCAGCATGTGCATCCAGCTCCCCATAGAAAGACCCCTGATCGCACAGATACTCGCTTAGCAGGTTAAAATGCTTCGCCTCCTCACAGGCAACCAACAACCAGTCACTGACAAATTGATCGGGCATCTGGCGAAATCGATAGGCGGCATCGAGTGCAATATTAATCGCATTAAATTCAATGTGGGCGAAAGCATGCAGCAGACTGATTCGACCCTCACGACTGGATGTTGTGCGTCGACTCAGCTGACGTGGATCGACTAACCGGGGTAACTCGGGTTTGCCCGGCGTATCGATCGGCAAGGTCGGGAATCCTGTATCCCGAACTAGTTGCCCCTTCCCCCAACGGGCAAAAATCAATTCGACGGAGTCACACTTGCGCCTCGGATCTTTATCCAGTAACGCGTCTTGAAGATGCTGAAATAAAATTTTCGGCATGGTTGATTAGGCAGAAAGACCCTGATCCAGATCCGCGATAATATCGTCTATCGACTCTAATCCGACGCCGATGCGAATCAAGCCTTCACTAATTCCAGTTTGCGCCTTTATCTCATCACTCACTCGACCATGGGTAGTTGTCGCTGGATGCGTGATCGTGGTTTTGACATCGCCAAGATTGGCGGTAATCGACACTAAACTAGTGTTATCTATGACTCGCCACGCCTTTTCTCGGCCGCCCTTGACGACAAAGGACACTATCCCGCCGAATCCGCTTTGCTGCTTTTTGGCCAGATCATATTGCGGATGCGATGGCAACCCGAGATGATACACCTGCTCCACGGCGGGATGATCCGACAGGTAACGGGCTAGCTCGATCGCGTTTTCGGAATGCGCTTTCATGCGCAGCGACAGGGTTTCAAGACCCTTGAGCGCAACCCATGCATTGAACGGACTCATGGTTGGCCCGGTGGTTCGGATCGCGGCATAAATTTCTTCACCCACGCGTTGTTTATCTCCGACCACGGCACCACCGACGATCCGGCCCTGCCCATCGAGATATTTGGTCGCCGAATGCACGATCAAATCAGCACCCAGATGCAACGGTTTTTGCAGCGCTGGGGTACAAAAACAGTTATCGACTACCAACAGGCAGCCATGTTCATGAGCCAGGTCCGCCAGTTCAGTAATATCGGCCACTTCGGTCAGCGGATTGGATGGCGTCTCGATAAACAATAATCGCGTATTAGGGCGGATCGCCGCTTTCCAGGCACCGAGATCGGTCATGTCGATCAAGCTGGTCTCGATTCCGAGACGCGGCAAATAGCGATCAAACAGTACTGTCGTCGTACCGAAGACCGAACGCGATGAAACCAGGTGGTCTCCTGCTTCCAGCAAGGCAATACAGATCGCCATGATCGCTGCCATACCGGACGCGGTGGCAACACAACTCTCACCGCCCTCTAACGCGGCCAGGCGTTGTTCGAAAATCCGTACCGTCGGATTGGTGAAGCGTGAATAAATATTGCCCGGATCGTCGCCACTAAACCGGGCAGCGGCCTGAGACGCATTGTCAAATACGAAGCTCGAGGTAGTAAATATGGGTTCGCTGTGTTCGTTTTCGCCGGTCCGCTGATGCCCGGCGCGCACCGCGAGGGTGTCAAACTGGTAGGAATCGATAGTCACGATAAGGCTCCCAAATATTACTCGGGAGGGAGATGAAATTACGGAGTAATGTTACGATCACCCTCTTTAGCACATTTTTTTCTGGACTCTACCTGGGTAGAACCGTCAGCGCCTGCAAGCCGAGAAACAAATCAGCGCTGTGGAATGAACACTAAGGCCAAGTCCAGCTTATGTCAAGCGTGATCCTGCCTGTAATCGTAGAAAACCTGCGATGGACCGAGCCAGGCGCTCATATGCTATTTTTACTTTAGGAACCTCTGGCTAATTAACTCACAATAGTGGCTACGGGTCGACCAGCCGAAAATTTCATAAGCTATTGAATTATAACCACATCATTGACAACTACCTGGTCAAACAGGTCTATCACATCGGTATTTTTCATCCGGATACAGCCAGCCGACACGGGTTCCCCGATGCGCTTTTCGTCCGAGGTTCCATGGATATAGATATAACGTGAGGAACTATCGTGATCACCACCCTGGTTAAAACCCTGCTCCATGCCATCGAGCCAGAGTATCCTCGATGTAATCTCATCCTCTTCACGATTATCGGTTTTATTGCTGACTCGCCCAGTAGCCTGGCGCGCGCTAAACACCATTCCGAGCGGTTCGCCGGCACCAATTTTTTGCTTGATACAGTGAATCCCGATTGGTGTTTTAAAACTATCGATGCGGTTGCCGAGGCCGTTGCTAGCTGTAGATACCGAATAGGTTTTATTGCCTGCCTGATCAATATCGATCCAGTGTAATAGCTGCTTTCGTGTATCGATATAGATGAATGGCCGTTGGTCCGTCTGTAGCGAAGTACCGGGTAATTTATCTAGCACCAAATTGTAGAGTTCCGACCACAACATTAGAGGTTCCTTAAATGTTGTTATGTAAATCCATGCCGACCAGGTTTAGGTTTTGATCAACATTATTATCCTTCGCCGAATCGCGGCGAATTTCGCTGATCTTGTCGAGATAATCCTTGTCGATAGTTTGGGTCACATACTTGCCGTCAAAACAGGAGCAATCAAATTCAGTAATCGACCGGTTACCTTTTTGTACCGCGTCGATCAAATCATCCAGATCCTGATAGATTAACCAGTCTGCACCGATTATTTCGGCAATTTCAGCCTCACTACGGTTATGCGCAATCAACTCTTCGGCCGCAGGCATATCGATGCCATAAACGTTGGGAAAACGGACCGGGGGTGCTGCCGATGCGATATACACCTTGCTGGCACCTGCATCACGGGCCATTTGTATAATTTGCTGCGACGTCGTGCCGCGCACGATAGAGTCATCTACCAGTAGAACATTCTTACCCTTAAATTCGATATCGATCGCGTTAAGCTTACGCCGCACCGACTGTTTACGCATTTTCTGTCCCGGCATCATAAAGGTCCGGCCAATGTAGCGGTTCTTGATAAATCCCTCCCGATATTTAACCCCCAGGTGGTAAGCCAGCTCCATCGCCGAGGGCCGACTGGTATCTGGAATCGGAATTACCACGTCGATATCGTGTTCCGGCATTTCGCGTAATATTTTACGCCCCAGCTTGACGCCCATACGCAGACGGGCTTTATAGACATAGATATCATCGATGATTGAATCTGGCCTCGCCAGATAAACATACTCAAATATACAGGGATTTAGACGGGCCGATTGGGCGCATTGTTTTAAATTGATGTTACCCCGGGTATCAATAAAAATAGCTTCGCCCGGCTTCAAATCTGCTATTAGATCGTACCCCGAAGTCTGTAACGCAACACTTTCGGAGGCTATCATATACTCGGGACCTTTATCGGTTTCGCGCTTTCCGTATACGATCGGGCGAATCCCACAGGGATCGCGAAACCCGAGGATTCCTTTACCTGTGAGCATCGCGATCACGGCATAGGCTCCCTCGATACGCGCATGGGTTTCGCTCACCGCGGTAAAAATCTCATCCGCTGTAAGATCGAGCGTGCCTGATTTATGCAACTCATGCGCCAGCACATTCAACAACACCTCGGAATCTGAACTGGTGTTGATGTGGCGCAAATCCGACTGGTACAATCCCCGCTTGAGTTCGTCTACATTATTAAGATTGCCATTATGCGCAAGCGTTATGCCATAAGGTGAATTGACATAAAATGGCTGCGCTTCGGCGGAGGACGCGCATCCTGCGGTTGGATAGCGAACATGCCCTATGCCCATATTGCCGACGAGATCGAGCATGTGCCGCGTATGGAATACATCACTGACCTGTCCATTGCCCTTACGCAAATTCAATTTGTTGCCGTCGCAGACGACGATGCCCGCCGAGTCCTGGCCCCTGTGCTGCAGCACCAGTAAGCCATCGTAGATCACCTGAGCAACGGGCTTTTGACTAATGATTCCAATAATTCCACACATACCAGGGTTTTCTCAATTTAAAGGGCGGTTACCCGACACCAGGTTATAAACTAAAGCTGCTGGCCACATCCTGTGGCAGTATGTTTTTAATCCAGCTAGCCATATCCGAAAAGTACTCGATCATCGCGGAATCATCCCACCAGGGTTCGGATGGCATCGGTGTCAGTCCGGCGAGCAGTACCAGCATGGTAACGATGAGTACGCCGCGAGCTGCACCAAACACCACACCAAGGCTCTTATCGGTCCCGGTGAGACCGGTTTTCGCCACCGCCTGGCTAGCCATGAAGTTGACTATCGCACCAACGACCAGGCTGCTGACAAACAGTATTGAAAAACTGGTTCCAGCACGAATAGTAGCCGAATCAATATAAGGTTCAAGCAGCTCGGCCAGTGGGGTGAAATAACGCAGCGCAATAAAACCGGCGACAATCCAGCTCGCCAGCGAAATTGATTCCTTGACAAAGCCCCGGAGCAGGCTGATCAACGCCGAAATTAGAATTATCGCGATAATTATCAGGTCAACCCAACCCATTATGGTCTCCGGGGTACTTGAGCCCAAAAATATGTATCAATGATTTTAAAAGCCTCTGATATTTACCGCGTTAATCGCCGCCAAAAGTGAACAGTTGCTATCCGGCAACCAGTTGGCCTGCCGGTTTAAGAATTAAATTACCCGGCATCTATTTGTGATATTTCATGATCAGCCCATCGATGTCATGCTTCGCCTTTATCTTGTTGAGCGCGATCTTGGACTGGTCTCGATTCAAAAATGGACCTAAGCGCACGCGGTAAACTGACTCTTTGTCGATTTTAAACTTCTCGACAAATACCGCGGCAATATTAGATTTGCGTAACTTATCACGCTGTGACAGTGCCTTTTTCTGGTCTTTAAAGCTGCCGACCTGCAACACCCAGGTATCGCCACCAACTAGTGCGACCTCGACTTCGGGTTGCGTTTTTTGATTGCTGGGGGGCTGGATATTCTCTGCACCCGGGTCTTTTTGACTGGTCTCTACGGCTTTTCGCTCTACTTTATTTCCACGGTCACTCGAATTTTCGTCGACAAACTGTGGCTCCAGAACCGGTAATTTTTCAACTTTGGCGTGTAACTCAATAATTTTTTGTTCGAATTTGGGGTTAAATTTCACCACCGACTGTGGTGGTATAACCACTTCCAGGGTATTTTTCCGAACACCCGAACCATCGAGTATCATCGGTAGAAATATTACTGCTAAACCAAAAACTACAGTGATCCCTACCAGGCGCTGTTTAGTATTTTGATCCACGTTATTTTGTTTGCGTTAGTTTGATGGTAAGTTCTACAGGGCCTGAAGGAATAATTCGACTGTTACAAATGATCCAGTGACCAGTATTATATCCTGATTAGTTAAAGATGACAGCGCGTGATTGATCATCGCCTCGACATTCGAAAACTTATATTCTACCTTTACCGTGGAGTCAAGACGCCTCTCTATCGCGTCAGCGCTGAGGCCTCGCTCACAGTTCAGCGATAACAACCACCAGCCATCGACAATGCCCTCAAACTCGGCGACAAATTTGGCTGTTTCCTTGTCTGCTAGCATGCCCAGTAAAACCACGATTCGAGACGAGGGTTGTTTTATCACTGACAAGCTTGCGGCTAGCGCCTTTGCTGCATCGTGATTGTGACCTACATCGATATAGACCTCGGCCTCAAGTTTGGTCGCCAATCGCTGAAATCTGCCCGCCAGCTCGGTTCCATCAAAATTTTGCGCAACCGCCGATGGCTCATATCGGTCCAGCGGCAATAACAAACCGAGCCCGGCGACAACTCCGGCCAGATTCTGTCGCTGATGAATTCCAGCTAAAGGCGGTGTCAGCCTGAATTTTAATTCAGAACCGAGCCAGTCGAGTTTTCCCTCCTCGTCGCATTCGACGATATTAAAATCACGTTGGTATTGTAAACACTGGCAGCCCAGGCGTTCGATTTCATCCAGAACTGACTGCGGTGGCTGGCTATCGTTGCACACTACTGGTACACCTGCCCTTAACACCCCGGCTTTCTCAAATCCGATTTTTTCACGGCTATCGCCCAACCATTCCTGATGATCGATGCCGATACTGGTCAGGTGCACCAGATCCGCGTCGATTATATTAACCGCGTCGAGGCGACCACCGAGACCGACTTCAAGAATGGCATAATCGGGTTGGTGATTCTGGATCAGCCAGAGTGCGGCGAGAGTGCCAAACTCAAAATAAGTCAACGAGGTATCCTGCCTGGCTTGATCCACAACCTCAAAAGCCTCGCACAGCGGCGCGTCAGCTACCATCTGCATATCCAGCTTGATGCGTTCGTTGTAGCGTAGCAAATGTGGCGAGGTGTAGCTCGCGACCGAAAACCCGGCTCGATATAACCAGTTTTCGTAACAGGCAACGGTCGACCCCTTACCGTTTGTCCCTGCTACGGTGATTATCTGTTTGGCGATGGACCCGATTCGAAGACGGTCCGCAACTTCAGAAACCCGGTCTAAACCCAGATCGATCGATTTGGTATGTAACTGGAGTTGCCAGTCCAGCCACTGGTCGAGTATTTGAAAGCGCATTTATAGATCGTCAATAAATACCAACCGGCTTACTCTCTGAATAACAAGAGGAATAAATTATTCAATTGGTTATTTCCAGTTTAGTGTTTAGCAGACTATTGAAAATGACTCAGGCGAGTGCAGAACAAGGCATATATTGGCGAAAAAGCGCAGTTTACACAGGGTAAATGAGCATTTTGAGCCAATATATAACGCAGTAATGTGCCGCATGAGCCATTTTCAACTGCTTAGGGAGCTGCCTGTCCCATCAGCATGGTACACAGCGAACTGATTTTATCTCGCAGTTGGCGCCGATCGACAATCATGTCTATCGCACCATGCTCGAGTAGGAATTCGCTACGCTGAAATCCTTCAGGTAAGGTTTCGCGTACCGTTTGCTCAATCACACGAGGCCCGGCAAATCCAATCAGTGCTTTGGGCTCGGCGAGATGGACATCCCCCAACATTGCCAAACTGGCCGAAACACCGCCCATAGTCGGATCGGTTAATACACATATATAGGGAATCCCTCGCTTCGACAGACGCGTCAATGCTGCACTGGTTTTAGCCATTTGTAGTAAGGAAAATAAGGCTTCCTGCATACGCGCGCCACCGCTAGCGGTAAAACATATCAGTGGAATATTATTTTCCATGCTGGCCTCTACCGCGCGCACAAACTTCTCACCAACTACCGACCCCATAGAGCCACCCATGAATTTAAATTCGAAGGCTGCGACTACCATGGCAACCCCCTTTACTTTACCCTGTATCACAATCAGGGCATCTTTCTCACCGGTTTGTTTTTGAGCCTGGTTCAATCGGTCACGATATTTTTTATCATCCCGGAATTTAAGTATATCTTCGGATTCAATATTTTCGGCAATTTCGATCTGGTCTTCTTCGTCAAAAAATTGCGCCAGTCTACGCCTGGCCGGCATGCGCATGTGATAGTCGCACTTGGTACAGACTTCCTGATTTCGCTCCAGTTCAGCACGGTATATAATCGCGTCGCAGGCGCTGCATTTAGCCCATAAGCCCTCAGGCACATTTTTTTTGTCGCTGATACCCGAAGTGCGAATTTTGGAGGGTAAGAGTTTTTCAAACCAGTTCATGCCGCATGCTCGCTATTCATGTCCATCATTGATCGCATCTCACTCAATATAGCTTTAATGCTGGACTTGATTTGCTGGTGGTCATGTTCCGACATTGCAATTTGATTCACCAGCGCGGAGCCGACCACCACGGCATCAGCGATTTTGGCAACCGCCTGTGCGGACGCACCATCTTTTATGCCAAATCCGACACCCACCGGTAGATCGGATATAGCCCTGATTTCTACCAGCTTCTGCGCCACCGCATCTAGGTCCAGAGTATTCGCGCCTGTCACACCCTTGAGAGATACGTAATACAAAAAGCCCGAAGCGTTTTTGCTGATTAGCCTGATGCGTTCCCTGTCCGTGGTCGGAGCGATCAAATAAATTAGGTCGATTTGACTGGCCTCCAGCATCGGTGCCAGTTCGCCGGCCTCCTCGGGAGGCATATCGAGTACCAGCACACCATCGACGCCAACCTCGGCCGCGCGTTTGGTGAAACGCGCATATCCCATCATTTCGACCGGATTTAAATATCCCATCAGTACCACGGGTGTCTGAGTATCTTGTTGACGAAACAGGGCCACCATCGACAATACATCTTCAAGACTGACGTCATGGCTGAGCGCCCGCTCGTCGGCCGCCTGGATTACCGGGCCATCGGCCATCGGGTCTGAAAATGGGACTCCAAGCTCAATGATATTAGCCCCGGCCTCAACCATTTCATGCATCAGCTCAACAGTAAAATCGGGTTGTGGGTCTCCAGCCGTTACAAACGGGATCAGCGCTTTTTTATCTTGTGTCGCGAGCCGCTCAAAACAACTACGCAGAAGACTCATATCTCCATCCCCTCCCGTGCAGCAACGGTATGCATGTCCTTGTCTCCTCGACCCGACAGGTTTACCACGATAATCTTGTTCGCATCCATGTCGCGAGCCAGCTTCTGTGCATAAGCAACCGCATGGGCCGACTCGAGCGCGGGAATGATGCCCTCGATACGGGTTAGGTCGTGGAATGCAGCCACGGCCTCGGTATCGGTTATGGTCTTGTATTGGACTCTTCCTGTTTCTTTCAACCAGGCGTGTTCCGGCCCGACACCGGGATAGTCGAGTCCGGCAGAGATACAGAAGGGCTCGATGATTTGGCCTGATTTGTCCGACATCAGGTAGGTTCGATTGCCATGCAATACGCCTGGAGAACCGGCTGCCAATGGTGCCGCATGTCGACCGGTTTCGATACCGTCTCCTGCTCCTTCGACGCCGTACATCGCGGTTTGCTGGTCATTGAGAAAATCGTGAAATAACCCAATAGCATTGGATCCGCCACCAACGCAGGCGACCAGGACGTCGGGCAACCTGCCAGCCTGTTCGAGTATCTGCGCACGGCACTCCCGACCGATGATGGTCTGGAAGTCGCGAACCATTGCCGGATACGGGTGCGGGCCTGCGACTGTTCCTATGATGTAATAGGTATTGTCGATATTGGTTACCCAATCGCGCATCGCTTCATTAAGCGCGTCTTTCAGGGTTTTCGATCCTGAATGTACCGCGACAACTTCCGCCCCCAGTAAGCGCATTCGATAGACATTTGCTTCCTGTCTTTTAATATCTGCATCGCCCATGTAGACAATACATTCGAGACCGAGACGAGCCGCAACCGTCGCCGATGCAACACCATGCATCCCGGCTCCAGTTTCTGCAATAATGCGTGTCTTACCCATACGTTTTGCCAGCAAGGCCTGGCCAATGGCGTTATTAATCTTATGTGCGCCGGTATGATTCAAATCTTCCCGTTTCAGCCAAATCTGTGCACCACCAATTTTCCGAGTTAATCGGGTAGCGAAAAATAATGGGCTGGGGCGGCCGACGAAGTGCTTCAGATCGAAATCATATTCGGCCCAGAAATCAGGATCTTTTTTATATTTTTCATAGGCTTCGCGTAATTCACGAAGGGGTCCCATCAATGTCTCGGCTACAAATATTCCCCCGTACTGGCCAAAATGACCTTTACTGTCAGGGTATTGGTTGTAGTCATCTATCGATTCTTTGACTAACGTCGACACGTCTAACCTCATTAAAAAATTGATCGATCAAATCGGAATCCTTGATACCTTTAGATTGCTCCACGCCACTGCTCACATCGACTCCCCAGGGCTTCACCTGAGTGATCGCAGCCGCCACATTCGATGGATTAAGCCCACCGGCCAGCACCAGCGGAAAGTCAAAAGTTAGAGGGATTTTCGACCAGTCAAATGTATCACCCGAACCACCCTGACGTCCAGCGGCATTACTATCCAGCAGAAAACCCTGGGCCTGTGGAAATTGCCGTGCATAAAGACTGGCATTTTCAACGCTGGCCATCGGAATCGCCTTAATGTAAGGCCTCGACCATTGCCCGCAAAATTCTGGCGTTTCGTCACCATGAAATTGTAAACAATCAGGCTGAACGGTTTCCACTACCTGCCTGATCCAATTTTCATTTTCATTCATGAACAATGCAATCACTGTGACGAAAGGAGGCATCGCCAGCCGAATTTGCACCGCATTGTCGAGCTCAATCACACGCGGACTTTGTGAGTGGAAATTGAGACCGATAGCATCGCCACCAAGACCTGCTACCTGTTGTGCGTCGCGCAAGCGGGTAATGCCGCATATTTTGATTCGAGTTTTATCCGCCATACTACAATAATACGAGTTTTTTACTCTCGACTGGTAGCTTAAAATGATCTGGGTAGTAGGCACGCAGAAAGTACAGGCCGGCAGCAGAAGCGGTAACATCAGCCCGATTGCGATCCTTGCTGGATAAAACACTGGCGAACCATTTGCAAGACCTTTCGCCTTTGCCAACAGCGATCAAGCTACCCACTATGTTTCGTACCATATGGTATAAGAATGCGTTCGCCTTGATATCCAGGATAACCAGATCTCCCTGCCGACTCAAGGATACTTGGTCAATAGTACGGCAGGGTGATTTGGCCTGGCAACCCGCCGCGCGGAAGGCGCTGAAATCGTGTTCACCGATCAGAACTTGCGCGGCTTGATGCATTTTTTCGTGATCGAGTGATCCAAATATCCAACCCACCCTGCCCTGGGACAAGGCGCCCGGAACATCACTATTGAGAATAATATAACGATAGCTCCGAGCCAGGGCGCTGAACCGGGCGTGAAAGTCCTGCTCGACCGGCATCACCCACTTAAGCCTGATATCGGCCGGTAAACGGCAGTTTGAGCCGAGTAACCAGGCTCGATTATCTCGCATCGACCCGGTTTCAAAATGGGCTACCTGTTCGATAGCATGGACGCCAGCATCCGTTCTTCCGGCACAAACCAGCTGCACTGGATGGTTTGCCACATATCCGATTGCATCCTCCAGATGTTGCTGGATCGATGGAGAATGATCCTGCCTTTGCCAACCACTGTAAGCGGTGCCAGCAAACTCGATACCTACTGCATATTTAACCAATATAATCCGCTCGAAAAATTGTAGACAGCGTTTGCTCCTCGCTAAATGATAGAAGTGCTGGAGCAGAACTAAAAAAGCCTGCTATCGGGGACAGCAGGCTTAAACTACATCAGCCTTTGAGGAATCCAAAGTGTATATATTAATTCATAAATGCTTAAGCAGCCCTGTCGCTTCTGCTTTTTGATCTTCATCGCCTTCAGTCAGAACTTCATCGAGACTACTACGAGCACCCTCTGCATCGCCCATGTCGATAAATGCACGTGCCAGATCGAGTTTGGTACCAACTTCGTCGACATCATCGGGCAGTTTCAAATCGTCGATATCGTCAAAATTGACATCCTCAATATCCGTTTCAGATACTACCAATTCCTCGGGATCATCAAAATCGCCCGGCGCAAATGTACCTGTTTTGACTGGCTCGCTATCGAGGTCCTCATCCATCGCAGATTCATCGTCCAGATCAAACGATAAATCATCGCCAGCATCATCTGAATCCTGATCGACAACACTCATGAATGCGGTAGCCTCAAAATCGTCTTCATCATCAGGCGCATCCAGATCCATCGAAACCTCATCATCCTTTGAATCGTCGTCCAGGGAGGTGTCATCCATATCCTGGTCGATACTACCGAATTCCTGACTGGATTCGCTTTTGTCCATATTATCGAGTTCGAAAGCGGTGATATCATCGACGAAACCGTCGACCATATCTATAATGTTAGTGGAGTCGTCATTCTCTGCTTCCTGTGATTTCTGATCGGCTGAATCATTGGCATCGAACACCAGTGTTTCTTCCATATTGAATTCCATCGTCAACTCTTCTGCCTCGGCCACGGAATCGTCGGCGGATGAATCTTCCATATCATCGGGCAGGTTAAAATCCATCGCATCATCGGCTGACTCTCCACTGGCTTCGTCTTCACCATCAAGCGCGAATTCGAGTTCGGCTGATTCGTCAGCGGTTTCTTCCGATACGGCCGAATCAACACTGCCAGTATCAATCTCATCACCTAATTCGGGTAATTCATCGAGATTCGGAAGTTTCTGGGTTGCCTCGACCAGGTCGGAATCTTCTCGAACCAGGGTTTCGACAAAATTCTGATCATCGGCGGGTTCTTCAGTATCTTCGCCCAAGTTAAAATCAGTGGTCGAAAAATTGGTGCTGTCTTCACCCGCCCCAATGTCTAAATCAGCAGCCTCGGGTTTGGCTACTCCAAAATCGTCGGCGTTGATATCGCTATCTTTACCACCAGAAAACAACGCGTTATCCGGTGCTAGGGTATAGCCCATGGCCTGCACCCGATCCCAGTAGGAATCCGCAACCGTTCCCATCGATTTTAGGGTTTCGGCCTGCGCCAGGAATTTGGCAGCATTTTTAGTTGCGAAATAGGTATCGAGTAGTTTTGATCGGTAATCGGCACGCTCGGGATTAGCTTCCAGGCTTTGATTCAATAGATCTTCCGCATTGTCGTATAAACCATAAGCCAGATAAACATCGACTTCGTTTAATATATCATCCTCCTCATCGCCCGCAGAATCCTGGGCCATGGACTCGGCAATCTCAGCCTGCGCAGTAGAGGGGGGGATCGGTGTTATATCGGCTACGTCATCTACGTCATCTGGTAAATCTTCCGTACCGCCAGGACTGACATCATCCGTACCGCCAGGACTGGCATCAGATTCATCCTCGCTACTTTCTGATGCCGCATGTATCGGGGTTAATTCATCGACGTCTTTGAGAGTTAAATCATCCTCGGAACTAACCGTAATTTCATCGTCATCATCATCGGGGTCAGCGCCTTTTCTACGTTTAACCAGTACCAGCACCAGCAGGAACACTACGATACCACCCAGCGCACCAAGCATGATCGGGTCCGCCATGATACTGTCCATCGATGGGAGTGTATCCAGGACACCCACCAACGTGGCAAGAAAATCTTCTGGGATGAGGTCATCCAGCATGGTTATAAATTCATCCATCGGCTCGGTAACTACGGCCGTTACAGGAGGAGGAGCACTCGCTTGTACCTCGGTGCCATCCTGCATCGGTTCGTCCCCGAACAGTTCTTTGATCAGTGCTTCGTCTTCGCTTGAAAGCGCGCCAGCCGATGCCAGTTCTGCCTGCTTTGCGGCTTCTAATGCCTGGTCGAGAATCGCCTGTTGTTCCGCTGCTGCAGCCTGCGCGGCTGCCGCTTCTCCGGCCGCCTGCTCTGCTGCTGCCTGCTCTGCCGCTGCGGCCTTCGCAACCTGATCAGCCTGCAGCTGCGCGAGACTATCGTCCTCGATCTCTACCATCTTCTGCAATTCCTGAACTTTACTCAGGGTTGCTTCGAGTGCGGCGATTCGAGACTCCAGTTCAGAATTTTCAAGCTGCGATGCGTCAAGTTCTTCCTCGGCCATCGCGAGTGCCCGGCTGAGTTGATCGGCATTTTCACCATCACCCTGTAATCCGGCTGCATCGGAATCACCATCACCGGGTGCGAGCAGACTCAGGTCGCTCAGGCTAGCGCTGCTAGCACTGCCATCACCACTAACACCGCCATCACCAGCCATGGCAACTGGTGTTGCACCTGTGACACGCATGACATAATCATTCCAAAGGCCATTTTGTACGAGTACTTCGGCGTAAGCTTCGCGTTGGCCTATGCGCTCCAGTTGCTCGGCACTCGGCGCGCGTAATACGGCACCAACTTTCAAATGATTGATATTATTAGCGGCGAAGGCTTCCGGGTTCATACGTTGAATCGCCAGCATTATCTGGGACATACTGTATCCAGAATCATTGAACTGGGAGGCGTAACTCCACAGGGTATCCCCCTTTTCAACCAGCGAATCGCCGACAAGCATGGTAACTGGTTGATCGGCGACAGTATCTGTGGCTAAATTTTCGATGCCATTGTCTGACACATCGGACAGCGCTATGGGTTCGGTAATAGTTTGTTCATCATCAACGGTAGGCGGAGCAACAAGCGCTATCGGGGCTACGGGTTGGATGATTGTGATCTCGTCAACCCCCGGGGTAGGAACTAAAGTCGACCTTGTTGTCCTGGAAATTGTTGTTGTCCGGGATATTGTTGACTGGCTACTTGATTGGGGCGCTGGTGGCTGGCTAACGGTTGCAACGGGTGCCGGAATATCCGCGTAAAACGGCGGATCTAGCAGCACCGTGAATTCTCTCAAAACCCTGCCCTTGGACCAGTCTGCATCCACCAAAAAGCTGAGAAACGGCTCTTTTACCGCCGATTTGGTCGTAACCAGTATGACTGCCGAGTCACCGTCTTCACTTATCTTGACCGCAAATCTTAATTCTGAGAGATGGCGGGGTCTAGATAGTCCCGCGCGTTTAAATGAATCACGGGAGGCGAGCGTAACCAGTAAATTCTCTATTTCCCCGGCCCGTGTGGATATGACTTCTATTTCAGCGTCTAGCGGTTGGTTCAAAAAAGATTTGATTTCTATTTGCCCCAGACCCAACGCAAAACTGCTCGTTGGCAACGCAAAACTTGCCAACAATAGAGTTATAATTAGTCCCAGATTACGCACGTTTAGTCTCCCAAACCCATTACTGTATTTCTTAAAAAGCGCATAGAATCCATACACCTATCTTACAGTCGGAGAATTTACTTTAAAGAAATCACATTCACAAGTAAATGTAACTATAGATTATAAAAAAGATATTAGCATAATATCTGCCACATTCAGGTAAATCTTCGCTAATCCATACTGAACCGGATCTGCAAGCATCCAGAAATGTAAAGAATCGGCCGGAACTGGAGTCTGTTCAAGCCGGTTTATAACACAGGCAAACGACCGATTTCAATCAGAATTCGGGCTGACTGTGATAGATTTGAGTAACAACTGACCAGGCCGCTTGCAGATCGATCGGCAGGCCCTCAAATCGGCTTCGGTATCAAGCATCGGCCGGCTCGTCACCACCTTCAAAAAAACAGGGTTATGCCAACAGAATTTTCAACATCCGCCGCAGGGGCTCGGCAGCACCCCAGAGAAGCTGGTCGCCGACAGTAAATGCAGCCAGGTATTCTTTACCCATATTCATCTTGCGTAATCGTCCCACCGGTATTTCCAGTGATCCGGTAACCGCAGCGGGTGAGAGTTGTTGCATGCTAATCTCCCTGTCGTTCGGAACCACTTTGACCCAATCGTTCGATTCGGCCAGCATCTGTTGAATTTCATCCATTGGTACATCGCGCTTTAGTTTCACGGTCAGCGCCTGCGAATGTGATCGCATTGCACCTATGCGTACGCAGATGCCATCGATAGGAATACTGGTTTCAGTATTACCGAGAATTTTATTTGCTTCGGCGCCGGCCTTCCATTCTTCCCTGCTTTGGCCATTATCGAGTTTCACATCTATCCACGGAATCAGGCTGCCCGCCAGCGGCACACCAAATTGATCGCTGGGATAATCTTGCGAACGCAGATGCTGGCTGACCACACGATCGATTTCGAGGATGGCCGAGTCCGGATCATCGAGCAATGATGCAACACTCGAATGAATACTGCCCATTTGCGCGATCAGCTCGCGCATGTGCCTGGCCCCACCGCCCGAGGCTGCCTGGTAAGTCATCACGCTGATCCAGTCGATCAAATTATGTTCAAACAGGCCGGCCATGGCCATCATCATCAGGCTCACGGTGCAGTTGCCGCCGATGAAATCCTTTGTCCCTGCCGCTAACGCGTTATCGATGAGCGAACGATTGAGCGGGTCGAGTACTATGACACTGTGATCCTGCATGCGCAGTGTCGAAGCAGCGTCGATCCAGAACCCGTTCCAGCCAGTACCGCGTAATTCGGTATATACCCGGCGGGTATAGTCGCCACCCTGACAACTGAGGATAACATCCATTGACTTCAGGCTATCCAAGTTACCCGCGTCCTCTAACGGCGGGATATCACGGCCGATATCAGGCCCACTCTGGCCTGGTTGCGAAGTCGTGTAAAATACCGCTTCATCGATATCAGCAAAATCATCTAGTTCCAGCATGCGTTGCATCAGTACGGAACCAACCATGCCACGCCATCCAACAAATCCAACTCGTTTCATTTGGCTAACGCCCGAAGCGCGGCGACCACGGCATCGCCCATTTCAACGGTACTCACGGTATTGCCGCCTTCCGCAATATCGGCGGTTCGAAAACCCTGATTCAAAACATTACCCACTGCGGTATCGATCAAATTTGCGAGCTCCGGCTCACCCAGGCTATAACGCAACATCATCGCCACTGACAACAGCATGGCTAAAGGATTGGCAATACTCTTGCCGGCAATATCCGGCGCCGAACCGTGAATTGGCTCGTACATACCCTTTCCATCCCTGTCCAGCGAAGCTGACGGCAGCATACCAATCGAACCGGTCAGCATCGCCGCGGTATCGGACAGTATGTCGCCAAACATGTTAGTCGTCACCATCACATCAAACTGCTTGGGCGCGCGCACCAGTTGCATCGCCGCATTATCGACGTACAGGTGTGATAACTCGACTTCGGGATAATCATTTCCTACCTGGATTACAACTTCACGCCAGAGTTCAGATACTTCCAGCACATTTGCCTTGTCGACCGAGCAAAGTTTTTTATTACGCAACATGGCAATATCGAAAGCCGAACGGGCAATGCGTTCAATCTCGTGTTCTGCGTAAACCAGGGTATTAAAACCTTCACGTTCACCGTTTTCGAGTTCACGAATTCCGCGAGGTTTACCAAAATAAATACCGCCCGTAAGTTCGCGTACAATCATGATATCGAGCCCCGAAACGATATCAGGCTTCAAACTCGAAGCATTGACCAGTTGCGGATAGAGCATTGCCGGGCGTAGATTGGAAAAAAGTTCCAGCGAGCCACGTAACCCGAGTAGCCCACGCTCGGGTCGAAGGTCGCGATCCAGCGATTCGTACTGCGGACCGCCGACCGAACCCAGAAGAATAGCATCGGCCTGCTGGCAAAGTACCAGGGATGCCTCCGGTAGCGGATGTCCCACCGCATCATAACCGGCACCGCCAATAGCAGCAGATTCCAGTTCCATATTGAACCCAAAATCCTGTTGCAGGCATTGCAACAATTTCTCGGCCTGGTTGATTATTTCCGGCCCGATGCCATCGCCGGGCAATATCGCTATTTTATAAGCCATCGGTTAGAGCCAGGGGAATTTTTTATAATACTGCGCCTCGAATGCCTTGATATGATCGGCATGCTGCATCGTCAACTCAATATCGTCGAAGCCGTTTAACAGGCAATATTTGCGGAAATCTTCAATTTCAAAAGGCATTTCAAATCCGACGGCGTTAGTGACCAGTTGATTTTCGAGGTCTACGTCTAGTCGATAATCCTGCTGTTGTTCGAGTTCAGCGAATAACTGGTCTACCAGGGTCGGGCTCAAAACGATTGGTAAAAGGCCGTTTTTAAAACTGTTATTGTAAAAAATATCGGCAAAGCTCGGTGCTATAACCACCTTAAAGCCAAATTCCATCAACGCCCAGACCGCGTGTTCGCGAGAAGAGCCGCAGGCAAAATTTTCCCGGCCGAGTAATATTTGCGCGTGGTCGTAAGGAGTTTTGTTTAATACAAAGTCCGGGTTGATGCGACGCTCGGCATTGCTCTCTCCCGGGGCGCCCGGATCTAGATAACGCCAGTCATCGAACAGATTAACCCCAAAACCGGTACGTTTAATCGACTTCAGATACTGTTTCGGAATGATCGCGTCGGTATCGACATTGGGCCGATCGATCGCGGCAACTATGCCACTGAATTTCTTAAATTTTTCCACACTGAAACCTCAGCCTTCGGTCTTACTGATCAATTGTTTCGATCAAGAAGGCGGACATCGACAAAATGACCGTAGATGGCCGCCGCGGCAGCCATCGCCGGCGATACCAGGTGACTACGACCACCCTTTCCCTGCCTGCCTTCGAAATTACGATTCGAGGTCGAGGCGCAACGTTCGCCTGGCTCGAGTCGATCATCGTTCATTGCCAGGCACATTGAACAGCCCGGTTCGCGCCATTCGAATCCGGCCTCGATAAAAATACTATCCAGACCCTCGGTTTCGGCCTGTTGTTTCACCAGACCCGAGCCCGGCACGACCATCGCTAACTTGATCGTGTCGGCCACTTTGCGACCCTTAACTACCGCTGCGGCTGCACGCAGGTCCTCGATGCGGGAATTGGTGCAGGAGCCAATAAAAATCTTATCCAGAAAAACCTCTTTACACGGGGTATTTGCCGCCAGGCCCATATAATCGAGTGCGTTTTGCATGCCACCGGATTTTATCCTGTCGGTCTCTGACGCGGGATCGGGAACATTTTCGTTGATCGATATTACCATTTCCGGTGAAGTGCCCCAGGTAACCTGTGGCTCGATCGAAGCCGCATCGATATGAACCTCGCGATCGAAAATCGCATCGGCATCGGAGTGCAGGGTCTGCCAGTAGGCCACTGCCTTATCCCAGTTTTCCCCGGTAGGGGCAAACGGCCGCCCTTTTAAATAATCGATGGTAGTTTGATCACAGTCAACCAGTCCCGCTCGTGCACCGGCTTCAATGGTCATGTTGCACAGTGTCATGCGACCTTCCATCGACAGGTTGCTAATCGCCTCGCCGACGAACTCTATGGTATGCCCGGTACCACCGGCGGTGCCTATCTCGCCGATAATCCTCAGTACAATATCCTTTGCGGTAATTCCTTCAGCCACCGCACCGTCGACAGTTACGCGCATGTTTTTGGATTTATTCAGAATCAGGCATTGGGTTGCCAGTACATGTTCGACTTCCGAGGTACCAATACCAAATGCGAGCGCAGCAAAGGCACCATGTGTGGTGGTATGCGAATCTCCACAAACCACGGTCATGCCAGGCAGGGTGGCGCCCTGTTCGGGACCTATGATATGCACTATACCCTGGCGAATATCGCCCATTTTGAATTCAACCAGCTGGTGCTCATCACAGTTCTGGTTGAGTGTTTCTACCTGCAGACGCGAAACCGGGTCGGTAATACCCTTCTCCAGGCCAATGGTTGGGACATTGTGGTCGGGAACAGCGAGTATCGATTTTTTTCGCCAGATCTGTCGATTGGCAATTTTCAAACCTTCAAATGCCTGTGGCGACGTCACTTCGTGAACCAGGTGCCGATCAATATATAACAGGCGCGTACCATCATCGTCGCGTCGAACTTCATGCATCGCCCAGATTTTGTCGTACAGGGTTTGTGCGGTCATATCTAACTCATTTAATCACTTGTGAAAATTCTACGCCTGTTAGTATAATAACTCTAATTCATATTTTTCATAATTTCTATAACTTATTGGAATATGCAAATTCCACAGATCACCGCTTTCCTCGCAGTCGCTGAATTACAGTCGTTCTCTCTCGCCGCTGAGCGCCTGCATATTACCCAACCCGCGGTGAGCAAAAGAATTCGTCAACTCGAAGACGCGATGCAAACCACCTTATTCGACCGTATTGGTAAAAAAAGTATTCTTACCCCCAATGGACTGGCTCTAATACCACACGCCGAGCAGATCCTTCTCGAGATCAAAACCTACAAAGCCAGGCTCGAACGCGGACACGATCAGCCATCGGGAATCCTCAGCCTGGCTACCAGCCATCACGTGGGCCTGCACCGACTGCCACAGGTACTACGCGATTTCAAAATTGAATATCCGCAAGTCGATCTTGATTTGCACTTCATGGACTCTGAGGATGCCTGCATCGCAATCAGCAAAAACGAACTCGAACTGGCTATCGTTACGCTACCCGAGATCCCGGATAAGAGGCTAAATCTGGAGCCGATCTGGATCGACCTGTTACAAGTTGTACTCGCACCCGATCACCCATTGTCGCATCTATCTGAAATAAGCAGCGATCAACTTCTCGATTATCCCGCCATTTTACCTTCCACAGGCACCTTTACACGGAAGATCATCAACCAGTATTTTGCCACCGCCAAAGGTTCTATGAAAATCATTCTCGAAACCAACTACCTTGAAACTATCAAGGTCATGGTATCGGCTAATCTCGGTTGGAGCATGCTGCCAATCGGCATGCTGGATAGCACGCTCACTGGAATATCGCTTAACGGCCTGGAGATCAGGCGATCGCTGGGAATAGTCACGCGCCGAAATCGCACCCTGTCGTTGAATTCTGAAGCAATGATTGCGATGTTACGGCAGGCCAAGGCGGTAGATAAAGTCAATAAAATATGAACATAGTCACAGAACCCCACACTGCTACTGCATCGTCTATAATAAATTGATATAGTTCGCCGTCACACACACACTTGGGAGTTAAAATGCGCCATTTCATCAAATTTGCATTACTAATAGTAGCATTAAGTCTCGGTAACAGCGCCATTGCTGGCAATGTCTCCCGTGCACTGTTTACGATTGGTGTCGATAATCGTGAGCCGGTTATCATGGTTACCAGCATCAGCGCTGACTCATACGATTCGATTTCATTTTTTACCGAACTGACAGATTTAAATGGTCATACGGTGACCCACCAGTGGATGTATAACGATAAGGTCATGTTCGAAAAATCTTTCGAGGTCGGTGGTGCCCGCTGGCGTGTATGGACCAGCAAAACGCTGATTCCCAGCTGGACCGGCACCTGGACAGTCAATGTTCTGGACGATGACCGTACCACACTGGAAAGCAAGTCATTCGAATATAATTAAACCAGGCTGTTTTGATACCACCCGAACCCCGTACACCAGTGCGGGGTTTTTTTATGCCCCTAATCGATTATCATGTTAATTTTTAGTAAGCCGAATTGAGATTCAAAACTGTAGCCTCGCAGCCGATATTTAAAAAATGAGATCAAGCAAGCTCATACACATGGTTTCCTGCCACGCCGAAGGCGAGGTCGGCAACGTCATCGTCGGCGGCGTAGCTCCTCCGAATGGCGACACACTCTGGGACCAGTCGCGCTGGATCGATTCCGACCAGGCGCTGCGCCGGTTTGTGCTAAACGAACCTCGCGGTGGTGTATTCAAGCATATCAATTTACTCGTGCCGGCAAAGAATCCCGAGGCGAAATATGGGTTTATTATCATGGAACCCGAATCTACGCCACCGATGTCTGGCTCTAACTCGATTTGCGTGGCGACAGTTCTGCTCGATACCGGCCTGATCGAAATGCACGAACCGGTAACCGAATTCAATCTGGAAGCACCCGGTGGCCTGGTCAGGATCAAAGCCTACTGTCAGCAGGGCAAGGCAGAAAGCATTGAAGTCAAAAATCTGCCCTCGTTTGCCGACCAGCTGGATGCGACACTCGAAGTACCCGGCATCGGCACCCTTAGCGTCGATACCGCCTATGGTGGGGACAGTTTCGTCATCGTCGACGCATTGGCGCTCGGTTTCGAGATAAAACCGCAGGAAGCGCGTGACCTGGCTGAAATCGGGACTAAAATTACCATCGCGGCAAATCATCAGCTCGGTTTCAGGCATCCAACCAATCCAGACTGGAATCGCATTTCATTTTGCCAGATTGCCCGTCCGCTGGAATACGAAGACGGCGTAGCCGTCAGCCATAATACTGTCGTCATCGAGCCGGGGAAGCTCGATCGCTCACCCTGCGGTACTGGCTGTTCGGCCAGGATGGCAGTCCTGCATGCGCGCGGAATTCTGAAAACTGGTGATCGTATGATCGGCCGGTCGATCATCGATTCCCGCTTCGACTGCGCCATCATCGAGGAAACCCGGGTGGATAAGAAAAAGGCGATTGTTGCTTCGATCAGGGGTCGAGCCTGGATTACCGGCACGCATCAAATCATGCTCGACCCGGACGACCCGTGGCCGCAGGGTTACAGGCTCACCGACACCTGGCCTATCTCGGATAAATCATAATCATCAGCCGATTGTGCCAGCGGTCTTCAATTCGCCGATTCGTTTCTTATCCAGTGCTAACAGGTCAGATAAAACCTGCTCGGTATGCTGCCCAAGCAGGGGTGGCGCCTTATCGTAAATCACCGCTGATTCCGACAGCCTGATCGGATTGGCCACGCTCGGCACCTTACCCGCGGTTGGATGATCGAGCTCGAGCAACATACCACGGTGCTGTACCTGTGGGTTGTCAAACACCTGGTCGATACTGGCAATCGGTCCACAGGGAATGCCCTGCTGATTGAGCTGTTCAAGCCAGGTATCGGTACTCTGGGTTAGCATGATTTCGATCAGGTATGGAATCAGCGCGTCACGATTTTTCACTCGATTCCTATTCGTTTCGAATCGCTCATCATCAGCCAGTTCTGGTCGCCCGGCGAGGTCGCAAAACCGCGCGAACTGGGTATCGTTACCTACCGCCAGGATCAGGTAGCCATCAGCAGTTTGAAAGGCCTGATAAGGTACGATATTGGGGTGGGCATTACCCAGACGTTGCGGATTGCTTCCACTGGCAAGATAGTTCATCGACTGGTTAGCCAGAGTCGCAACCTGTACATCGAGCAATGCGAGATCGATATGCTGCCCTTCCCCGCCGCGCAGTCGATGAATCAACGCCGCCTGAATCGCGTTGGCGGCGTACAATCCTGTCATTACATCCGATAGTGCGACACCGACCTTCATCGGTTCTCCCTCCTGCTCGCCGGTGACACTCATCAATCCTCCCATCGCCTGAATCATAAAATCGTATCCTGCTCGTTCGCGGTAGGGTCCGGTCTGACCGAATCCGGTAATCGAACAGTAAACCAGATTCGGATTGATGGCTTTAAGGCTGGCGTAATCGAGACCATACTTTTTCAATCCGCCGACTTTGAAGTTTTCAATCAAAACATCGCACTTCGCGACGAGTTGAATAATCAGTTTCTGCCCCGGTTTCGACGATATGTCGATGCAGACCGATTGCTTTCCCCGGTTAGCACTGTGAAAATAGGCCGATTCGCTGGTCGGTGCTCCCGATTCATCGGGCATATAGGGCGGCCCCCAGCCGCGGGTATCGTCTCCCTGCCCCGGACGCTCGATCTTGATCACCTCGGCGCCTAGGTCGGCCAATAGTTGGCTGGCCCAGGGTCCCGCAAGAATACGACTTAGATCAAGCACGCGAAAGCCGCTAAGGGGACCTGCCTTCAATTGAATGCCTGTATACCTGTTTGCGCTCGCCCAAGAATCAAGGCGTGAATATCGTGGGTTCCTTCGTAAGTATTGACCGCTTCCAGGTTCATCACATGACGAATCACATGAAACTCGTCCGAGATACCATTGCCGCCGTGTATATCACGGGCAACACGCGCGATATCGAGTGCCTTGCCACTGTTATTACGCTTCATCATCGACACCAGTTCTACCGGGCAATTATCTGCATCCATCAAACGCCCCATTCGCAGGCAGGACTGCAATCCCAGGGTTATTTCGGTTTGCATATCGGCGAGTTTTTTCTGTATTAGCTGGGTTGCCGCAAGTGGACGTCCGAACTGGTGTCGATCCAGTGCATACTGCCGTGCTGCGTGCCAGCAAAATTCTGCAGCGCCCATCGTTCCCCAGGCAATACCGTAGCGAGCACGGTTCAAGCAACCGAATGGCCCCTTCAGACCACTCACATTGACCAGCAGGTTTTCCTCCGGCACAAACACGTCTTGCATCACAATTTCACCGGTGGCCGAGGCGCGCAGTGAAAATTTGCCTTCAATCTTTGGGGTGGAGAGACCTTCCATACCGCGCTCCAGAATAAAACCACGTATCACCCCGTCCAGTTTGCCCCATACCACCATCACATCCGCGATTGGCGAATTGGTAATCCACGTCTTAGTGCCCTTCAGCCTGTACCCACCATCGACTTTGCTGGCAACCGTTTTCATACTTTCGGGGTCAGATCCGGCATCCGGTTCAGTCAACCCAAAGCATCCAACCAGTTCGCCTGAGGCTAACCTGGGCAGGTATTTCTGGCGCTGATCTTCATCGCCGTAGGCATATATCGGGTGCATCACCAGCGAAGACTGCACACTCATCGCAGATCGGTAACCGCTATCGACGCGTTCCACCTCCCGGGCGACCAGGCCGTAAGATACGTAATTAGCACCGGCGCAACCGTATTCTTCGGGAATCGTCGCACCGAGCATGCCGAGCTCGCCTAGCTCATTCATGATTTCGCGATGAAAAACTTCATCGCGATTGGCCTGTTTCACCCTGGGCATTAACTTAGCCTGACAATAGTCGAAGGCGGCATCACGAATTAAGCGCTCCTCATCTTCGAGTTGCTGGTCGAAAAAC
>Ga0209987_10000102_pt1 | contig 38156 bp, 40 predicted proteins | sample N074metaG_FD_182134 | JGI IMG/M metagenome (GOLD analysis project Ga0209987, IMG submission 182134) | Deep subsurface microbial communities from Kermadec Trench to uncover new lineages of life (NeLLi) - N074 metaG (SPAdes) (version 2) | ecosystem: Environmental > Aquatic > Marine > Ocean trench...
TGCGAGTTCGTAGACGGCCTGATCGAGAAGGCCTGAGAAAAGGAACGCGGCGCTGCGGATCGGACTGCCAAGCGGGCCCTTCAAGTCCGAGAAGTCGGAATGATGTCAAATCAGAGCGTCGGGAGCGTAGGCGAGCCGAGCGGTTGACGGTTGGCGGGGAGGCCATCCGGACCAGCGGTTGGCAGCTTCGTGTCAACCACGTGACGCGTCGAGCAGGTGCCTGCGAGCGCGAGCAATGCTCGTGCGAACTCCCGTTCACGCAACCGTCGACGACGGAGATTCACCTTGAGGCGACGCTAGCAGCGATAGGCGCGTCTACCGGCAGGTGTCTTTGCGCCGAGGGAGTGTGCTTCCGGTGCTTGCGCCTTGCTCTCGGCGGCGTCCAGGGGCGGGCAGGGGAATGCCGCAACCCCGCGAATTCTGTGGTGGACCCGCGCAGAATCGCGCTGTCGACAGCGTGATCGTCAGTCTTCGAGCAGCTTCTTGATCATGGACTCGAAGTCGGCCTTGGGGCGTGCGCCCTGAAGTTGCTCGACGACGGTGCCGCCCTTGAATGCCAGGATCGTGGGGATCGCGCGAACTCCGTACTGACCGGGCGTGTTGGGATGGGCGTCGATGTCCATCTTCAGGATGTTCACCTGGTCACCGTACTGGTCGGCGAGCTCGGCGATGATCGGCGCGATCGCGCGGCAGGGTGCGCACCACTCGGCCCAGAAGTCGATGATCACGGGCTTGTCGGAGTTCAGGACCTCGGCTTCGAAGTTCTGGTCCGTGACTTCTGCGATGGCCATGTGCGTGTTCTCCTGTTCGGGCTGGGCCCGGGTTTCTCGGTTGCAGCGGCTGTCGATCGGTGACTCTAGGATGCCGCGCCGAAGCCAGGGTCGCATCCGTTGACGCCCAGATGCCTCGCGAGTATGCTGGCCGGCTCAGATCCCATTGTTTTTGCTGAGCTTTTTGCTTAGCGACGAGGGAGGCGCGAGCCCGATGTCCGATCCCCGGCTGGCCCGGATGCGCGCCAGCTTGCCGGAAAGCGCTCGAGTCACGCGCGACGCCGTCGAGGTCTCGAGGGCGCGGATCGCCGTGATCCTTGTTTTTTGCGAGCTCGTGGACGCCGAACTCTCATCCGAGATCGCCGTAGCGTGAGCCGCAAGCTGCCTCGAATCGATCGCTCGAAAGTCCGCACCACCAGTGCGCGAAAGCGCGAGAGCAAGATCAAGATTGGCGACGAGGCGCGGCCGTATCGGGCCGGTGCGAGCTTCAGCGACTTTCTCGCAGGTCTGCCCGGAATTCTGGGCGCGGCCGATCTCAAGCGCATCATCGCAGCCGGGGTGAAGGCGCACGAACGTGGCAAGACGCTGCTGTGGGGCTTGGGTGCCCACGTCATCAAGGTCGGCCTGGCTCCGTTGGTGACCGATCTGCTGGAGCGGGGCTTGATCTCGGGAATCCTGATGAACGGCGCAGGTTGTGTACACGATCTCGAGCTCGCAATGATGGGACGCACCAGCGAGGACGTGGCCGAAGCGCTCGACGACGGCAGCTTCGGCATGGCAGCAGAGACCGCGGAGCAGCTCAACCGCGCCATCGCGGCCGGCTTCGCGGAGGATCTCGGCATGGGAGCCGCCGTCGGGCGAGAGATCCTCGATGGAAAATATCCGCACAAGGACCGTTCCATCCTGGCAACCGCGGCCCGGCTCGAAGTGCCCGTCACGGTCCACGTTGCCATCGGTACCGACATCCACCACATGCACCCCAGCGCAGACGGCGCTGCGCTCGGCGCCACCAGCCACCGGGACTTCGAGACCCTGACGGCTCTGGTGTCGACGCTGGAAGGCGGTGTCTACATGAACGTCGGGTCCGCCGTGATCCTGCCCGAGGTCTTTCTCAAGGCCCTGGCTCTGGCGCGCAACCTGGGCCACAAAGTGCAGCGCTTTACGACCGTGGACATCGACTTCATCCGCCACTACCGACCGACGGTCAATGTCGTCCAACGACCGACCCGCCTGGGCGGTACCGGCCTCTCGCTGACCGGTCAACACGAGATCCTGGTGCCGCTGCTGGCCGCGGGTCTCATCGAAGCCGTAGCTGCGAACAGCGCCGGCGGCGATGGCAAGAAGCAGCGCCGATGAGGGAAGCCATCGTCATTCAAGAGGGCGACATCACCGAGCAGGAAGTCGACGCCATCGTCAACGCGGCCAACAGTGAGCTGGTGTTGGGGGCCGGCGTGGCCGGCGCGATTGGCGAGAAGGGCGGGCCCTCGATCCAGCAGGAATGTACGGCTCACGGTCCGGTGGCCGTGGGTGAGGCGGCCGTCACCGGTGCCGGCAACCTCGCCGCGCGCTTCGTGATCCATGCGGCCGGCATGCCGCCCGGTGGCTCGGCCAGCGCCGAGAGCATCCGGATGTCGGTGCGATCCAGCCTCGAGCGGGCGGCCGAGCGGGGCTGCCGCAGTATCGCGATTCCGGCCATCGGCGCGGGCCTCGGTGGCTTTCCGGTCCAGCGCTGCGCGGAGATCCTTCTCGACGAGGCCCGCGCCCACCTGCGCGGTGAGACCAGTCTCGAGGAAGTGCGGTTCGTGCTGTTCGGTGAGCCCAGCTACCGGGTCTTCGAGATGGTCCGCGACGCCGCCAAGATCCAGGAACAGCTGGAGCGCATCAGGTCCCGCCAGCGCCAGCGCTAGCGCTACGCTGTAGCCCCATGTCGATCCACCTCCACCAGCTCGCTGCCGCCCTGTATCTGCTGGCGGGTCTGGTGGCCTGGACGGGGATGGCGTTGCGGTCCGCCCGGCTGGAACGGGGCTCGGTCTGGCTGCTGGCGGGCGCTGCCCTGGCTCACCTGGGCGCCTTCGCGACCCTCCATTCGCTGGAGCCGCCGCCGCCGCTGACCGACCTTCCGGCCGCCGTCTCCTTCATGGCCTGCGCCGGCACGATCTTCTTCCTGGCGATGCTGCGCCGACTGCGTCTGGACGGGCTGACCGTGTTGGTGGCTCCCGCCGCCTTCGTCGGCGCTTTCTTTGCCGCGCTCCAGCTGCCCGAGGCCGAGCCAGCAGTCGTCGCCGGCAGTGGCTCCTGGCCCCACGCCCACGTTCTGCTGGCCAGCATGGGGCTCGCGTTCCTCGGTGTCTCGGGCATGGCCGGCATGTTGTTCCTGGCCGAGCACCGTCGAATCAAGGCCAAGCGGCCCATCGACGCGGGCTTTCCCCTTCCGACGCTCGAAGCCCTCGATCTCGCCAACCGGGTCTCGCTGGCAGTCGGCTTTCCGCTGCTCACCCTGGGCGTGATCGCCGGCATGATCTGGGTGCAGAAGAGTCAGGGCGTGGTTTGGAGCGGCTCCGTTCACGAAATCTGGTCAGTGATCGCCTGGACCGTCTACGCCGTGCTGGCTGGCGCTCGCTTCGGTGCCAGCCAGGGTTCGCGCCAGGCCGCGGCCAGTGCCGTCGGCGGATTTGCCTTTCTCTGCTTTGCAGTGATTGGCGTGGGGCTGCTCACATGAGGATCGTCCTGCTCGGCATGAACCATCGCACGGCGCCGCTCGATCTGCGCGAACGGCTGGCCGTCGACGACCCGGCTCCGGTGCTCCAGAAGCTCGTGGCCTGCGACGAGATCGATGAGGCCGTGCTGATCTCGACCTGCAACCGGGTCGAGGTGGTGGTGGTCACCCGCAGCTATGACGCGGCTCGGCTGCGGCTGCGTTCGATCTTCGCCCGGGAGCTTGCGTCGGATTCGATCGAAGTGAGCACGAGCGAGCTGGACGCCTGCCTGTACGAGCACGTGGACGGAGATGCAATGCGCCATGTCCTGCGCGTCGCCTCTTCGCTGGATTCGATGGTGGTGGGTGAGCCGCAGATTCTCGGTCAGACCAAGGATGCTTGTCGGGTGGCGACGGAATGCGGGGCTGCCGGTCCGATCTTGGGACGCCTCTTCCAGCACGCCTTCGCCACCGCAAAGCGGGTGCGCAGCGAGACGCGGATCGCTGAACGTCCGGTGTCGGTGGCCCGAGTCGCTGTGGATCTGGCCCGCCAGATCTTCGAGAACCTGGCCGACAAGCAGGCGCTCCTGATCGGGGCCGGCGAAATGATCGAGTTGGCCCTCGAGTCCCTGCGCAAGCACGGTCTGGAATCGATCCGGGTGGCCAACCGGACTCCCGAGCGGGCCCAAGAGCTTGCTGCCCGCTTCGGTGCCACCGCCCACGGACTCGACGGGTTGACCGAGCTGATCGCGGAGGTGGACGTGGTGCTGATCTCGATCGGCGGCGACGATCCGATTCTGACCGTCGAGCTGCTGGAGCGGGCGCTGGCATCGCGTTGGGGACGCCCCCTGTTCGTGATCGACATCGGGGTTCCGCGCAATGCCGACCCAGCCATCAACGAGCTGGACCCGGTCTATCTCTACGACATCGATGACCTGGCTTCGCTGGCCCGCAAGAATGCGGACGAGCGCCAGCGTGAGGGCGTTCTTGCGGAAAGCATCATCGAAGAGCAGCACCAGCGCTTCGAAGGTTGGCTCACGGCGCTGCGCGCGATTCCTACCATCAAGCACCTGCGCGAGCGGGTGGAGTCGATTCGCGTCGACGAGCTCGAGCGCGCGCTGCGAAGGATTCCGCTCGACGACGACCAGCGCGAGGCCGTCGAGGCCCTGACGAAGTCGATCGTGAACAAGATCCTCCACGCGCCCGTTTCGAAGCTGCGCCGCGAGGCCGAGCACGAAGAGGGCATTGTCTACCTCGAGGCAGCGCGGGCCCTGTTCGGTCTCGACGACGAAACATCGGACGAAGAATGACTCGGGTTCGCCTGGCCACACGGGCGAGCGAGCTGGCGCTCGCCCAGTCCGGAATGGTGGCGCGCCTGCTCGAACGGGTCCTCGGCGTCGAGATCGAGCTGGTGCCGCTCACGACGACGGGCGACCGCCTGAAGGACGTCTCCCTGGCGAAGCTGGGCGGCAAGGCTCTGTTCGTGAAGGAGATCGAGGAGGCCCTGCTGGAAGGGCGTGCCGATCTTGCCGTCCACAGCGCCAAGGATCTGCCGGCAAGGATCCCTGAGGGTCTCGAGCTGGTGGCCTTTCCCGAGCGGGCCGATCCGCGCGACGCATTGATCGCACGTGAACGGGGCACGACGCTGACGGGTCTTGCACGGGGTGCTCGGGTCGGAACCGGCAGTGTTCGGCGCTCGGCGCAACTGCACGTGCTGCGGCCCGACCTCGAGATCGTTCCGTTGCGCGGCAACGTACCCACCCGGATTCGAAAGCTGGAAGACGAAGACCTGGACGCGGTGATTCTCGCCAGCGCGGGGCTCGAGCGGCTGGGGTTGGCCGATCGGATCGACGAACGCATCGATCCGGCCCGCATGTTGCCCGCCGTGGCCCAGGGCATCCTGGCCATCGAGGGCCGGGTGGGAGACTCCATTTCGCGCGATGCCGCCATGATCAGTCACGCCGAAACCGTGGCCCGGGTCCGGGCCGAACGCGGAGTGCTCGTTGGACTCGATGCCGATTGCAATGTGCCTCTCGCCGCCTACGCGGAGGTCGAGGACGGCAAGCTCCGCCTGCGCGCGCTGCTCGCCAACCTGACCGGTCAGTGCGTCCTCACCTCGGAGGTCGAAGGCGACGTCGATTGTGCTGCCGAGCTGGGATCGCAGCTGGCCGCGCGGCTGCTGGCGGGCGGCGGGTCGCAGCTGCTGGAGCAGTTGCGGGCTGAGAGCGGGTCGTGACCGGCCGCCACAAGCCGGGTCGGGTGCTGCTGGTGGGAGCAGGGCCGGGGGATCCCGATCTCATCACCGTCCGCGGTGCACAGGCCCTTCGGTCTGCCGACGTGGTCGTTCACGACGCCCTGGCTGCGGAGGAGCTACTCGATCTCGCCCCGCTCGAGGCGGAACGCATCAACGTGGGCAAGCGCGGACATGACGATCCGACCCGACCGCAGGAAGAGACGACGGCACTTCTGTTGCGGCTCGCGCAACAGGGCAAGACGGTCGTGCGCCTCAAGGGTGGCGATCCCTTCGTGTTCGGACGCGGCGCTGAGGAGGCGTCGGCACTTGCCGAGGCCGGCATCCCGTTCGAAGTCGTTCCCGGCGTCTCCTCGGTGATCGGTGCGCTGGCCTACGCGGGAATTCCCATCACCGACCGCCGCTACTCGGCGTCGTTCGCCGTCGTGACGGGACACAAGGATCCGACCCGGGTGACGCAAGAAACGCGCTGGGCCGATCTCGGCCGCGCGGCCGATACCCTCATCATCTTGATGGGCATGCGAAACCTCGAAGGTCTGGTAGAGAAGATCATCGACGGAGGGCTTTCTCCGGAGACGCCGGCGGCTGTCGTGGCGGACGGAACGCTTCCGAGTCAGCGCGTGGTCGAGGCTCCCTTGAACCAGCTCGCCGAGCGGGTCCGCGCCGAAGGTCTTGGAGCCCCCGCTGTGGTCGTGATCGGCAACGTCGTAAAGCTTCGGCAACGCTTGAACTGGATCGAGCGGCGTCCGCTCTTTGGACGCCGGGTGCTGGTGACGCGGACGCCCGAGCAGGCGAGTGAGTGGATGGAGGCGCTGCGCGCGGCGGGAGCCGCTCCGCTGCTGATCCCAATGATTCGAATCGAGGCCGCGTCGGACTCGGGTCCGCTGGACGCTGCGCTGGACCGGCTGCGCGGCTACGACGCGTTGCTGATCACGAGCGCCAATGCCATCCGGTTCCTGGCCGCGCGGGCGCGCGAACGCGGCGTGTTGCTCCGCGATTTCGGCGGCAGCGTCGTGTGCGTCGGGCCGAAGAGCGCCGAGGCGACACTGGCCGAGGGGCTTCCGGTCCAGACGATTCCGGCCGAACGCTTTGATGCCGAAGGCATGCTCGATGCCATCGAGAAGCACTTCCCTCCGGCCGGCCGGCGCTTCCTGTTGCCCCGGGCGGAAGCCGGCCGGGAGACCCTGGTTGACGGTCTTCGGGCGGCCGGCGCCACGGTCGATGCGGTGACGGCCTATCGTACCGTGGCTCCCGACACCGACGCCGCGGCGTTGTGCGAGCGTCTGACGGCGGGCCGGCTGGATGTGCTCACGTTCGCGAGTCCTTCGGCGGTCCGGAATTTCATGGCATTGTTGGATCGGGCAGCGCGCCGGGCCGTGGCCGATTGTCTGGTGGCCGCCATTGGCCCCACGACCGCGGAGGCGCTACGCAAGGAGGGACTCGAGCCGGACGTCGTGCCGGAGCGGGCCAATGCGGCAGACCTGGTGGCGGCATTGGTCGAGGCCTGCGGCGCAGGAGGATCGTCATGAGCTTTCCGATCACACGCATGCGTCGCCTGCGCCAGAACGACACCCTGCGCCGGATGGTCCGGGAGACCCGGGTCTGCCGGGATGACCTGGTGCTGCCGCTCTTCGTGGTGGAGGGCAGCGGGGTCCGTGAGCCCGTCGCCTCGCTGCCCGGCGTGTTCCGCCACTCGGTGGACATGCTCGTCAACGAGGTGAAGGAGGTGCGCGATCTGGGCATTCCCGCCGTCATCCTCTTCGGGATTCCCGGCGAGAAGGATGCGCGGGGGTCTGGGGCCGACGCCGCGGACGGGATCGTGCAGCGCGCGGTGGAAGCCTCCAAGGCCGCCGAGCCCGATCTCTGTGTCATCACCGACGTCTGTCTGTGCGAGTACACCGACCACGGCCACTGTGGCATCGTCGAGGGCCTCGACGTGCTGAACGACCCGTCGGTTCAGCGCCTGGCGGCGATCGCCCTGTCCCATGCCCGGGCGGGCGCCGACGTGGTGGCGCCCTCGGACATGATGGACGGACGCGTCGCAGCCATTCGCGAGACACTCGACCAGGGCGGCTTCGAAGGGGTGCCCATCCTGTCCTACGCGGCCAAGTTTGCCAGCGCCTACTACGCACCCTTTCGCGACGCGGCCGAGAGCACGCCCGAGTTCGGCGACCGGCGCAGCTACCAGCTGGATCCGCCCAACGGACGTGAAGCCCTGCGCGAGATGCGGCTCGACCTCGAAGAGGGTGCGGACGCGCTGATGGTGAAGCCCGCGCTGCTGTACCTCGATCTGCTGTCCGCCGCGCGTCGCGAGTTCGACGTCCCGCTGGCTGCGTATCACGTGTCTGGCGAGTACGCGATGATCCAGGCTGCCGCTGAAAGGGGCTGGATCGATGCGGAGCGGGCCATGGACGAGGCAATGGTTGCGATCAAGCGTGCCGGTGCCGACATGATCCTGACGTATGCCGCCAAGGATGTGGCCGCGCGACTGGGCTAGCGCCTCGCGCGGGGGGGACCCAATGGCCCTGGTCTACAAGGTGGTCGAGACGAGTGACGTGAGCGACGTCGAGCTCGAGCGAATCCTGAACGAGACGACGTCCGAAGGCTGGGCTCTCGACATGATGCAGTTCGCCATGCGTGACTCGTCGAAGCGCCCGGCCATGGCCTTCCTCACGTTTACGCGGGATGACGGCGAATGAAAGTCAGCCGGGGCGGCTGACTTTCATTCGCTTGGCGCAATCCAAGGGATTGCGCGATTGCGCGGGGACGTTGTTGAATATTCAACTCCCCAACCCGGGGAAACGATCGTAAACGGGACGGAGTTGAATATTCAACAACGTCCCCGTCCGTTTCCGCCCGCGTTTTCGAGGTCGTCGCGGTCGGGGGGAGATACGGCGTCCGGCTGCGTGGGCCGTGGGGGAAGCGGTACTCCGGCCGCGTAGGGAAAGACCGTGCGGGCCAGGTCGATCTTGGAGCCCAGCAGCTTGTTCACGCCGGTCAGTAGCCCGATGACCCGGCCCAGCAGCACCAGATGGATGGGGATTCGCACGATCGGGTTCTGGCGAATCCGCTTGGGTACCTCGCGTCCGAAGCGCTCGGTGAATTCCTTGTCGATCTTCACTCCGTGCCGGAACTGGGTGGCGAGCTCGAGGATGAAGGCTGCGATGTCGTTCAACGAATCCGGACGCCCATCCCGGGTCTCGAAGCCGAGCTCGAGCATGGCCTCGGCCATGCTGTCGGCGTCACCCTGGATCATGGCGCTGGCGAATCGGACCGCGGTCTCCCGAAAGTGGGGCGGCAGCTCCTTGGCCAGACCGAAGTCGACGAAGACCAGGCGCGGCCGCCCGTCCTCCATGGGCTGCACCATCAAGTTGCCGGGGTGCGGGTCGGCGTGGAAGAAGCCATGGACCAGCACCTGTTCGCAGTAGGCCTCGATCAACAGCTTGGAGACCTGCTTCGGATCGAGTCCGGCCTGCTGGAGCCCTTCGAGATCGGTGATCTTGATGCCGTCGATGAAATCCATGACGAGCACCTTGCGGGTTGTGTGCTCCCAGTGGATCCGAGGCACCGTGACGTCGTCGCGGTCTTCGAAGAAGCGGGAGATGCGTTCCGCGTTGTGGCCTTCGTTGACGAAGTTGAGCTCCCGGGGCACGTGGGTGCGCAGCTCATCGATGAGTGGCATCAGTTCGAAGTCGCGCTCCAGGAACTCGACAGCGCGAAACAGCGCGCGCAGGTTGCGCAGATCGTCGCGGACCAGGGCTTCGATCTCGGGGTACTGAACCTTGACGGCAACGCGTTCGCCGCTGCGCAGCCGGGCCTCGTGGACCTGGGCCAGTGAAGCGGAAGCGATTGGCTCCACCGAGAAGAAGCTGAAGAAGTCGCCGAGGGGTCCGCCCAGCTCGGTTTCGACGGTGTCTCGCACCACGGGGAACGGGTGTGCGGGAACCCGGTCCTGGAGCTTCGAAAGAACGTCGACATAAGCGGGCGGAAGGATGTCGGCGCGGGTTCCCAGGAATTGGCAGCCCTTGAGAATCATCCCCTGGAGCTCGATTGCCGCCTGGTAGATCGACTCAGCGCTGGTTCGGTGGAACTTCTGCCAGCGCTCGTCCATGTCGCGCGGCGCCAGTCGGTTCTCGATGAAGCGGTGAGCGCGCAGGCCCAGATAGATGCGACCGAAGGTGGTGCCGATCCGGCGCGCCCGATAGAGGCGCTGGCCCGCGCGCACCCTGGCGTTACCAGAGCTCGGGCGGCTTGGAGGGGCAGGACCAGGACGCGTCAAAGGATTCATCGCCGTCGGAGGCACCGCCGGAGTCCTCGGCGTCTTCCTCTTCGTCCGCGTAATCGTCGTCTTCATAGGACGGTGTGTAGGCGCACTCCACCCAGCGCGGCGCTGGGAACTCGAGGATGTAGCTCGAGCCGAAGCTCCGATACCTGAACTCTCCGTCGTAGAGGAATCCGAAGCCGATGGACGGCGTCGGCACCGCGTCGAGATAATTGGCCTCGACGAGTTCGATCATTTCATCCGGGTAGATCTCTTCCTGCTCGAGGTAGGCGGCAAGCGCGTCGTTGATACTCCGCGCCTGCTGTTCGCGGGTCACGTAGTAGTCCCAGCGCGCCCAGACTTCGCCGATGATGAGTGGGACGGCGATCAGTACAGCGCCGGCGGCCATGTGCAGGACTCGTGCATCGAGCTTCTCGGGGCGGCCGCGAACGCCAACGGTGCTGGCCAGGGCGATCGCCAGGGCGCATGCCACGGCGATTGGAATGTAGGTCTCGGCGCCCGCCCGAAAGGGCAGCAGGCTCATGGCCGAGCCCGCCGCCACGAACAGCAGCGGAGCGGTCACACCCAGCATCACGCCGCCGATGATCAGCGGGATCTTCTGGTCGGGATGCCGATGGGACAGGGCGATGCCGCCAGTGCCCATCGCGGCGCCCATCAGCCAGAGCATCACGAAAAGGGTTCCCACCTCCATGCCGAAAACGGGTACGGCCGGCCACGGGGAGATGCTGAACTGGAGGCTTGGGTTGGTGCCGGTGGCGTTTCGGATGAATCCGACCACCACGCAGAAGACGGGCAGGAACAGCGCGATCCGGAGCGGCCAACGGCGGCGCAGCCAGCTCTCGGCCAGGAACGGTGTGGCCAGGGAGAAGCCGAGTGTGATGGCCATGCATGCCAGGACCGCCGACGTGCGCCAGTAGAAGAACTCCCAGATCCGGGACGCCGCATCGCCGTAGTAGGTGAAGAGAACGCAGGCGACCACCGCGCTGTACCCGAGCGCCCGCGCGACGGCCGAGCGTCCGGTGAGGAAGACGGCGATCGTCAGTGCGAGCGCCGGGAATGTCAAGATTGCGATCAAGAGACCGGTGCTCTCGAAGGCGAAGGAAAGCCAGGTTGCGCGGGTCATGAACCCCGTCGGTTGGTACCAGGCAGGATCGATCGTGACCGGCGCCGGTCCGATTCCCTGATGAACGAGATAGGCCCAGAGCACGGCGAGCACTCCGAAGACCCAGCAGAGCCAATCCAGCTTGCGCTCTGCGCGGGTCGAAGCTTCGCTGGCGGTCACTTCTCTTCCTCGTTCTCTTTCAGCGCGGCGTGGAACTCGTTCACGGTGCCGCCCTCCGGCCCCTTGAGCCGGATCTCCGCCTTCACCTCGAGGGTACGGCCTTCCAGAATTTCTCGCATGATGGCTGCAAGATCCATCTGCTGCATCGACTGGGCGATCTCGAAGCTCAGGCGCTCGAGGAACTCCTTGCGAGTGCGCTCGCTCTGCTCTGTCGCAAAGTCCATCCAGTCCTTGGGGAGGGTGTCACCGAGGGCCTTGCGGATTGTTTCTTCGGTCAGGAAGAAGCCGGAGAGTCCGATGGAAAGCGCGCGGCGCGCGAACTCGGGCAAGGCGGGCTTGCGCTCGCTCCCTGCTTTGGATTCCACCTCGTCGGTGACGGGCTCTTTTTTGTTCCCTCGATCCAGCGCCATGGAGTAGATTGCCTTTTATGAGCCGGACCCGGGTTCGCGACATCATGCCCCGCAAGATGGTCACGATCAGCGAGAGCGACAGGCTGTCGACGGTCGAGGATATCATGACGCTGGGTCACGTGCGCCACATGCCCGTGGTTCGCGCTGGGAAGCTCGTAGGCGTCGTCTCAGAACGCGACCTGCTGCGCGCATCCCTCTCGAACCTGAACGAGTTCGGCAACGAGGAGCGCCGGGCCTTTCTCCAGGTGGTGGAGATCGGGCGGGTGATGTCGACTCCGCCCGTCGTGACCGCGCTCGAAACGAGCGTCGAGGATGCGGCCCGGGTGATGGCGGAACGCAAGATCGGCTGTCTGCCCGTGGTCGACGGTGACCGTTTGCTGGGTCTGATCACCGAAACCGATGTTCTCCGCTACTTCGCCGGGATGGTGAGCGCCGAAGACTGAGGCGATCACACCTCGATCCGCTTCCAGCGGCCCGAGGCGAAGCGCCAGCTCAGCAGCACGGCCTTGACACTCCAGTCCGCCAGCAGGCAGCACCACACGGCCTCCACGGTGCCGAACAGGGGCTTGGCAACGACGACCGCCAACCCCAGTCGGAACACCAACAGCCCGGTCAGGACGACCACGAGCGGGAAGCGCGTGTCCCCTGCGCCACGCAGGCCGCCGCCCAACGCGAACTCGACCGCCATGGCCGGCTGTGCGGCGCCCAGGATCCAGATGAAGCTGACCGTCAGGTCGATGGTCTCCTGTCCGACGGCGCCAAAGACGTTAGCCAGGGGACGCGCGAACACGATGATCACCAGCCCCAGGCCACCCATCACGGCAACGGCATTGATTGCACTGCGCCAACCGAGCCGCTCGGCCACCTTGGGCAGGCCGGCGCCGAGGTTCTGTCCGACCAGGGTCGAAGCCGCCATCGAAAAGCCCATGCCGGGAACGAAGCAGAACGACAAGATGCGCACGCCGATCAGGTAGGCCGAGATGGCCGCGGTCGAAAAGGATGACACGATGCCCATGAAGATGAGCAGTCCGCCGCTGAAGATGGCCTGCTCGACGGCCGTCGGCAGTCCGATGCGCAGCAGCCGCCAGGACAGGGCCCGTGTCACGCTGGCGCGCCAGCCAAGCATCGGGAGAATCAGCTTGTCCCGTTGCCAGAGTGCCGCCATCACGGTGGCGGCAAACAGGAATACGAAGCCGGTCGCCCAGGCGGAGCCCTCCGCACCGAGCTCGGGCGCTCCCAGCTCGCCGAAGATCAACGCGTAGTCGAGGACGACGTTGAGCAGCACCGTCAGCGAGCCGACGATCAGCGGTGTGCGAACGTCGCCGGCGGCTCTCAACGCCTGTGCCAGGGTGATCTCGATCGCAAACGGAATCTGGAACAGGAGCAGGATGGCGAGACACGTCCCGCCGAGAGCGGCCACCTCGGGCTCGACCTGGAGCACCGCCACGATCGGTTCGCTCCAGGGAATCACGGCCATGATCAGGATCCCCCCGACGACGGAGAGTGCGACGGAGCAGTGCGTGGCTCGGGCCGCTTCTTCCATGTTGCCGGCACCGCACTCCCGGGAGACGATGGCCATCGTTCCCGTCGTGACGGCCGTCAAGACGGCGAAGCTGAAGAAGTGGATCTGGAGCGCGATGCCAACCCCGGCGATGGCCTCGGTGCCGAGCGACGACACGAACATGAAGTCGACAACGCCCACCAGCGAGTGCAGCGCGAAGAGCGCCATCGTAGGCCAGGCGAGTTGCCAGACTCCCGTCGCCGGCGGCGTGACGACGGTCTCCTCCGCCGGACCCGATTCGTGTCGGCTGCCGTTCACGAGGCGAATTCATTCCAACGCGCCAGGATGTGTCGGGCAATTCGATCGGCGAGCGCGGTGGTTCGGGTCAGGCGCCGGGGACCTCGCGGGGGGGTGTGCCAAGACGTCGGGTTGAGGGGGTGCATGGGGTCGCCTTTCGTAATACAACGCCGACGCGTTTCAATCGTCGACGGGTTCTCGAAGGAAGCGCTGGAAGGCGGGCGGGATGATGGCGGCATCGAGGGGGCGAGGAGCTTGGGCCACCACGTCGACGCCATTGTAGGTGTTCCAGAACAGGCTGGGGCCCCGAAGCCGGCCAGAGCGTGCGCGAACGACGATCTCGGCCAGGCATTTCGCGGTGTAGGTGGTCTCCAGCTGGATTCCGGCCTGCCGCGCGAGCGTCATTGCCTCGCGGGCGGCCGGGGTCACGGCGCCGTAGCACGGGCCAAGCTGGTCCTTCACATAGTCCAGGTCCGGGTGAGCGCGGCCTCTCGACGAAATCGACGCGTCCAGGCTGGCAAGCCAGTCGATCAGCGATCCGGCGGAACCCAGGATGCGGCGTGGACTCGGTGGCAGGACGTCGTTGACCAGTACACCGACCAGTCGGGATCGCAGACCGGTGAGGACGAGTCCGGCGGCCAGTCCGATCAGGCTCCCGCCGCTTCCGATCGCGATGTAGATGTCGGCAGGCTCCGGACAGTCACCGTGTTCGACTTGTTCGGCGAGTTCGAAGGCGGCGGCGACGAAGCCTAGGTTGCCGTGTCGCGAGGTTCCCCCGGTCGGCACATACGTTGGCCGCTCCATTCGCAGGGTCGATGTGCCGAGCACGCGAAATAACTGGGCGGCCGCGCCGGGAAGGTTGCGGCCGTAGACGAGTTTGGCGCCGTAGGCCGCATGCAGCAGCAGCGATTGCTGGACCTCGCGGGTCAGGGGTTGGTCGACGAGTATCAGGGTGGTTCTCATGCCTGCTTCCGAACCGAGGATGGTCGTCGCCAGTCCATGATGGGTGCCGAGGCCGCCGGTCGTGATCAGTCGTTCCGAGCGTCGGGCCAGTGCGGCGCCCAGGATGAACTCGAGCTTGCGCGGTTTGTTTCCGCCATAGCGTGAGCAGCTCCGATCGTCCCGCTTGATCCAGAGGTCGGGCGTGTCGGCGGGAAGTTCCGGCAGCACCAAGCGCTCCACCGGTGTCGGTCCGCTCAACAGCGGGTGCCACGGCAGAACCGCCGCGAGCGCGGGATGGGTCCGAAACAGGGCTGAGGGAGCGGCAGCCACGCCGCAGATGTGGACGAAGCGCGGCCCCAATGCAACCGATTGACTTTTCCCGCGGGGATCCCGTACCCTCCGGAGTGCCCCCCCCGGGACGCCCGCGCGCCACCGGTGGGATCGAGGTGCTGCATGGCGGTGGTGGAGAAGGTCGAGGCGGAAGTCGGGGGACGACGACGCCTGCGTCTCTCGAATCCCGCCACTCTCGAGCCGATCGGCGAGATCGAAGTTCACGATGCGTCGGATGTTCGCGCCAGCATCGAGCGCGCCCGGAAGGTCCAGCCCGCCTGGGCCGAGTTGGCCTTCGAAGAGCGCGGCCGTTTTCTCGAGCGCGCCGTGCGCGTGATCATCGAGCGCCAGGACGAGATCGTGGACGTGATCGTTTCCGAAACGGGAAAGCCGCGCATGGAAGCCCTGTCTGCCGAGCTGATCTCGTCCTGCGATGCGCTCCAGTTCTATGCGAAGCGCGCCAAGGGTCTGCTGCGGGACCGGTCGATTCCGCTGCACCTGATGCGGACCAAGAAGCTTCGTCTCGTCTGCAAGCCGGTCGGTGTAGTGGGAATCATCACGCCCTGGAACTTTCCTTTCGCGCTCACGATCAATCCAACGGCCCAGGCCTTGATGGCCGGCAACGCGGTCGTGCTCAAGCCTTCGGAAGTCACGCCCTTCTCGGCGCTGCTGCTGGATGAGATCTTTGCGGCCGTGGGCCTTCCCGAAGGTGTCTTCACGGTCGTCACCGGCGACGGCGAGACCGGTGCCGCCCTGGTGGATGCCGGCGTTGACAAGATCTCGTTCACCGGGAGCGTTCGGACCGGCCGCAGGGTGGCCGAGGCGTGCGGACGCAACCTGACCCCGTGCACGCTGGAACTCGGGGGCAAGGATCCGATGGTGGTGTGTGCGGATGCCGATCTGGACCGCGCTGCCCGTGGCGCGGTTTTTGGTGCCTTCAGCAATTCAGGCCAGGTCTGCACGTCGACCGAGCGCGTCTACGTGGTTGACGAGGTTGCCGAAGCCTTTACCGCAAAGTGCGTGGAGCTGACCTCCGAGCTTCGTCAGGGCAGCAGCGGCGAATTCGACGTGGGCGCCATCATCTGGCCCGGCCAGATCGACATCATCGAGAGCCATGTTCGCGACGCCGTAGAGAAGGGCGCCCGTGTACTCACCGGTGGCCGTCGCAACCCCAACGAGCGGGGCTACTTCTGGGAGCCCACGGTTTTGGTCGATGTCGATCACGACATGGCCATCATGCGCGATGAGACCTTCGGTCCAGTGCTTCCGATCATGCGTGTTACCGATGAGAACGAGGCCCTGCGTTTCGCCAACGAGACCGGCTACGGACTCAACGCTAACGTCTGGACCAAGGACAAACACCGTGGTTTCGAGCTTGCACGATCGATCGAATCCGGCTCGGTCGTCGTGAACGATTGTATGATCACGTACGGCGTAACCGAGTCTCCCTTCGGTGGAGTCAAGCAAAGCGGCATCGGCCGGGTGAACGGCGAGATGGGGCTCAAGGGGTACTGCAACGTGCAGTCGATCGTGATCGACCGGATGGGCGCGAAGTCGGAACCGCTCTGGTACCCGTACTCGAACGACAAGCTCGGTAGGATGAAGAAGATGATGCGGTTCCTATGGGGAACCTCTCTCGGACGTTTCCTCTCGTAGCCGCGTGGGCGCTACGCAGCAGGGCATCGTCCGGTGAAGCGGAGAATCGGATGATTTCGACGATCTTGGTGGCAAGCGATGGTTCTGAAGCTTCGAGTGTGGCCGAACGCTATGGCGTGGGTCTGGCCGGCCGACTGGAGGCGCGTGTGTTGGGTCTTTCGGTCATCGAGGAGCGCCTGGCGCGCGGCCTGAAAGACGATGGCCTCGGCGTCATGGCGCCGTCGCAGGAAGCCTTCGCGGCCTACCTGAAGAGCCGCGCCGAGGCGACCTGCCGGCGCCTGTCGGAAAAGGCGCGGGCCGCAGGGATCGAGAGCCAGTGCGAGACCGCACAGGGAATCGCCGACGACCTGATCGTCGAACGCGGACAGCACGCGGACCTGCTCGTGCTGGGACGCGACGGGCAACACAAGGAGTTTCGGACTGGATTGATCGGTTCGACGGTCAACGGCGTGGTTCGCAAGACCGGAAAGTCGGTGCTGGTGGTGCCCGATGGCGCTCAGCTGTCGGGGCCGATCATGCTGTCCTTTGATGGTTCGCCCGGCTCGCGGTTGGCCGCAGCGCTTGCCGTCGAGTTCGCCAAGAAGCTGTCCGAGCCGGTGCACGTCTTCGTCGATTCGAAGGACAAGGGGCGCGCCATCGCTCGCTTCGACGAAATCCGCAGCGTCGTCGGAGCCCTGCCGGTACCGGTGCGTGAGATCTCGTCCACCCTCGGCAGGCCCGACGTAAAGGTCGTCGACTCGGCACGCGAGGTCCGGGCGGGGTTGATCGTGATGGGTGCCTTCGGCCGCAATCGGATCACCGACTACTTCCTCGGCAGCAACTCGGCGGCCGTGATCCGCACCTCGCCGATCGCGGTGCTGGTTGCGCGCTAGGCGGGAATGGTTCCGGTTGTGACGATCCGTCCGATCCGCTTGGCGGAGCTGGCCGACGTGTTGGAGCGGCCCTTCGAAGGCGAGGGCGACTTCGAGATCAAGGGCGTCGCGGCCCTCGCCTCCGCGGGTCCCAGTGATCTCTCCTTCGTCCGTTCAGAACGCTGGAGTGATGCCGTGTCGGCTTCAGCGGCAGGCGCCGTGATTGCGCCCGAGGGCGTCGACGTGGGAGGCCGCGCGGTGATCCGCTCGCCCCATCCGGGCCTCGACTTCGCCCGCGCCGTGCGACGCATCCAGCCGATGCCGCGGCTGCCGGCCGGCATCGACCCCGGCGCTCACGTGGCGGACGATGCCCAGTTGGATCCGACGGCCGCAATCGGACCGGGCTGCGTCGTCGGCTCCGGTGCACGCGTCGGCGCGCGGTCGGTCCTGTACGCCAACGTGACCCTCTACGCCGGCGTCGTGGTGGGAGTCGATTGCAGGGTCCATGCCGGCTGTGTCCTGCGCGAGGGAACCGTGCTTGGCGATCGGGTGGCGCTGCAGCCGGGAGTCATGCTCGGCGGCGACGGGTTCGGCTACGTCGGGAATGAGAAGGACGAGTGGGAATCGGTTCCCCAGACCGGCGGGGTCATCGTGGAAGATGACGTCGAGATCGGCGCCAACGCGACCGTCGACCGAGGAACGCTGGGCGACACGCTGATTCGTCGCGGCGTGAAGATCGACGATCTATGCCTGATTGCTCACAACTGCGATGTGGGAGAGAACGTCCTGATCGCGGGCCAGGTCGGGATCGCCGGCAGCGTCGAGATCGGGCGCGACGCGATCCTGCTCTCCCAGGTCGGAGTGGCCGACCACGTTCGCATCGGGGCCCGCGCCTATGTCGGACCCCAGTCCGGTGTCCCGGCGGATCTCGAGACTGGCGCTCGAGTGCTCGGGACGCCCGCTCTCGACCTGCCGCTGGGTCGACGCGTGGTGGTGTCGATGCGCCGAATCCCGGAGTTGTTGCGCAGGATGCGTCGCCTGGAGCGCCGTCTCGACCCGGATGCCTCCGACGCGGTCGAGCCGGAATGAAGCGTGTCCCGCTGAGCCGGCTCGAACGACAGATCCAGCAGGCGCGGGAGGGGCCCGAGCTTCAGGCCCTGCTGGTGCCCCTGAAACAGGACCCGCGCCAGGGTGCCCGGCGGATCGTCGAGCGCACCGAGCGTCGGCTGCTGGCCGCGGCCCATGAGCGCGAGCGCCTCGCCGGTCTTTTCGAGCTGCGCCGGCAGTTGATCGCCGCGGGTGCACGATGGGTGGCCGGGGTCGACGAGGTCGGCGTCGGGCCCCTGGCCGGTCCGGTCGTGGCCTGCGCCGTGGTTCTTCCGGAGGAGATGGACCTTCCCGGTCTGAACGATTCCAAGCAGCTCTCGCCGGGCGCGCGCCAAGAACTGTCCCGGCGCATACGCGCCCAGGCCGTCGACGTTTCGGTGGCGGAAGTGACGCCGCATGACATCGATCGGCTCAACATCCACCACGCCACGCTCGAAGCCATGCGCCGTGCCGTCGTGGGCCTGACTCAGCCGCCCGATCACGTGCTGGTCGATGCCCGCACGATTCCGGGTCTCGAGGTCCGGCAAACGGCCATCGTTGGTGGCGACTCCAAAGACGGTTCGATCGCGGCGGCCTCGATCGTGGCCAAGGTGTATCGTGATGCGCTGATGGTGGAACTCGACGCGCGTTTTCCGGTGTACGGGTTCGCTCGCCACAAGGGCTATCCGACACCCGATCATCAGCAAGCGCTTCGCGTTCACGGTCCATCGCCAGAGCATCGGCGTTCGTTCGCTCCCGTGGCACGCGCAGCCGTTGGCCGGTCTGCGCCGGCCTAGCCCGAGCATGCGGCTCTTTGAAAAGCCCGAAGACTTCCAGGTCGACGAAGTGCCGCTCTATGCTCCGACAGGGGAGGGTAGTCACACGTTCGTACGGATCGAGAAGCGCAATCGCACCACGCCCGAAGTTGCCCAGGACCTGGCGCGGGCCGCCGGAGTAAAGGCGCGGGACGTGGGCTATGCCGGGCTGAAGGACAAGCTGGCGGTCACCACCCAGTGGTTCTCGGTGCCCGGCCTCGCTCCCGAAGCGGCACTTGCGTTGGAGTTGTCCGACGCGCGCGTGCTCGAGGCCGAGGCGCATCCCCACAAGCTCCGGACGGGCCAGCTTCGCGCGAACCGCTTTCGCATCCTGGCCAGGGATGCCGAGCGGCAAGGAGACGCTGCCGAGGCGCGGGTCCAGGAGCTCGTGGCACGCGGAATGCCGAACCGCTTCGGTCCCCAGCGCTTTGGTCGTCGCGGCGACAACGCCGATCTCGGGCGACGTCTGCTTGCGGGCGAGCTCAACATGAGGGATCGCCGACGTGCGCGTCTGTTTGTTTCCGCGCTTCAGGCCGAGGTGTTCAACATCGTCCTCGAGCGCCGCGAGCTGCCGCTCGACGCCGTCGAGGTGGGCGACGTCGCCAGGGTGCAGGCCAGTGGCGGGCTCTTTCTCGTGGAAGACGCCAAGGCAGAAAACAAGCGAGCCCAGCGCTTCGAGATCAGTCCAACCGGCCCGATCTTCGGCAATCGTGTCATCGAACCCGCCAGCCCCGTGGCGGAACGGGAGCGGGCCGTTGCGACGGAGTGCGGAATCGACATCGATTCGGTTTCGCCGCCGCCGGGTGTTCGGCTTCGCGGTGCCCGCCGTCCACTGCGCGTACTTCCCGAGGAGGTTCGAATCGAGCGCGAGGGACCGGATCTGGTGGTTCAGTTCATGCTTCCGCCCGGCAGCTATGCCAGCGTGTTCCTCCAGGAAGTCCTGGGAGACACATCCGACTGACGGCCGCATCGGGAGGCGGTATGCTGGCGACGTCTTTTGATCTCTGTCGCCAGGAGTTCCCATGAACATCGCCAACAACATTGTCGAACTGATCGGTCGCACCCCGCTGGTGCGCCTCAATCGAGTCGTGGCCGGAGTGAAGCCCCAGATCCTCGCGAAGCTCGAGAGCCAGAACCCGGCCGGGAGTGTCAAGGACCGCATTGGTCTCGCCATGATCGAGGCGGGCGAGCGCGACGGGCTGCTCAAGCCGGGCGAAACCGTCATCGTCGAGCCTACCAGCGGCAACACGGGTATCGCCCTGGCCTTCGTGGCGGCCGTCAAGGGCTACCAGTGTATCCTGACGATGCCGGAGTCTTTTAGCCCCGAGCGTCGCGCCGTGCTGCGGGCCTTCGGGGCGAAGCTGGTCCTGACCGATCCGTCCAAGGGCATGCCGGGTGCCATCGACAAGGCGAACGAGATCACGGCGGCGCTTCCGAACTCGTTCATGCCGCAACAGTTTCGCAATCCGGCGAACCCCGAGGTCCACCGCAAGACCACGGCGGAAGAAATCTGGAACGACACCGACGGCGAGGTCGATGCGCTGATTTCGGGTGTGGGCACGGGTGGAACACTGACCGGAATCGCCCAGGCCCTGAAGGAGCGCAAGCCCTCGTTCCAGGCGATCGCCGTCGAGCCGGCCGGAAGCCCCGTTCTGTCGGGCGGGTCGCCATCCCCCCATGTGATCCAGGGCATCGGCGCGGGATTCGTTCCCGAAATTCTCGATACGGAGTTGATCGATGGCATCATCACCGTTGAGAACGACGAGGCCCTCGAAATGGCACGCCGCATGGCGATCGAGGAGGGCATCCTCTGTGGCATCTCCTCCGGGGCCGCCGTCTCGGCCGCGATCAAGTACGCGACCGGAGAAGGTGCGAAGCTGGGCACGATCGTTGTGATCATCCCGAGCTTTGGCGAGCGCTACATCCAGACCAAGCTCTTCGATCCCTATCGGTACGAGGGGAGTGACGACGTCGAGGTCTGAGGGCAGTCGGCCCATCATTCGTCCTTTCCACGGCATCTGGCCGAAGATCCATGCCAGTGCCTGGGTCGCTCCGGGAGCCGTGGTCGTGGGGGACGTGGAGATCGGACCCGACTCGAGCGTCTGGTATGCCTCGGTGTTGCGCGGCGATGTCCACAGCATCCGGATCGGTGCGCGCAGCAACCTTCAGGACCACTGCGTTGTGCATGTGACCCGGGGAAGGTATCGCTGTGAGGTGGGCGACGAGGTGACGGTGGGCCATCGCGCGACCCTTCACGGCTGTCGGGTGGAAGACGCCGCCTTGATCGGCATCGGCTCCATCGTCCTCGATGGCGCCCAGATCGGTGAAGGGGCCGTCGTGGCGGCTGGGGCGCTACGCGCACGCGCACCGGGCAGAGGACGGCGAGGCCTGAGGCGCTACGCGCGCGCACCGGGCTGAGGACGACGAGGCCTGAGACGCTACGCTCCACTCGCCTGGATTGTGGGCCTGAGGTGGCATCGATGCCGCGTCGCGAAGAGAAAAAGGCGGAATCGCGTCGTCGGATCCTCGATTCGGCTCGGTCGGTCTTCTTCCGAGACGGTTTCATGGCCGCGAATCTGGACGAGGTGGCCGACAAGGCGGGTGTCGCCAAGGGGACGCTGTACCGGTATTTCGAGAGCAAGGCCGAGCTCTATGTGGCCGTGCTCGCCCACAATGGCGCCATCTTCGAACAGAAGATGCGAGCGACGCTTTCGTCCAACCTTTCGGCCGTCGAGCAGGTTCGGACGACGGCCCGCTTCTACTTCGCCCACTACGTTGAGAATCGGGACTACTTCCAGATCTTCTGGGCCATCGAGAACCAGTCGGTCATCGGCGAACTCCCGAGCACGGTGCTCGACCAGGTTGCGCGGCTCTGGGAACAGTGCATCCAGATCGTGGCCGAGTTGATCGAGAACGGAGTCAAGCAGGGCGAGTTTCGGGACTGCGACTCCTGGGAGGTTGCCCACCTGTTATGGACGATTGCGAACGGTCTCATCCAGACCGAGCACTCGGCGACCCGTCGTCGCCTGCGGCGAACCGGCCTCGATGAGGCGTTCGACGACGCCCTCGAGCTCGTCCTCCGCGGCCTTCGCGTCAGCTGACCCGACCCCGGACGGCCCATGGCCAACGACGCAGAAGAGCGGGTAAAACGCTTCTATCGCGACGTCGGCTGGCAGACCCAGGACGGCATCGCCGAAGACACCCGGCGATTCGAGGACCTTCGCGCCTGCGCCGGGGACTACGTCCGCCGCTGTCGACTCCGCGTGATGCGCCACACATTCCGGAGCGCGGCGCGGCCATCCTCGACATGGCCTCGGGCCCGATCGTCTTCGACGAATATCTCGAGTACTCCAAGAACTTCGAAAAACGCCACTGCGTCGACCTGTCTGAGGTGGCTCTGGAAGGTGCGCGGGCGCGCATCGGCGACCACGGCGTCTACCATTGCGGCAGCTTCTTCGATCTCGAATTCGATGACGACTTCTTCGACTGCGCCCTGAGCCTCCACACGATCTACCACATGGATGCCGGTCGGCAGGAGATCGCCGTGCGAAAACTTCTGCGCGTCACGAAGCCCGGCCATCCGGTCATCGTCGTGTACACCAGCCCGCGCACGTTGCTGGCCAAGCTGCTGATGCCTTGGCGCTGGTTCAAGCAGACCGTGAAGCGCATCCTCGTTGGCCGGCTCGAGCCGAAGGAGCCCGAGCTCTACTTCTCACCGCACCCGATTGATTGGTGGCGACGCTTCGAAGACATCGCCGACGTCCAGATCTTCCCCTGGCGTTCCTTCGACACGCCTCATCAACAAGTCCTGTTCCCGAACAATGCCCTGGGCCGCTGGATGTTCGACCGCCTCTTTGCTCTCGAAGACCGCTTCCCGCGCTTTTTCGCGCGCAACTTCCAATGGCCGATGATCGTGCTGCGGCGCACCGGGGGTGATTCAAGCGACTGAGAGGCCCGGTCCGCGTCGCCCCGATCCGAGCTCGAACCGCTGCGCGATCTCGTCGCGTGGATCGGCCGGGATTGGATGGCGGAGCGCCGAGCTTCCAAGTTGAATTCTGCCGCGACGGCCGCGACTTGCGAGTCCGGCTCGCGAGCGGGGCGATTTTCCCCGCGGGGTTCGAGCTTCCACCGGTTGACACCGGAACGGGTCTGCGAGACTTTGGCAGCAACGTCATGCACGGGGGGACGCGGTCATGATGGAGAGCTTGAGCGAACTCAGAAACCGGATCCGTACGCTGGTTGCGGAGCAGTTGGGTCTCGATGTGGCAGAGGTCGATCCCGAAGCGAGCATTCTCGATGATCTCGGCGCTGATTCGCTCGACGTGGTCGAGCTGGTCATGCTCCTGGAGGATGAGTTCGACATCGAGGTGCCGGACAAGGCGGCCGAGGCGATGCGAACCATCGCCGACTTCGAACGCTACGTCGCAAAGCAGGTGGCCTGAGGGCACGCCGCCACAGCGGCGCGCCGCTGGCGGAGTTTCGGGAGCGGGTCAGGTCTGGGGGCGGAGGCCGGGGAGCCAACCCTTCACCGCACCCCCCAGGACCGTTGCGATCGCAGCGACGAGTGCGATCCCCAGGCGCGGTCGCATGTTGGCCTGGAGCATGTTCGTGACCGCCTCCTGCTGCTCGGGCCCGGGTGGGATCGTCTTCAGCGCCTGGATCATCTCGGGCATGACCAGCAGCATCGCGTAAAGAAAGAACACGCCGAGCAGGTAGAATATCCCGAGCATGAAGCGCGGCCGGAAGGTTGGCCGTCGGCTTTGGGCCGGTTCGGACATCGCCACGCTAGCGTATGAAGTCCCAGAGGCAGCGTCAAACCATGTCGCGCGATCAGAAGGCCCCTTCCCGCATCGTCATCATCGACGGCACGAACGCGCTCTACCGCGCCTTCTTCGCCCTTCCCGGCTTACGGGCGCCCGACGGAAGCCCGACGAACGCGGCCTACGGCTTCGTCACCATGTTGGGCAAGGTGATCCGGGAAGAGCAGGCGGACGCCGTCATCGTTGTCTTCGACGCCCGCGGCAAGACATTTCGCCACGCCCTCTATGCGGACTACAAGGCCGGTCGCGAGGCGCAGCCAGAGGATTTGTCGGCGCAGATTCCCCTGGTCCACGAGCTGGTCGAGGCGCATCGGATTCCCATCCTCGAGGTGCCCGACTTCGAGGCCGACGATGTGATCGCGACATTGGTGGCCCGTGCTCCGAAGGCCGCCCGAGTCTTCATCGTTTCCACGGACAAGGACCTGATGCAGCTGGTCAATGAGAACGTGATGCTCCTCGACGGCTTGCAGGGCCGGCGCTACGACTCGGCGGCGGTGGAGGAGCGCTTCGGAGTTCCGCCCGACAAAGTTCTTGACGTGCGCGCCCTGGTCGGCGACCCCAGTGACAACATCCCAGGTGTCCGGGGAATCGGCGCCAAGGGTGCGGCCCAACTGATCACCGAATGGGGCGATCTCGAGAACCTGCTCCAGCACGTGGACGAAGTGAAGGCGAAGCGTGCGCGAAACGCCCTGGGCGAACACGCCGAGGACGCCCGCCTGTCGAAGCAGCTCTCGACACTGCGCACCGATGTGCCGCTGCCCCTCGAGCTTTCCGACGCCGTCCTGACCGGGCCCGACGTGGATCGGCTGCGCGCGCTCTACGAGCGGTTGGGATTCACCCGCCTGCTCGAAACCCTCGATGGCGCTTCGACCACGACCGGCGAGGGCGCCGCGCCCCGCGTCGACGTGACCATCGTAAAGAGCCAGGCCGGTCTCGACGCCGTTCTCGAAGAACTCGCCAAGCTGCCGAACGCCACCCTGCTGCCGGTGCTGGACGAGGCGGGGCCCCTGGCTGGCTCCGCCGTCGGGCTGGCGATCGCTCTCGAGGGCGGACGGGCCGCGTACCTCTCCCTGGACGAGGATGCGCTACCGCTCGTCGAGGTGGCTTCCAGGCTCGAGCCGTTGCTGGGCGCACTGGGTTCGGTGGCCTGGGCGGGCTGGCAATCGAAGCTGACCCAGATCCTGTTCAGCGAGTGCGGAGTGTCTCTCAAGGTTCCCCACTTCGACGCCGAGATCGCGGCTGGGCTGCTCGACTCTTCCGCTGGGCACACGTTGCCCGCCGTGGCGGCTGAAGCTCTCGGCGCGAAGCTCCGCTCCTGGCAGGAGCTGGCCGGGCGGGGCGCCAAGGCAACGCCGGTGCGCGAGCTGACGCTGTCCGACGTGGCCCTGTGGGCGGGTGAATCGGTCTGTGCAGTCGCGGCTCTGCTGCCGGGACTGACCCGTCGACTGGACGCCGACGGCCTCACCGACCTCTTCGAAGCCGTGGAGCTGCCGCTCACGGGCGTGCTGGCCCGCATGGAGCGCACCGGCGTGCGGGTCGACGAGGACAAGCTCGAGGAGCTGTCCCGCGAGTACGCGGACCAGCTCGATGGCATCGAGAAGGAGATTCACCGCATGGCGGGTGAAGAGTTCCTGATCTCGTCACCCAAGCAGCTCCAGAAGATCCTGTTCGAGAAGCTCAAGCTACCGGCCATCCGGAAGACCAAGACCGGCTACTCGACCGACGAGGACGTGCTCGAGCAGCTCTCGGCCGAGCACGAATTGCCCGAGCGGGTGCTGGCCTTCCGCCGGCTGTCGAAGCTCAAGAACACCTACGTGGACGCTCTGCCGCCGTTGGTGAACGAGCGCACCGGGCGCATCCATCCCACCTTTCATCAGCTCGGCGCGGCGACGGGCAGGCTCTCGGCGACCCAGCCCAACGTCCAGAACATCCCGATCCGCACGCCGGAAGGCGTGCGCATCCGCGAGGCCTTCATTCCCGCCGAGGGTTACCTGCTGCTCTCGGCCGACTACTCCCAGGTGGAGCTGCGCATCCTGGCCCACTATTCCGAAGACCAGAGCCTGATCACAGCCTTTCAGTCGGGCGAGGACATCCACCGCCGCACCGCGGCCGAGGTGGCCGGGATCAGGCCGGACGAGGTCGACGACGACCAGCGGGCGCGGGCCAAGGCCGTCAATTTCGGAATCATCTACGGGTCGTCGGCCTTTGGTCTCGCGAGACAGCTCGGCATCAGGTCGGCCGAGGCCCAGCAGACGATCGACGCTTATTTCGAGCGGTACTCGGGCGTGCGCCGCTTCCTGGACGAGACCCTCGCCAAGGCACGCGAGCGGGGCTACGTGACCACCTACCTGGGCCGCAGGCGCTACCTGCCGGATCTGGGCTCACGCAACCGGACCCTGCGCCAGGCGGCCGAACGCATGGCCGTCAACTCGGTCATCCAGGGCACGGCGGCCGACCTGATCAAGCAGGCCATGGTGGCCGTGGACGCCGACCTGACTGCCAGCGGTTCGCGGGCGCGCATGATCCTCCAGGTCCACGACGAGCTGGTCTTCGAGGTGCCGGAGGCCGAGGCCGAGGCCCTGGCAGCTCGTGTCGTGGCGCAGATGGAGCAGGTGCTGCCGCTCCGGGTTCCGTTGCGGGTGCACGCGGCAATCGGCCGGAACTGGCGGGAAGCCCATTGAGCCCCCGGAGCCAGGACTCGGATGGCCCCAGTGGCCTGAACCTGACCGATCGAATAAAGGGGGCCGCGGCGGCGTCGGATCCGGGTAGAAACCGACGACTTTCGGGAGGTCGGGATCGGATGGGCAGCCCAGCCGCGCTGGTGGCCGCAGACGGGGCTCCGGCGGACGACGAGATCGTCAGGCGGGCCCAGGCAGGTGATCACGATGCATTTCGGATGCTGGTGGAGCGGTATCAGGGGCGCGCCTATGGGCTGGCGCTTCGGGTCCTGCGCGATGAAGAGCAGGCCAAGGACGCCGTCCAGGACGCCTTCCTCAAGGTCTACCGATCGCTGGATCGCTTCGAAGGGCGAGCGGGCTTCTACACCTGGTTGTACCGGATCGTCATGAATCAGTGCCTCGACCGTAAACGCCGTGACAAGTCCGACCGTGAGGTCGAGTGGAACGACGAGTCCGCAGCCGGGGTACTGAACGCTTCGGAGTCGGCGGCATCGCCCGCCGGCCGGGATGCCGACCGGGAGGCGCCGGACGTGGCCATCGAGCGCAGCGAAATCCGTCAGGCGGTGGCGCGAGCCATCGACGCGTTGCCCGAGGACGCTCGCCGGACGATCCAGCTCCGGGAGATCGATGGCCTCAGCTACAAGGAGATCGCCGAGGCGATGGGGATTCCGAAGGGGACTGTAATGAGCCGTCTCCACTACGCACGACAGCGTCTGCGCGAGCTGCTGCAGGAAACGGGAAACGACCCGATGGCGGCAGGCGAAGCCGTTGAGGGAAAGACAGGAGCGGAAACGAACAGATGAGCATTCACGCAAGCGAAGCCACACCGCAGGCACTGGAGCAACTTTGCGCCTATCACGATGGGGAGCTGGGCGGCGTTGCGCGCTGGCTCTTCGAGCGCCGGCTGCGCCGGAGCCCCGAGCTGCAGCAGGAGCTGGAAGAACTCGACCAGATCGGCAAGCTCGTGCGCGCCTCGGAGACGCGAGCGGATGAGGTCGACCTGTGGGATCGTATCCGGCTGAGGCTGCCTGCTGCGGACGCCCAGCGCGCAGAGGAGACGGAAACCGCGTGGTTCGTGACTCCGGCCTGGATGCGGCCGTTGGGTGCTGTGGCGGTGGCGGCGGTCGCCTTGCTGGCGGTGTTCTTCGCAAGCTTGGACACCCCGGCGCCCAGCGGGCGCGTGGTGCGCTGGATGGACAGCGGAGGTCGGTCGGTGATGGTTCTCGACGACGCGGTCGACTCCGACGTGACCATCATCTGGATACTCGATGCTGCGGTGGAAGGTGCCGCGCGAGGAGGTCGAAGTGACGTGGTGTGAGAGGCTTCGGCGGTCCGTGCTGGTGATGCTGCTGATGTCGATGCTGGTTGTCGTGGCCAGCCGCCCGGCGAGCGCTGAGGAGGAGAAGCGGATCGAAGTGACGCTGATGGTGAGCCGGATCTCCGACGGACCCGGCGGCATCGACCCGCGGGCGGGGCGCCTGCATCAGAAGCTGAAGAGCCAGTTTCGGTACGAGAGCCTGAACGTGCTCCAGATCCACTCGCTGACGCTCAGGATCGACCAGGTGGGCACCGAATTGTTGCCCAATGGCAAGAAGGTCCGGATCCGGCCGCTGCAGCTGGACGACGAGGGGGCCCTGCTGGCAGTCGACGTGGAGGGGGCCGTGCGCGGCGACTACAAGCTGCGGAACGGTCACCTGCTGGTCTTCGGGGCCGGCCAGGACGGCGACGGCAAGCTCGTGATCAGTCTCGAGCCGCACTGGTGAGCGGGAGGACACGGGCCCGCTGAGTTCGTCGCGACCCGAGAAAATTCCGATCCGGCTGCCACCTTTCGGTCCGGCCGCCCACAACCTTTCCAGATAGCCAAATATCCCCTTCCCAGGGCGGCCCGATTCGGCGGAAGTCGAATCGGGCCATTCCGGTTTTTGGGGGCTCTTTCACGCAGCGTTGGGCTCTCCCCCCAGTCTCCGACGCCGCTCGCCCTCCGAGCCAGAATTTCTGCCGGCAGTCAGGCGGATGCGCGGCCGCCTCGCAGCAGCGCGCCCGGGAGTTCACCCTCGGGATCGATGACGTCCTTCCCGTCGCGGCGGATCAGGGTGCCGTTCACGATGACGGCGTCGATCCCGATGGCCTCCGAGATCAGGCGGTCAGCGTTGGCCGGCAGGTCGTTGACGCGCTGGAGCGGGCCGCAGGCCACGGTCTCCGGGTCGAAGATCACGACGTCGGCGGCCAGGCCCGGCGCGAGGCGCCCCCGGTCCGTGATGCCGAAGACCTCGGCAGGCCGCGCCGTCAGCATGTGGATGGCTTGGGGCAGGCTGAGGCTCTGCTTCTCCCGCACCCAGTGCCCGAGCAGGTGGGTCGAGAAGCAGGCGTCGCAGAGTTGGCTGGCGTGAGCGCCCGCATCGGAGAGTCCAAGCACGGTGTGCGGGTCGTTCAAAAGCTCGGCCACGTCCTCTTCGTCGGTGTTCATGATGGCGAGCCGGAAGCGCGCCTCGAGCTTCGATTCGAGCGCGATGTCGAGGGCCGCATCCACGGGATGGCAGCCCCGCTCGCTGGCTACTGCCTCGAGCGTTCGCTCCTCCAGGCTCGGGTCGCTGGGGCAGACGGTGATGACGACGCGCTTCCACCACTCGGACAACACGTTCCCGAAGGCCGAGCCTGTGTCCTGCTTGAGACGCGCGCGGAAGTCGGGGTCGGCGTAGATCGCCATCTGTCCGTCCAGCTTCGAGGCCGAAATCTCCTTGAAGAGCTTCATGCTTTCGAAGGGGAAGGGCTCCTTCCATTGGAACTCGAAGTTGAGCGGTCGGCACGAAACCTGGGGCACGACGGCGATGCCTGCGGCCTGCTGCTCGGCTGTAAGCTCCAGCACCTTGCGGTGTCCCTTGGGACCCATGGCGCCGGCCAGCAGCGCTGTCCACGAGAAGGTGCGGCCCGTCTCGCTTGCGATCGCGCCCATCTCGTTCAGGAAGAATCCGCGGCCCGCCGTCGCCTGGATGATGCCGGCGCCCACGTCTTTGAGGGCGTTGGCGATGCTTCGGATCTCGTCGATCTCGGCAAGCCGGCTCGGAACCGGTCGGCCCCCCCAGCCCACGTGGGTCGGGGACTTCGAGGTGGCGAAGCCGATGGCTCCCGCGCGCAGGGCGTCGGCCACGATCTCCCGCATCTGGGCGACTTCTTCATCGGTGGCCGCGCGCTCGGTTGACTCTTCGCCCATCACGAACAGGCGAAGGGGGGTGTGTCCGATCATGGCCGCGATGTTGATTGCGCTGCCGCGCTTCTCGACGGCGTCGAGGTACTGCGGAAAGCTCTCGAAGTCCCAGTGCTCACCGAAGCCTGCGACCAGTGCGTCGAAGCTCATTCCCTCGACCTTCTCGAGAGTGTGCAGGATGAGGTCGCGGTGCTCGGCCCGGGTCGGCGCCACACCAAAGCCGCAGTTGCCCATCACGACGCTGGTGACGCCGTGCCAGGGCGAGACCGTCAGCATGCGATCCCAGAAGATCTGGGCGTCGTAGTGGGTGTGAATGTCGATGAAGCCCGGTGCGACCACCCGGCCGCTGGCGTCGAGGGTCTTCGCGGCGCGTCCCGGGGCATCGCCCACAGCCACGATGCGTCCATCGCGAATCGCGAGGTCTCCTGAAACGGTGGGTCCGCCGCTTCCGTCGATGAGGCTGCCGCCGGTAATCTTGAGATCGTAATCCGTCGCCATCGGCTGGGGGTCTCCGTCTGTCGGGCTGTCTTCGAAGCTTCGATCTTTCGGGCCCGCGGAGCTTCTGTCAAGCTCGGGAGATGCAGTCCGCGTCGGCACTGGTCCGAACCTGGGAGGGGCGCGTCGTGCTGGCCTTGGCGCTGCTGGCCGGGCTTCGGGTGCTCTGCTTCAGCCTGGCGTTTCCGTTCTTCTCGAACGTGGACGAATACCGACACTTCGATGTGGTCTTGAAGTTCTCCCGTGGCTACTGGCCGACGCCCGGGCCCGATGCCTACGAGACCGAGACCGCCGGCTTCGTGGGGCGCTTCGGATCGCCCGAGTACTTGAGGGATCCGTTGACGCCGGCTCAGGTCGAGGTCCCGCCGCCGGCCTGGCTCCAGTCCGACGACTTCGGTCGCAAGCGCGTCGAGTCGACCCGGCGATATCTTTCCGGCCGACACAGTCTCGAAGCAGACCAGCCCCCCGTCTACTACGCGACTGCGGGAGCCTGGATGTCGCTGGGGCGCGGGCTTGGCATCCATGGACTCCGCCTGCTCTATTGGGTGCGGGGACTCGGCGTCGTCGTTGCGATCGGGGTCGTGATCGCCGCTTGGATCTTGTTACGCGACGTCTATCCAGACAATCGCTTCCTGCGCCTGGGAACGCCGCTGTTGTTGGCGTCGTTTCCACAGGACGCTCTCTACTACATCACGGCTGACGCCTTCTCACCGCTGCTGGGTGCCCTGGGATTGTTGCTGGTGCTGCGGCTGATGGTCCGTCCGGACGCCGGGCTCGGCGCCTACGCCGCGGCCGGCGCAATGCTGGCCGCGGCATTCCTCAACAAGTATCCGAACGTGGCGGTGCTGGTGGCGTGCGCGGTTCCGACCATCGTGAGCCTGCGCCGGGGCGAAGCGGGGCGGCTCGGTCGGTGGGCCGTGCTCTGGGCGGTCGCGCTCACACCGGGCGCACTCTGGATGGGACGCAATCTCCTGCGCGTCGGCGACCTCACGGGCACGGCGTTCAAGATCGAGCGCCTGGGATGGGGACGAAAGGGCGTCGGCGAGCTGTTCGACCATCCTCTCTTCACACCGGGCGGAGCTTGGACCTTTTTGTCGGACATGATCCCGCGCTTCTGGCGCGGCGAGCTGGTCTGGTACCAGCACGAGCTGGGGTGGGCGGCCGCCGACTGGACCTATGCGCTCACCAGTCTTTTTTTCGTCGGTCTTGCGGCGGTTGCAATCCGGAACGGGGCGCGCCCGATCCAACCGAGGCTCGGGGAGGCCACGGCTCTGCTCGCCGTTGCCGGTGGCGTCGCCGTGCTGGCGGGTCTCAGCCTGCTCTTCGTCTTCGGGGAGGATACGAGTCCGTCCGCCGCCTATCCCTACTTCGTCCAGGGTCGATTGATCTCGGGCGTACTGGTTCCGTTTGCCTGGCTGTACGTTCGAGGCATCGAGGTGGCGACGGCGCGGCTTCCCGGAGCGTTGGCGAACCGTGTCGCCTGGGCGCTTCTACTGGCCGTCGTGCTGCTTGCGTGGATCTCGGAGATCGTGGTTACCCGGCCGGTATTCGCCAGCGCCTACAACGGCTTTCATCTGCCCTGAAGCGCCAGCCTGGGGGGTGGGTTCAGTTGCGGTCGGATGAGATGGGGTCCGCTGCCAAAGGGGCGAGGGCTATGCGGATCTCGAGTACGGGTTTCTCCGCAGCCTGGACCCCGGCCCGGTTGCCGGGGTCGCGATCGTCCAGCCCGTCCAGATCGTGGCAGGTCTCGAACGCGACCCGACCGACCTGCCGATCGCGTGGATCGTGAACCCGGACGGTGCCCAGTCCGTCGAACCCGAGGGAATCGACGGGTCGCGCGTCACGGACCAGGATTTCGACGCTGTGCGGATCCTCCGTGACCTCTACGACCCTTTGGGTTGGCGCCCGTAGCGGGCTCGCCGTCTCGATCATCCCCGATGAATGCTCGCGGCAGCTGTCCGAATTGTTCCGCGCGATCACGCTCCGAGCCGGGCGGAGCTGGCAGTATCGGCCCAGCAGCAGCAGGCCGAGCAGGCCGGCGCCCATCAGAACCAGGTCGGCCGCGCTCTGCTCCGCGGCCGCTGCCTCGATGACTTCAGCCGGCGCTGCGGTCCCGGGCTGGGACGAAATCGACGCCGAGGCCACACCGCTGGCGATGCCGATTGCAATCACGCATGTAACAGCCCTGCCCATGACGTCTCCCGAGTCGGGTCCCTGATGAGTTCATCGGAGGATGGGAGGCGGTGCTTGACGGGGTTCGCCCGACCCAGCGATGTCCGGCGACATGAACCGGAACGTCGCTGGAGTTCTGCCGGTCCGTTGCGTGCGATTCGTGAGAGCGATCGCACCCCAGGGATCTTGCACACGACCCGGACAGGCTCCCCAAGAACGCTCCCGTCCATTGTTTCCCCTTACGCGACGGAAGATCCGCGCGGGGACGTTGTTGAATATTCAACTCCTCGACCCCTGGAAACGATCATGAGCGGGACGGAGTTGAATATTCAACAACGTCCCCGCCCTCTCGCTCAGCGGCCGTTGACCCAACCGCAGCCAACACGATCTGCGACCACCCGCACCGCAGCCCCGCTTTTCCCTCAACACCCCACGCACAGTGTTTCGGCGTCAAGCAGTCGCGCGAGGGCGGGCCGGTGAGCTTCACGGGCACGCGAGCGGCCGCGTGCGCGCGCCTCTTCGAGCGGCTAGGACAGGGTCGCTCCATCGACGCGGATCGACTCCCCGTTGATGTGGCAGGCGTCTTCGGACGCAACGAAGGCCACCGTGCTCGCCACGGTCTCCGGCCCGCGGAAGGTATCGAGGGGCATGATCCGGTAGACGAGCTTCTCGTCGGCGCCTTCCGGCACCTGGAACGCCTTGGCGATTGGCGTCTGGATCGAGCCCGGGCAGATCGCGTTGGCGCGCAATCCCTGTTTCCCATACTCCACGGCGAGGGTGTAGGTCAGGGCAAGTACGCCCCCCTTCGAGGCCGAATAGGCCGCCGTCCACGGGTGACCGGCGAGTCCGGCGGTGGACGACATGTTGACGATGTTTCCCTTTGTCTCGAGCAGGTGGGGGATCGCGGCGCGACACATGAGGAACGTCCCCGTCAGGTTCACGCCCAGGATGCGGTTCCAGTCTTCCAACGGATATTCGTGGGTGTGGGAGAACTGGAGGATGCCGGCGATGTTGCAGAGGACGTCGAGCCGTCCGAACTGCTTGACGCCGCCGCTGACCGTATCCTCGACGTCGGCCGGGTTCGAGACGTCCGAGACGGTCGCGAAGACTTCGGTGCCCTTGGACTGGAGCTTCTCGACGACTTCCTTGAGCGCCGGCTCCTGGACGTCCGCGAGGATGAGCTTGGCGCCCTCGTCGGCCAGACGTTCGGCCGTAGCCGCGCCGATGCCGGAAGCCGCGCCCGTGATCAAGACTACTTTGCCTTCGAACCGCTTCATGGACATCTCCTCGGGAAGTCGAGCGAATTCGGACTATACAGAAGCTGCGAGCCCTTTCGCGGGACGTGCTGGACGTGCGGAGCGTGCCGGACGAATCCCGGACACCGGCGGCTTTCCGTTTTCTGACTCCGGTTTCGAGACTCCTGTTTCCTGACGGGGGTCGGTGCCACGGCTATCCTCCGCTTCCCGCCGTGGAGGCTTCCCTTGAACGACGCTCAGCGACCCATCTTCGTAGCTGCCGCCCAGCTCATCCAACGGGATGTCGAACCTGCCGTAGCCCTCTCTCCCGTCGCGATGCTGGCGCAGACGGCGCGCGATGCGGCAGAGGCCGCGGGTGCCGGCGCCAGGCTGCTGGAGCAGGCGGACACGGTCGGCGTCGTCGACATCATTGGCTGGCGTGGCGCCAATCCTTCGCGAGCCTGGGCCGAGGCGATCGGGGCGAAGCCGAAGCGGGAGCTCCTGACCGCCGTCGGGGGCGAGATTCCGCTGCGCATGGTGAACCATGTGGCGCGGCGGATCGCGGCGGGTGAGGCTCGCATCGCGGTCCTCGGCGGTGCCAACAACATCCACACCCTGCGCCGCGCCGCCAAGGCGCGGGTCAAGCTCCACTGGGATATCGCGGCGGGCGGCGAACCCGAGCGGATCGGGCTGACCCATCCCGGCAGCTCCCGGGCCGAAGCGAGCTACGGGCTCCGCATGCCCATCGACATCTACCCGATCTTCGAGAATGCCCTGCGCGCGCGCCGCGGACTCGACATCGAGACCCATCGCAAGCGGGTGGGTGCTCTCATGAGTCGCTTCAGCAAGGTGGCGGCGTCGAACCCGTACGCCTGGTATCCGATCGAGCGCAGCGCAGACGAGATCTCGATTCCGTCCGAATCGAATCGGATGGTCGCGTTCCCGTATACCAAGTACATGAACGCGGTGCTCGACACCGATCAGGCGGCCAGCGTCATCATGACCTCGGTGGCGGCTGCTCGGGAGCTCGGGATTCCAGAAGATCGCTGGGTCCATTGGTTGGGCGGCGCCCACTCCCAGGAGAAGGAGTGGTATCCGAGCGAACGGCCCGACTTCGGTCAGTGCGAGGCGCTGCGCGAGGTCGCGATGGGGGCGCTCGAAGAGGCCGCTGTCGGACTCGACGACGTGTCGTTCATCGATTTCTACAGCTGTTTCCCGGTGGCGGTCGAGATGGCCTGCGAGATGCTCGGTCTCGATGAGGACGATCCGCGCGGCTTCACGGTGACCGGCGGGTTGCCCTACGCCGGCGGTCCGGGCAACAACTACACGCTCCACTCGCTGGCGACCCTGCTCGACCGGGTGCGTTCGAAGCCGGGCTCGAAGGGGCTGGTGACCGGGAATGGCTGGTATCTCACCAAGCACTCGGCCACCGTGGTCTCGACGGAGCCGCGGCCGGGCAACAGTTGGCCGTCGCAGACCGACACGAAGTCTGCGTCGGTGCCCGATCACACAAGGTCGACCGATCCCGCCCGTGGCCGGGCGACCCTAGAGACCTACACGGTCGTCTTCGACCGCGACGGCGCGCCCGAGCGGGGCATCGTGCTGGGACGCACCGAGAAGGGTCGCCGCTTCCTGGCCAATACGCCGCAGGATCGCGAGCTGCTCGAGTCGTTCGTCCGCGAAGATCCGCACGGCCGCGCCGGTCGGGTCTCCGAGCAGGATGGGATCAACGTCTTCGATCCGGCGTAGGGATCGGCCCAGGGAACCCGTTGAACACCCCTGCCCACCTGGTCGTGAGTCTCGTGCTGCTGGGAGGTCGCGGCGCCCCCGAGGACGTTCGGCGCAACAGCCTCTGCATCGCGGCAGGTGCGCTGATCTGCGACGCGCCCATGGTCGGTTTCTACCTGTGGCAGCGTCTGATCGAGGGACATGGCGAAGCGTCGATCTGGAGCGACCTCTACTTCCGCCCGGAGTGGCAGAACTTCTTCGACCTCTTCAATTCGGTACCGCTGATCCTGCTGGGTCTGGCCGTGGCAACCCTGCTGCGACGGCGCGCCCCGACGCTCTTCTTTGCGAGCATGCTCCTGCACGTCGGCCTCGATCTGCCGTTTCACGTCGAAGACGCCCACCGTCACTTCTATCCGCTCAGCCAGTGGCGCTTCGAGAGCCCACTCAGCTATTGGGACCCGGCACATTTCGGCGCGATCGTGGCGTTTGCGGAGCTGACCCTGGTCTGGACGTCGTCGGCCCTGCTGTGGCGGCGCAGCCGGAATCGCTGGGTCCGCGGATCCTTGCTGGCCCTGTCCCTGCTGTACGGGATCGGCTGGACCGGCTTCTACGTGTTGCGGTGATACCCTGGCTGCCGGTGAGCCGGGGGAACCAAGTCCGAGTCGGCGAGGATTGGAGTGCTCTCCTCGAGCGGCTGCTCGAGGGAGATCGGCTGGCGTTCGCACGCTTCAACCGACTCGTTTCCGGCTTCCTGGTCCAGCTACGCGCCTACGATTTCCAGGATGAGTGGGACGACCTGCGCCAGGAGGTGCTGATGGCCACCCTCGCGAACGCACGGGCCGGCCGTCTGCGGGAGGTCAAGGCCTTCGTCGGCTACGTGCGGATCATCACGCGCAACAAGTTCATGGACCGGCTCAAGCGCAGCCTGCGCAGCCACGAGCGGGAGAACCTGCCCTGGGATGACGAGTCGGCCCGGGCCGCTGCGGAAGCCGACGAGGGGATCGCGCCCATCGGCGCGCCCATGAGCGAAGCCATGGGCGCGGCCTGGGCCGCGGTCCGGGAGCTGCCGGAAGCAGATCAGCGACTTCTCACCGGGCTCTACGTCGAAGGGCGCACCTATCAGGAGATGTGCCAGGCAACGGGGGTTCCGCTGGGAACCCTGAAGCGCCGGCTGACGAAGACGCTGCGGACCCTGCGAGAGCGGCTGCAGGCCGCCGAGGAGGGTGATCCGTGAGTCTGATGGACGGCGGTCACTTGATCCTATCCTGCGGGGTTCGCAGACCTATGCTGAAGAGGCCCTTGCCATGAGCTGTGACCGGTCACGACAGATCGAGTTGGCCGATTTCCTGGACGACCCGCGCGCCGCGTCGTTCCGGAATTTCCGCGGGCATTATCCGCGCTGCGCCGAGTGCTCGGCCGAGGTGCGCGCTTGGACCGAGCTCCACCAGGCCCTCCAGCCCAACCACCCGGACCCGGAGCAGCTGGCGCAATACGCGAGCCTCGAGCCGCAGCAGCGCGCGCGCATCGATCTGCACGCGGCGCGCTGCCCGAGCTGCCGCGAAGAGCTGTCGGAGCTCGGGCGCTTCGATCCGGCCCTTCTCCTATCGGGGGCCGCGGCGACGTCCGACGCGGCCGGTTGGCTCGGCCGGTTCGGCGAGTTCATGCAGGGGCTGCGCCGGCTGCTCTGGCAGCCCGCCTTCGCCTACGCGATCGCGGCTCTGCTGCTGTTGCCGGTCGTGTATCGCTCGCCCCTGCTCCGGGACGAGCATGTGGTGTACGAGATCATGACGGAGCAGGCGCCGCCCAGCGCGCGCGAAGCCATGCTGCGCGAAGAGCCCGAAGCCATGCTGCGCGAAGAGCGCGAAACCATCGCGCGCGGAAAGACCGGCTCGTTCGCGACGCTTGCGCCGGGCGACGAAAGGGTCGTGCACTCCGATCCGCAGTCGTCCCTGCCGCAGCCGGCCGGGGCAGGCTCGGCCGGGCCGGCGCAAAAAAAAGCGATCGCCCCGACGCTCGACGTGCTGAGCAGGCGGGAGCTTGCGAAGGCCAAGCGGGCCGACGCCGAGCTGCCGCTGGAAGTCGCCCGGTCGCCCCAGCCAGCGGCCGACTTCCGTTCGCGCTCTTCGCAGCTGGCGCCGTTGGCGGGAATGGCATTCGAGGCGGACGCTCTCTTCGACGGCGACCTCGCCGAGGGCGCGGGAGCGGTCCCAAACGAAAGGCTGGATGACTCGAAGCGCGAGTCCAGCGACGAGTCCACCGTTGGGCCCGGGCGGGCCGGTGCGCGCGACCTGGTGCTCCGGTCCGACACGCTGCAAACGGTGCGACTCGCTCGGGGCGAAGCTCTGTGGCTGCGCATCCCGGTGGGTTTCGAGGCTGGCGAAGCCGAGCTTCGCGTTGCGGATGCGAGCCATCGACGCGAGCTGCGGGAACGCGTGCTGCTCGCCGGTCCGCCCGGTCGACGCGAAGCGCGACTGCGTCTGCCGGGGAGCTGGCTCACGCCGGGCCGCTACTCGGTGCTGGTGGTCTCCCCCGAGCGCGCCGCCGCCGGCGAGTCCCCCGAGCGCTTCGCGTTCACAGTCGAGCGACGCTGACTGGCCGCCCAAGGGGCGGCTTGCAGTTCTCCGAAGCGGCGAACTGCTAGGCCGCGCAAGGGGC
>Ga0209987_10000105_pt1 | contig 37968 bp, 38 predicted proteins | sample N074metaG_FD_182134 | JGI IMG/M metagenome (GOLD analysis project Ga0209987, IMG submission 182134) | Deep subsurface microbial communities from Kermadec Trench to uncover new lineages of life (NeLLi) - N074 metaG (SPAdes) (version 2) | ecosystem: Environmental > Aquatic > Marine > Ocean trench...
CGATGCCGCTAAGTGCCTTAACCAGAGTGACTTGGGGCGTTTGCCTGCGGTAAAACGCCATGACTGTGGCAGAACGACGGGCACCCGGCACCCAGAGCCGGTTTCCCGGCTCCGGGCCTCGATCCCCCAGGGGTCCGACTCAGAACGGCAGATCGTCGTCGGTGGCGTCGAGCGCGTCGGGGAACTCGTCGAAGGACTGCTTGGGCGGGCTGTCCGTCGTGGCACCCACACCGGCCGGCGTGCCCCCGCCCCCGCCCCCCTGATCGCCCGAGCGACCAGACAACATGATGAGTTCACGACCCCGGATTTCGGTGGTGTAACGCGTCTGGCCTTCACGGTCCTGCCAGGTGCGGTACTCAATGCTGCCCTCGATGTAGATCTTGTCGCCCTTCTTGCAATACTGCTCGGCGATGTCGGCCAGCCCCTGGCCGCTACGGGCGTTGTTCCACAGCACCACACGGTGCCACTCGGTTTTCTCCTGGGATTCTCCCGAGGCGTTCTTCCACTGCCTGCTGGTGGCGAGCGAGAGCGTTGCCACCCGGGCCCCGTTGGAGGTGCTTCTCACCTCGGGATCCGCTCCCAAATTTCCGATCAGCGTCACCTTGTTCAAACTCCGGCTCACGAGTACCTCCAACGAATAGGTCAAGTTCACATCGGTCCATGGGACACGATAGCGTACTCCCCGGCGCAGCCTTAACCGGTTTGTCCTTCGAGCGGATCGTTTTCGTCCGAGGAGTCGAGCCGGCGGCGCAGGACCATCGCGTCTTCCAATGGTTTACGATAATAGCCTCGACGCACCCCGGCCAGGGTGAACCCCAGCCGGTGGTAGAGAGCCCGCGCGGCCCGGTTGGAGCGCCGGACCTCCAGGAAAACCTGGTGCACGCCGCGCGCCAGCAGCGTGTCGAGCCCGCGCCCCAGTAGTCGGAGGGCCACCCTTCGGCGGCGGAACCCGGGCGCGACCGCCAAATTCAGGATTTCGGCTTCCTCGCCTGCGGAGCGGACGAGGAGGTAACCGGAGAGCCTGGTCCCGGCCCAGCAAATCCAGCCTTCGACTCCGGGGGCGGACAGGAGTTGTTCGAAATCCGCTTCGCTCCACGGGTCTGAGAAACTCAGCGCCTCGGTTTTCCGAAGGGCCGAGGCGTCCTCAGACCGAGCCGCCCGGACGGTGAATTGGTGTGCCATGGGCTGTCTCCCACCTGGCTTGAGCCTCGGCCGGGCGTCCGTACTCCGGCTCCCAGTGAGCCACCTGAGCGGGCTCGATCCGTTGGAGGCCTCCCGCCTGCCCCAGTAGCTGCAACAGCACTCCGGCGCTTGGGCGAGCGTCCACCAGGAGCAAGGTCCCCCCGTCGATCCACCCGTCGAACGGAGCCAGAAGCTCCGAGCGCAGGTGCCCGACCACGAGCTTGGGCCGGGGGACATCCGCCACCAGTTCCGCGGGGCGGAACACCCCTGGTGGCACATCGACCTCGATGCGGCCGCCGGGGAACCGGTACATCGCCGCGAAGATGTCGCCGCGGAGGGCGTCGGCCACGGCCAAAATCCGGCCCGAGCAGTCGGGGACACAGCCGGCGGCCTGCACCAGCAGCGAGGGGGCCGACCACAACTCGAGGCCGCGGGTATACACCAGGGCCTTGGCCACGGCTGCGCCGATGCGCAACCCGGTAAAGCTCCCCGGCCCATCGGTCACCAGCACCCCGTCGAGGTCGGCCAACTCCGCCCCCTGTCGGGCCAGCACCTCCTGGATGAGCGGGAGAAGGCCGCGGGCATGCTGGCGCGCTCCAGGGAGCGTCTCCTCCACCATAACGGCGCCGGGCCGTCCCAGGGCCACGGAGGCTTGGTCGCCCGACGTTTCCAGTGCCAGGTACATCAGCTCTCCTCGAGCCGGCGGAGGTCCGGATCGTCGACGTGCGACAGGCCGAACTGGTGGGTAGCCTGGGGCAGCCAGGAGCCGGCGCGGTCGGGCCACTCGATCAGCAAGACGTCGCCGTCCCTGAGGAGTCCTTCCCAATCGAGATCCTGGGCCTCATCCGGCGTAGCCAGGCGGTAGCAATCGACATGGAACACGGGCCCGCGCCGCCCCTGGTAGCGGTGTACCAGGGCGAAGGTCGGGCTGGCGGTGGCGGACTCCACCCCCAGGCCGGTAGCGATGGCCTTGATGAACGTCGTCTTGCCGGCCCCGACCTCCCCACGAAACAGGAGAATCGATCCCGGTGGCAGGCTCCGGCCGAGCGCCTCACCCCGCTTCCTCAGTTGCGACTCGGTAACCAGCGTCATGCGCGTTGCCGGTCACGGGAGGTCTCACGATCCACGTTGGGGCTGTCGAGCGCCCGCAGTTCGATCACCTGGTCGCGCAGCATGGCGGCGACCTCGAACTCGAGGTTGGCGGCGGCCTCCTTCATCTGCTGCTCGAGCGCATCGATCGCGGCACCGCGTTTGGCCGGATCGCGCAGGTCGGCGGCTCCTGCGGCGGCTTCCTTGGCGGCCCGGTCGACGCGGGCGTCGGCCACCCGGGTGGACAGCCGGACCTGTTCCGTCGATTTCACGATAGACCGCGGGGTTATTCCGTGCTCACGGTTGTGCTGCTGTTGCCTGGCCCGGCGCCGGTCCATTTCCTTGAGGGCCCGGTCCATGGATCCCGTTCGGCGGTCGGCGTAGAAAATGCCCTTGCCACTGATGTGGCGGGCCGCGCGGCCGACGGTCTGGATGAGCGAGCGGTCCGACCGGAGAAACCCTTCATGGTCGGCGTCGAGGATGGCCACCAACGATACCTCCGGAAGGTCGAGGCCTTCGCGGAGGAGGTTGATGCCCACGAGGACGTCGAATTCGCCCAGGCGAAGCGCTCGCAGGATCTCGATCCGCTCGATGGCGTCGATGTCTGAATGGAGGTAGCGGACGCGCACTCCCGTCTGTTGCAGATAGTCGGTGAGATCTTCCGCCATTCGCTTGGTGAGGGTGGTGACCAGAATCCGCTCACTGCGAGCGGCCCGGGTGCGTATCTCGCCCAGCAGATCGTCGATCTGGCCCTTGACCGGCCGGATTTCGACTACCGGGTCGACCAATCCCGTGGGCCGAATGATCTGTTCCACCACCACCCCTTCCGAGAGTTCCAGTTCTCGATCGCCCGGCGTGGCTGAGACGTTGATCATCTGCGGCGTGAGGGCCATGAACTCGTCGAACCGTTGCGGCCGGTTGTCCAGGGCCGACGGCAGCCGGAAGCCGTATTCGACGAGGGTGAGTTTGCGGGCCCGGTCGCCGTTGTACATCCCTCCAATCTGCGGCAGGGAGACGTGGGACTCGTCCACCACGACGAGAAAATCCTCGGGGAAGTAATCCATGAGGCAGGCGGGTCGTTCCCCCGGCTGACGGCCGGTGATGAGGCGCGAATAGTTCTCGATGCCGGCACAGGTTCCCACTTCGAGCATCATGTCGATGTCGAACCGGGTACGGCTCTCGAGCCGCTGTGCCTCGAGCAACTTCCCGGCCGTCCGCAGTTCGGTGAGCCGGTCCTTGAGTTCGGCCCGGATGCGTTCCACCGCCCGGGTGATGGTGGTCCGCCGGGTGACGAAGTGGGTGGCGGGATAGATGCCGGCCCGGTCGACCTCGGTGATGGTTTCGCCGGTCAGGGGGTCGATCTTGCTGACCCGCTCGACTTCGTCGCCCCACAACTCGATGCGCACGGCCTGCTCGGCGTAGGCCGGGAAGATCTCCACGGTGTCGCCCCGGACCCGGAAGGTGCCGGGATCGAAGGCGACGTCGTTGCGGTGGTAGTTGATGCGCACCAGATCGGCCAGGATGGCATCCCGTCCCCGCTCCTCACCCCGTTCGACCATAACCATGAGTTGCCGGTATTCGGCGGGATCGCCCAGACCGTAGATAGCGCTGACCGTAGCCACGATCACCACGTCCTCCCGTTCCATCAGACTGGAGGTGGCCCTGAGTCGCAGTCGATCGATGTCCTCGTTGATCGACGCGTCTTTTTCGATGTAGGTATCGGTGGTGGGAACGTAGGCTTCCGGCTGGTAGTAGTCGTAGTACGACACGAAGTACTCGACGGCGTTACGCGGCAGGTACTGCCGCAGTTCCCCGTAGAGCTGGGCCGCGAGGGTCTTGTTGTGGGACATGACCAGCGTGGGCCGGCCCCAGTTGGCGATGACGTGTGCCAGGGTAAGGGTCTTGCCCGAGCCGGTCACGCCGAGGAGGGTTTGGTAGCGGTCCCCTCGCTCGAGCCCTTCGGTCAGTTCACGGATGGCTCTGGGTTGATCGCCCGCCGGTTGGTAGGGTGCCTCGACCTGAAAGGCGGGACTCATGCCTTGCGACCCATCCCCTTCAAGTGCCGCCACTGCTCCGGCGATGCCGGAACCACCGAGAGCCGTCCCATGCGCACCAGTCCCAAGTCGGCCAGCGCCGGGTCGGCCTTGATCTCGGCGAGCGGCACTTCCCGGCCCAATCGCCGTGCCGGTTCGATATCGACGACCACCAGCCGCGAGTCGGCGGCCCGGGGATCGGCATATGGCTGGGAGGTAATGACGGCCTCGCCGATCAACGCCTTGACGGTACCGGTGTGGTAGATCAGGGCCCGATCGCCCTTTTTCATGGTGCGCAGGTGCTTGAGCGCCAAGTTGTTCTTGACCCCGTCCCAGGTGGTCCGGCCATCGGCTTCGAGGTCGTGGTAACTGTAGTCGGTGGGTTCGGTCTTGAGAATCCAATACTGCGGCATGCCGCGTCCTCCACGATCAACGGAGGAGAAAGGTCTCACGGTCGGTGGCGGGATGCAACAGGTCCGTTACCGATTATTCGGCGGGGACCTCGCGGCGTTCGACTTCGTTGACACCCTTGACGCGCTTGATAGCCTTGAGGACTTTCGCCAGGTGGGAGAGGTTGTCGACCTCGACGAAAATGGACCCGAACACCGTGCCATCCTTGGTCTTGATTTCCGCCCCCGTGATGTTGGTGCCGGTTTTGCTGATGGCGGCCATGATGTCGGCGTACAAGCCGCGTCGATCCTCGCCGCTGAGCGCGAGGTGCACGGCGAACGCTTCGCCTTCGACCTCCTGCCAGTCGATTTCGACTCGCCGGTCGTCGAGCGGGAGGGACAACAGGTTGGGGCAGTCGGACCGGTGGATGGAGATGCCCCGCCCCTGGGTCACGTAGCCGACGACCGGATCTCCGGGGACGGGTTGGCAGCATTGGGCGTAGCGCACCATGAGGCCATCCACGCCCTGAATCTTGATCCCCCGTCCCAGGCGGATGCGGTCGATGACACGACCGAAGACCGTGGGCTTGGGGCCGCCGGCATCCTCGACCGACAGATCGGGGAACAGCGCGCGGATCACCTGCTTGATGGCCACGTCGCCGCGGCCGACAGCGATCTCCAGCCCGCGGCCGTCGGGAAGCGACAGTTCGTCCGCGGCGGCCTCCAGTTGCCCGGCCGAGGGCGGCTCGAGCCGGCGCCGCTTCACCTCGCGCGCCAGGATCTCCTGGCCCAGGCTCAGACTGATCGATTCCTCTTCCTGGCGGACCCATTGACGGATCTTCTGTCGGGCGCGTCCGGTTTGCACGTGGTTCAACCAGTCCCGGGATGGGCGGGCTGTGTTTCCCGTGAGGATCTCCACGGTGTCGCCGTTCTTGAGTTCCCGGTGGAGGGGCGCAATCCGTCCGTTGACCTTGGCGCCCTGACAGCGCAGTCCCACTTCGGTGTGTACGCTGAAGGCGAAGTCGATCAAGGTAGCGCCGGTGGGGAGCCGCTTGACGTCGCCCTCAGGCGTGAAGACGAAGATCTCGTCTTGGTAGAGGTCGACCTTGAGAAACTCGAGGAACTCTTCGGGTGATTTGACATCCTGCTGCAACTCGAGGAGCTGCCGGAACCAACCGAGGGCCTCGTCCAATTCGTCGGTACCGCCGTCGTGCTTGTACGCCCAGTGGGCCGCGATACCATACTCGGCCGTCTGGTGCATCTCCTCGGTACGAATCTGCACCTCGAACAATTGGCCCGCGGGGCCGAAGATGGTCGTGTGCAGCGACTGGTAGGCGTTCGACTTGGGACTGGCGATGTAATCCTTGATCCGTTCCTGAATGGGGGTCCAGGTATGGTGGATCACGCCGAGGACGTGGTAGCACTCGGGGACGGTCTTGACGAGTACCCGCAGCGCCATCAAGTCGTAGATCTCTTCGAAGGGCTTGTCGCGCCGCTCCATCTTGCGGTAGATCGACCACAGATGCTTGGGCCGGCCGGTGATCTCGAACCAGTCGATACCGGCATCGGCCAACTCCACCTCGAGCGGCTCCTTGAGCCGCAGGATGCTCCGCTCGCGCTCGCCTTCGGTGGAGACGATCTTCTCGCTCAGGGCCTTGAATCCCTCGGGTTCGAGGAACTTGAAGGCGAGGTCCTCCAGTTCGGCCTTGACACTCGCCATGCCGAACCGATGTGCCAACGGGGCGTATATTTCGCGGGTCTCGGTGGCGATCCGTTCGCGCCGGTCGGCCGAGAGGTACTCTAGCGTTCGCATGTTGTGGAGCCGGTCGGCCAGCTTGATGATGATGACCCGAGCGTCCTTGGCGATCGACAGCAAGAGCTTGCGGTAGTTTTCCACCTGTTCCTCGGTCGACGACCGGAACGTCAGGTGGGAAATCTTGGTCAATCCGTCGACGATCTCGGCGACTTCGTCCCCGAATTCCTCGGCCAGGTCCTCGGTGCGAACGTCGGAGTCCTCCACCACGTCGTGCAGCAGGGCGGCGGCGATCGACGTGGAGTCCAGCAGCATATCGGTAAGGATCGAAGCCACGGCAATACTGTGGGAGATGAACTCATCCCCCGACATCCGCTTCTGCCCCAGGTGCGCCGCCGTGCTCACCTCCAACGCCCGTTTGATGAGCGGGAGATCGAGCCGGTCGGCGTGCCGGTTCAGAATGTCCTGAAACTCCGGTGCCACCTGGGGCAAGATTCCGGTCACAGCATCCCCGCGGTTGCAAAACTCATGAAGGCATCCCCGGCGACCACGATGTGGTCGTAGACGGGCATGTCCAACAGACTTCCGGCGGCGACCAGTTGCCGGGTCACCGCAATATCCTCGGGCGATGGCGTCGGATCACCACTCGGGTGGTTGTGCACCACGATGATCCCCGCCGCCGCCTCCGCAATCGCCGCCCGAAAGACCTCCCGAGGATGGACCAGCGAACTGTTGAGCAGTCCTCGAGTTATCAGCACCTCGCGGCAGACCCGGCTTTGGCTGTCGAGCGCCAGGAGGCGGAACTCCTCGACCTGAAGGTCGCGCATGCGAGGCGCCACCAGACGGACCACGTCTTCCGGCCGGGTGATCTTGGCGGGCCGCGGCCTCGACTCGCGGGAGAGACGCCCGGCAAGCTCGAATGCCGCGAGGAGGCGGGCCGCCTTGGCCGGGCCGACGCCCGAGGTGCGCAGCAGCTCGGCCGGCGGCCTGGCCGCCAAACGGCGCAATACCCCCTCGCCCTCCCCAACCAGGGTTGCCGCAAGGTTGAGGGCGCTGGTCCCGCCTCGTCCTGTTCCTAGAAGGATGGCGACCAGTTCCGTCGCCGTCAACGCACCCGGCCCCAACGCCCAAAGACGCTCGCGGGGCCGTTCGCTGTCACCAGTGCCTGAGAGTGGAGTCAACACCCGCTCAGGCTAACGCCCGCGGGAGAGGTAGGGCTACCCGGATTTGCGCCGCGGGGTGCCGAGCAACGCGGTTACCGGCCGTGACATTTCTTGAATTTCTTGCCCGATCCGCAGGGACAGGGGTCGTTCCGGCCCACGCCGGCGTAGGGGTCCCCGGATTGGCGCCGGCCCGGCAGCGGGGCTGCCGACGGGGCATTGGGGGTGCCCGGCGGGGGCGGGGGAGGCGCCATGCCGGCGAGGGCGCCGGCACCGGCCATGACGGGGGTGGCGCCGGGAAGGAGCTCGTCCATCTCGTCCTGGGGGGTCGGTGGCGGCGGCGGGCGCTGTCCCCCCCTCGCGGCGGGCTGCGAGCCGGCGGTGAGCTGCACCTTGAAGAACTGCTCGGCGAAGGTGGTGTTGATGTCTTCCATCAAGTCTTCGAACATCTCGAACGCGTCCTTCTTGTACTCCATGAGCGGATCGCGCTGGCCGTAGGCTCGGTACTGGATGGCGTGCCGCAGCAGGTCGAGGTCGTAGAGGTGATCCTTCCACTTATCGTCGAGGACCTTGAGCATCACCTGTGACAGCACCTGCCGGTCGACGTCGGTAGCGTTGATCGTCTTCCCGAAATCGGTGAGGTAATCGAGTTTCCGGGTGAAGGCGCTCTCGGCCTCATCGAGTACCGCCTGCTCGACAGCGTCACGGTCGGGCGTGGCTTCGGTATCCGCCAGGGCATCGACGGTAAAGACGTAGCGCAGGGTGAGATCGCCGGTTAGGCCCTCCAGGTCGAATTCCTCCGGCGACTCGGCGTCATCGAGGAACTCGGCTACCGTGCGTTGCACCCCCATTGCGATCATGCGGCGGGCGGTAGCCTTGACCTCTTCTCCTCGTTCCAGCGCCCCCAGCCGCAGCGAGTAGATCACCTCGCGTTGCTGGTTCATTACATCGTCATACTCGAGCAGCCGCTTTCGGGACTGGAAGTTCTGCAGTTCCACCCGTTTCTGGGCCTGTTCGATGGAGCGGGTCACCAGCTTGCCGGTGATGACTTCGCCGTCTTCCACGCCGCTCTTGTCGATCCAGGACGCGACCCGGTCCGAGATGAACAGTCGCATGAGATTGTCTTCGAGCGAGAGGAAGAACCGCGTGTTTCCCGGATCGCCCTGCCGGCCCGAGCGGCCCCGCAGCTGCCGATCGATCCGGCGGGACTCGTGGCGTTCCGTCCCGATGATCTGCAAGCCACCCTCATCGCTCTTGATGTCGACGCCCTCACCCAATTTGATGTCGGTACCGCGGCCGGCCATGTTGGTGGCGATCGTCGCCGCCCCGTACATGCCCGCCTTGGCGACGATCTCGGCTTCGCGCTGGTGGAACTTGGCGTTGAGGACTTCGTGCCTGACACCCCGGCGTTTCAGTTGCCGGCTCAAGGATTCCGACATCTCCACGCTGACGGTCCCGATCAGCACCGGCCGTCCCGCTTCGTGGAGTCGTTCCACCTCATCGATGATGGCGGTGTTCTTTTCGCGCCGGGTCTTGAATATCTGGTCCGGATGGTCGACACGCCGGATGGGCTCGTGCGTGGGGATGACCATGACGTCCAACTTGTAGATCGAATAGAACTCCGTCTCTTCCGTTTCCGCCGTTCCGGTCATGCCGGCCAGCTTCTGGTACATCCGGAAGTAGTTCTGGATGGTGATCGTGGCGAGCGTCTGGGTTTCGCCCTTGACCTCGACTTTTTCCTTGGCCTCGACGGCCTGGTGCAGCCCGTCCGCCCACCGCCGGCCCGGCAAGGCTCGCCCGGTAAACTCGTCGACGATGAGAACCTGGGAATCCTGAACCAGGTAATCGATGTCCTTCTCATAGAGGGCGTACGCCTGGAGCAACTTGTGGATGATGTGCAGCTTCTCGCTCTTGACCGCGTACTCGCTCTCGACCTGGCGCCGGGCCTCGGTTTTCTCGACGGCACTCCTGGATTCATCCCGTTCGATCTCGTGGATGATCTCGGAAATGTCAGGGACGATGAACAAATCCGGGTCGTCGGGCGACAGCCGCTCCGCCCCCTGGTCCGTCAGATGGACCGAGTGGCCCTTTTCGTCGAGGACGAACAGGAGGGTGTCCTCGATCCCGCGCATCTGCTGCTTGCGGATCGGCAGTTTACGATCCGCGATGGAGTCGAGCTCCACTCGCTGCAGTTGCTGCTTGAGCCCCTGCTCGTTCAGCATTTTCAGGAGCCGCTTGTTCTTGGGCATGCCCAGGTGCGCCTGGTACAGCTTGACGGCCCCCTCGTATCGGGTGTCGTCGTTCTCCAGGAGTCGTTGGGCCTCGCTGAGGGTGGCGTTGACGATCTCCGTCTGCTGGCGAATCAACTGCGCTACCGTGTCGTTGTACAAGGCGTACTTCTCGTTCTCCGAGGTCCCGACCGGACCGGAGATGATCAACGGAGTCCGAGCCTCGTCGATGAGGATGGAGTCGACCTCGTCGATGATGGCGTAGATGTGGTCGCGCTGCACCCGCTGTTCCAGCTGATACACCATGTTGTCGCGCAGGTAGTCGAACCCGAACTCGTTGTTGGTCCCGTGGGTCACGTCACACCGGTAGGCGGCGTGCCGCGCCAGGGAAGAGGGTTCCGTGTCGTCTAGGCACCCCACCGTCAACCCCAGATACTGGTACACGTGCCCCATCCACTGGGAGTCACGCCGGGCCAGGTAGTTGTTGACGGTGACGAGGTGCACTCCGCGGCCGGTCAGCGCGTTGAGGTACACCGGGAGTGTGGCGACCAGGGTCTTCCCCTCGCCCGTGACCATCTCGGCGATCTTGCCCTGATGAAGAACGATGCCGCCGATCAGTTGGACGTCGTACGGCACCATGTCCCAAGTCAGGTCGTTGCCCGTCACCTTGAGGGGCGTGCCCATCAGCCGCCGGCACGCCTCCCGCACCGTGGCGAACGCCTCCGGGAGGAGGTCGTCCAGCACGACGGCCAAGGCCTTCCGGTACTGGGCGTCGAGTTCCTGAAACTGGTCCTCGAGGACCTGGCGCTCGGTGGGGTCGGGACATTCGTGCTTGGCCGCGCCAACCCGGTCGAGTTCCTCCTGCTGGGCCCCGATCCGCTCGGCGATCATCTCGCGCAACCGGCCGGTTTGGGCCTTGAGTTCGTCTTCGCTGAACGACGCCAGTCGTTCCTCGTGGCGCTTGATGTCGTCCACGATCGGCTGCAGGCGCTTGAGCTCCCGCTGGAAGCGGCTGCCGAACACCTTGGTAATGGTTTGCTTGATCATCCCTCGTCTTCCACGTACAGCCGGTGGGTCGCGACGTATTCCGCAACCGCATCCGGCACCCAATAGCGTATCGACCGACCGTGGCGCACCCGCGCCCGTATGTCGGTCGCCGAAATTTCAAGGTCCGGGACAGCCACCTGCTCTGCGTCCCGGGGTCCCGGGGGAGGGGGAGGAGGAGGAGGAGGAGCGTGGCCCACCCGGCCGAAGAATACCACCTTCGCCAACTGCAAAATGGTATCGGCCTCGCGCCAGGAAGAGAAGTCGGCGGCGGCGTCGGCCCCCACCAGCAGCGCCCATGACTCCCCGGGCTCTCTGGCCCGTAGCTGCCGCAGCGTGTCCACCATGTATGACGGCCCGGGCCGGTCGAGTTCGGCCCGTTCCACCGCCAGGCCGGGGTAGTCGGCCACCGCCAGCTCGACCATTCGCAGGCGGTGCTCTCCCGGTGCCGCGTGCCCCGCCTTGAACGGCTGCGCCCCGGCCGGCACCAGCCGCACCTCGCTCAGCTCCAGGAGCTCGCGCAGCACCACGGCCGTCACCAGGTGTCCGTGGTGGACTGGATCGAACGATCCCCCAAGCAACCCGACCACGATCAGGACTCCTGGATCGTGGTCGGGCAGGCAGCGGCGGTTTCCGCCTCGTCGCGGTGAAAGCGCCTCATGTAGCCGCACGTTTCTTCGACGTCGTCCTCGTAGCCGAGATTCCGGTAGGCTTCCACCAGCTTCTCGAGCGCCTGGGGAGCGACTTCGGCGCGAGGGTAGTCGGCCACCATCGCCTTCAGGTACAGGATGGCAGAATCGTACGCCTTGAGGCGAAGATAGAACATCGCCGTCTTGAAATCCTTGGAAGCGAACCACTCCTCCAACGCCAGAATCCGGACGCGGCCGCGGTCGGCGGCCTCGGTTTCCGGATAGCGGTTGAGCAGTTCCTGATAGGTCGCCAACGCGGTCTGGCCGTACGACGGATCGAGTTCGGGACGACTCCATAGCTCGGCGTACGCGTCGGCGGCTCGCAGGAGCGCCACCGGAGCGAGGGGGTCGTTGGGCCGCTCGTCCGACACGCGCCGGAACTCTCGCACCGCCTGGAGCCGGTCCTTCATGCCCAAGTAGCTCTCACCCAGGTAAAAGTGGGCCTTGGAGATGCGCGGGTCACCCGGTGGAAACTCCAATACCAAGCGCTCGAGGTTATCCGCCGTGGTGGAGAATTCGCCTCTGCGGTAGGCCTCCATGGCCTCGTCCCACAGGATCTGGATCTCCTCCGGGGTGGCGGTGATGGCTATAGCGGACCCGGCGGCGGCCCGCTCGGCGGCCGATCCGCCTCCCGAACACGCCGCCAGTCCCGCCACCACTGCCCACCAGCCGAGCGGGAGCCTCAAGGCGTGGGCTCCGACACGTCGCCGGGCGGCCGGGCTGCGGCTATTTCATTGAGTTTTTCCATGGCGCGAATGGTAATCGAATCGGGGTCCGTGGTGGACGCCACGGCTGCCTGGTAGGCCAGGGCCGCGCCAATGAGGTCGCCCTGGCCCGAACGGGCCTCGCCCAGGCCGACGAGGGCCATGCGGCCTATATCGGTCTCGGGTGCGGCGTCGACTGCCTCTAGAAACCACCCTTCAGCGGTCCACGGTTCCTCATCGACATGTTCCCGACCGAGTTCGAGGGCACAGGCCGCGCGGCCGCGGAGGAGGTCCTCCGCCAGCCGGGACGACTCGGTGCGGCGGAGCACGGACCGGTAGACCCGGATTCCCTTGCGGCAGCTTTCGGTGGCTCGAAGGACGTCGGCATACCCCCCCAAGAGGGAGTCGGCGGTCCGGCGATCAGGCGCCGCGGCGGCGGCCAGCGGGAGAAGTGCCAGGCGTTCCTCTGGAGTGGTCGGGACGTGGCGGACCACGGTGAGGGCATAGGTTCCGTTGGCCCATTGGGGAGCGAGGGACAGCAGCGACAGGAGTACCACCCTGAGGGCGACGAAATCGCCGGCTCTCTCTGCCCCTTGGGCGGCCAGGTCCAGCCCCTGCGTGGCTTCCCCGACGCGGAGGGCATCACTGGCGGCCAACTCGCGGTAGGCCTCGGCTGCGACGGCGTAGTCCGGCAACCGCAGACCGGCCGACCCCAGCTTGGCCCACAGGTCGGCCCGGCCACCCGACCGGACGGCGAGACGGTAGGCGGCAACGGCGTCGGCGAACCGCAGCTCCGAGTAGGCCCGGTCGCCCTGATGTTCGTGGGCGTCGGCGCCGGGGCCGCAGCCGGCCGTCATCAGCACCCCGGCCAGCGCCAGGCCGGCGATCCTCACAGTTGGGTGCGTTCGAGCATCGCCAAGTAGGCGTCGATGCGGGCGTTCTTGGGTCGCTGTTCGAGGCAAGCGGTCCACACCTCCTTGGCGCCATTGGCATCACCGGACAGGTATCGGGCGAGGCCGAGGGAGGCTTGGGCGTCCACGAAATTGGGGCGGGCGGCGACGATCTGTTCCAGTTCCGTGCGGGCGTCGAGCACGTGGCCGGCCTCGAGCAGGAGTCGGGCGAGGCGGTAGCGCAAATCGTGGAAGTCGCTGCACAGTTCGAGGGCACGGCGGTATTGCCCTATGGCCACTGCCAGGACCCCGACTTCAGCGTAGCTGGCCGCCAGGTCCGCGTGCTGGTTGGCCAGGCGTCCGGCGATGTGGCGGGGGAGTTCCCCCTCACGCTCGCTGTGGGTCACGGCCTGCTGGAAGGCGGCGTGGGCCTCGTCACTTCGGCCCAGTTCTCCCAGCACGATCCCCCGGTGGATGTGGGCCTCGATGTACCGGGGATTGAGTTCGAGTGCCGCGCCGAATTCTTCCAGTGCCCGTTCGTGTTGTCCCAGCAGGGAGTAGGACAGCCCCCGGAGGTGGAACACGTCGGCAAAACGGCATCCCCGGTCCACCAGGTCGCTCAGCAGGTGGATGGCGCCGTAGTAGTCCTGGAGACTGAAGCGTTCGTGGGCCTGGGCGACGAGGTGTTCAGCGCTCATTGTCATGAATGTCTCGGTACCAATGGACAAAATTCTTCACTCCTTCCGCCAGGGCCGTCGTGGGTTGATATCCCAAGACCTGGTTCGACTTGGTGAGGTCGGCGAACGTATGCTGCACATCCCCGGGCTGCATGGGATGCCATTCGATTATTGGCGTCGTTCCCAGTGCCGCGGCGACGGTATCGACGAGTTCGGTGAGCGGTACTGGGCGGGCGCCACCGAGATTGAAGTACTCGACCCCGACCGGGGCGTCTTCGGTCCAGCGAATTGCCCGCAGCACCCCATCCACGATATCCTCCCAATAGGTATAATCGCGTGACTGGGTGCCATCGCCAAACAGGGTGAGCGGTTCGCCGGCCAGCATGAGACGGGTAAACTTGTGCACCGCGAGGTCGGGGCGTTGTCGTGGCCCGATGACGGTGAAGAACCTGAGGGCGGCACATCGGAGATTCCAGATGGGCGCCAGCGCCTCCAACATGAGTTCACCGCTCCGTTTGGTGGCGGCGTAGGGCGATACCGGGTGGATGGCGACCGCGTCTTCCGAAAACGGCGCCTCGGTGTCGTCGCCGTAGACGGACGACGACGATCCGAACACCAATCGTGTCACGCCGGCCCGGTGGGCGGCCTCCGCTAGTGCCGCGGTGCCGGTGACGTTGGCCCGGACGTAGCCGATCGGGTCTTCGAGCGAGGGCCGCACTCCGGCCTTGGCCGCCAGATGGACGATCACGGTATCCGGCGTGAGCGACTCCACCAGGCTTCCGACATCGACCACGTCGATCTCGTGAAACTCGAACCCGGGCGCGACCATGGCCCCCTCGAGGTTGGCCTCCTTGACCGGCCGGGGGTAGAACGCATCGAAATTGTCGATGCCGACGACTTCGTCACCCCGAGCCAGCAGCACGTCGACCAGGTGTGATCCGATGAATCCTGCGGCTCCGGTCACCAACACGCGTGTCATACTTGCAGCTGTTCCTTGAAGTATTCGATGGTCCGAAGGAGCCCCTCCTCGAGGGAAACCTCCGGCTCCCACCGCAGGCGCTCCCGGGCCTTGCTGATGTCGGGGCGCCGAACCTTGGGGTCGTCGGTGGGGAGGGGGTGCTGCTCGATGATGGAGCTGGACCCGGTCAGGCGCAACACTTCATCGGCCAGCTGACGGACCGTGTATTCGTTGGGGTTGCCGATGTTGGTTGGGTCGGGTTCGTCCGAGTGGAACAACCGCAGGATGCCATCGACCAGATCGGAAACATAGCAGAAGGAACGGGTCTGGCCGCCGTCGCCGTAGATCGTGATCGGCTCGCCGAGCAGGGCCTGGACCACGAAATTCGACACCACCCGGCCATCATGCTGCCGCATGCGGGGACCGTAGGTGTTGAAGATCCGCACGATCCTGGTATCGACTTGGTGGAACCGGCGGTAGGCCATGGTCATGGCCTCGGCGAACCGTTTGGCCTCGTCGTAGACCCCGCGGGGGCCGACGGGGTTGACGTGCCCCCAGTACGATTCCGGTTGGGGATGCACCTGCGGGTCGCCGTATACTTCCGAGGTCGACGCCAGCAGGAAGCGGGCGTCCTTGGCCTTGGCCAACCCGAGGGCCTTGTGGGTTCCCAGCGATCCCACCTTGAGGGTCTGGATCGGGAGTTGCAAATAATCCACCGGGCTGGCAGGTGAGGCGAAATGGAGCACGCCGTCGAGCGACCCGGGAACGTAGATGAAGTTGGTGACGTCGTGCTGGATGAACTGGAAGTGCTCGTTCCCCATGAGGTGGGCGATGTTGTCGGGTGAGCCGGTCAGGAAATTGTCGACCCCGACGACGTCGTGCCCATCCGAGAGGAAGCGATCGGTCAGGTGCGATCCGAGGAATCCGGCGGCGCCGGTAATCAGCACCCTCATGAAGCCCTTCCGATTCCGTGGTGTTCGATCCCCAGCGTGCGCATCCGGCTGGGGTCGAACAGGTTACGGCCGTCGATGATCAGGGGACGGCGCATCAGCGAGAGCATCCGTTCAAAATCCGGATTGCGATAGATCAGCCATTCGGTGACGATCACCAGCGCGTCGGCCCCGGTCACGGCGTCGTAGGGATCGCTCGCATAGTAGATGCGGTCGTCGAACAGCTCGCGGGCGCTCTGCTCGGCTTTGGGATCGTGGGCCCGCACGGTGGCGCCGGCGTCGAGCAGGGCCTCGATCAGTGGAATCGCCGGGCTCTCCCTCATGTCGTCGGTCTCCGCCTTGAACGCCAAGCCCCAAACCGCCACGGTCGCCGAGGGGAGGTCCGCCGCCAACACGGCACGAAGCTTGGCGAACAGGACCCGCTTTTGCCGGGCGTTGACGTCTTCCACGGCCTGGAGAAGATCGAAATCCATCCCCCTGTCCTTGCCTGACCGAATGAGGGCCTTGACGTCCTTGGGAAAGCAGGATCCGCCGTAGCCGGGGCCGGGAAAGAGGAAGGCGGGCCCGATGCGGCTGTCGGTGGCGATCCCGTGGCGGACGCTTTCGATGTCGGCTCCGACCAGCTCGCAAAACTGGGCCACCTGATTCATGAATGAGATCCGGCTGGCGAGCATGGCGTTGGCGGCATACTTGGTGACCTCGGCCGACGCGATGTCCATGAACAGAACCGGATTGCCCGTGCGGACGAACGGCTGGTACAGCCGCCCCATGACATCCCGGGCCTCATCACTATCCACCCCGATGACCACGCGGTCGGGCTTCATGAAATCTTCGACCGCATTGCCTTCCTTGAGGAACTCCGGGTTGGAACAAAGATAAAAGGGCGTATCCGTTTCTGCCTCGATCGTCCGGCGGACCTTCTCGGCCGTCTCGACCGGCACCGTGGACTTGGTGACGACGACGATCGGCCGGGTCAGGTGCCGGCCGATGGTACGCGCTACGTCCAGCACATGCTGAAGATCGGCCGATCCATCCTCACCTGGTGGGGTGCCCACGGCGATGAACACGACATCGGAGGTCTCGACCGCGGCCCCCACGTCGGTGGTGAACCGGAGCCGGCCCTCGTCCTGGTTCCTCCGCACCAAGGTTTCCAGACCAGGTTCATAGATGGGGATGTCATTTTGCTGGAGTTTGGCGATTTTCTCCGCGTCGATGTCGGCGCACACAACATCGTTGCCCGTTTCGGCGAGACAAGCCCCCGCCACGAGTCCGACGTAGCCGGTCCCCACTATGGTGACGTGGATGAGGTCCTCCCCAATACGTTGCGAGTGTCCACCACGCTCTTGGCGTTTTGGCGCACCAAGTCGTAGTCGACGTTGGTGTGATCGGTGACGATGATGACACAATCGGCGTGGCGCACTTCATCGGGTGTCAGGGTTACCGATCGGTACACTTTACCGTCGTGGTTTAGCTCGGGTACGTTGGGGTCGTGGTATCGCACCTCGGCTCCCTGGCCTTCCAACAAGTTGATGATGTCGAGAGCGGGGCTCTCCCGGATGTCTTCGACGTCGCGCTTGTAGGCAACGCCCAGCACCAGCACATTGGCCCCGCGGACCGACTTGGATTGGATGTTGAGTTGGTCGGTCACCTTGCGGATCCAGAACAACGGCATTTCGGTGTTGACCTCGCCGGCCAGGTCCACGAATCGGGTCTTGTAGTTCAACCCCCGCATCTTCCAGGCGAGGTAGTGCGGATCGATGGGGATGCAGTGCCCGCCAAGTCCGGGGCCGGGGAGGAACCGCATGAATCCGAACGGCTTGGTGGCGGCCGCGTCGATCACCTCCCATACGTCGACGCCCAGCTTGTCACACACGATGGCCATCTCATTGGCGAGCCCAATGTTCACACTACGGAAGGTGTTCTCCAGCAGCTTGACCAGTTCGGCCGCTTCCGTGGTACTGACCGGGACCAGCGTGTCGATGGCCGGCTGATAGCACGCCATGGCAACCCGCAAACAGTCGGGGGTGATGCCTCCCACCACTTTGGGCGTGTTCCGCGTCTGATAGGTGGTATTCCCGGGATCGACCCGCTCGGGGCTGAAGGCCAGAAAGAAGTCCGTTCCCACGGAAAGACCCGAACTCTCGAGTTCCGGCAGCAGAATTTCCCTGGTGGTTCCTGGATAGGTGGTGCTTTCCAGGATGACGATCTGCCCGGCCCTGAGCGTCTTGGTCAGCGCCCGGCCGGCCGACTGGATGTAGCTCATGTCGGGGTCCTTGAACTTCGACAGCGGCGTCGGAACGCAGATGGAGATCACGTCGGGTTCCCGCAACCGGCTCATATCCGTGGTTGCCCGCAGCCGGTCATCGGCCCTCGCCTGCTGCAGGTCCTCGTGTGACACGTCCTTGACGTGTGATTCGCCGCGCTCGAGCCCGGCTACCACCTTGGGGTCGACGTCGAAGCCCAGCACCCTATAGCCGGCCTTGATCAACTCCACGGCCAGCGGAAGTCCCACATAGCCGAGACCGATTATCCCAAAAAGGAGGTCGCGCTGGTCCGCCTTGGCGATCAGTTCATCCGCACGCGTCATGTTGTCCTCAGCCATAGAACGCCCCCACCACCTCCACGACCCGGTCGACCTGGGACTCGGTCAACTCCGGGTAGATCGGCAGTGATATCACGGTGGTCATGGCCTCCTCAGTTACGGGGAGGCTCCCGGGCCGGTAGCCCAGGTGGCCAAAGCACGGCTGCAAATGTAGGGCCAACGGATAGTAGATCTTGTTCCCCACCCCATTGTCGGTCAGGTGCTGGTGCAACTCGTCCCGGCCCTCGGCCCGAATGGTGTATTGGTGGAAAATGTGCTCGTTCAGAGGGTCCGTGGGTGGAGCGATCACCGATTGGAGTCCGGCAAACCCTGCGGCATATCGAGCCGCGTGTGTCCGACGGGCCGCACTCCAGGACTCGAGGTGTGGCAGCTTTGCCAGCAGGACCGCCGCTTGGAGCGAATCGAGCCGGCTGTTGAGCCCGACCTCCTCATGGAGATACTCCCGGGTGCCACCGTGAAGCCGCATGGACCGAAGCCGCCCGGCCAGAGCGTCGTCCTGGGTGACCACCATACCGCCGTCGCCCCAGCCGCCCAGATTCTTCGTCGGAAAGAAAGACAACGTCCCGGCTTGTCCCAGCTCACCCGCACGGCGCCACTCGCCGCCAACCTTGCGCCGCGCCCCGATGGCCTGGGCGGCATCTTCGATCAGGGTCAACCCGTGGGTTTCAGCAATGGATCCGAGTGAGCCCATGTCGGCCATCTGACCGTAAAGGTGTACCGCGACGATGGCCTTGGTTCTCGAAGTGATCGCCGCCTCGGTTGCCGTCGGGTCGAGGTTGAAGGTTTCGGGATCGATGTCGACGAACACCGGTGTGCCCCCGACATTGTGGATGGCACCGGCTGTGGCGAAGAAGGTGAACGCGGGGGTGATGACCTCGTCACCGGGAGCCAGATCGAGGCTCCGGAGTACCAACAGGAGTGCGTCCGTGCCGCTGGCGCAGGCTACGCCGTGCCGGGCCCCGCTGAGGTCGGCAATCTGACGCTCCAGTTCGGCCACCTCGGGACCCATGACGAAACCCTGCCGCTCTACTACGGCGTTCACCGCCGCCTCGACCTCGGAGCGGACGCTTGCGTGCTGCGACACCAGATCCAGCAGGGGGACCTTCACCAAGCGCCTCGCACGCGACTCCCTGGGGCACGGAAAGGCCCGCGCGGGCGGGATGAACCGGGGCGCGGGCTCGAACTCACAAACCATGACATCGTAGCAACTTAGCCGCTCGAGCTAGGTGGGTCAATCGACTCCAACCGACCATCCGACTCCCGGTAGCGAGCGCCGCACCGGCTGCATTCGCCGGGACCATCCGCCACAGTGAGGGGCACACCGCAACGGCAAACCCATCCGGTTTGGCGCCCGGGCACGCCGACGACGAGGGCATAGGGCTGCACGTCCTTGGTCACCACTGCCCCGGCACCGATCAGGCAAAACTCTCCCAGCGTCACACCACACACGATAGTGGCGTTGGCGCCGATGGTGGCCCCGCGTTTGACCCGGGTTTCCAGGTACTCCTCGCGCCTAGAGACGTGGCTTCGAGGCGTTTGCACGTTGGTGAATACACAACTCGGGCCGCAGAAGGTGTCGTCCTCGAGGATGACGCCCTGGTAGATCGACACGTTGTTCTGGACCTTCACGTTGTTCCCCAGCCTGGCGCCGGGCATCACCACCACGTTTTGGCCCAGGTTGCAGCGTTCCCCGATCTCCGCGCCGCGCATGACGTGGCAGAAATGCCAGATCTTGGTGCCGTCGCCGATGACGGCCCCCTCGTCGACGAAACTGGACTGGTGTACGAAATAGTCAGCCATCGGTGCGTACTCCATCAGTCGGTTCGATCTCCCCCGCCGGGGAAACGACTTTCACCTCGAGTTCCAGCCGGACGCCGAATCGGTCACGGACCCGGTCTCGAGCGTGCTCGATGAGCCGGCGGACGTCATCCGCCGTTCCTCCGCCGAGATTGACGAAGTAGTTGGCGTGGAGGGGAGAAACTTGTACCCGGCCGATGGTGTACCCCTTGAGGTCGGCCGCGTCGAGAAACTGGCCCGCCGATCGCAATCCGCTGGGATGGCCGCCGGGCGGCAGGTCCGGATTGGTAAAGGTCGAGCCGCAGCAGGGCTGGTTGAACGGCGTGCCCCGTTGACGCCACTCGAACAGATCACGCACTTCCTGCTCCAGCAGCGCCGGTTCTGCCTGGTGCAGCGCTACCTCGGTTTCCAGCACGATGACCCTCTCCAGCCCACTTCGGCGATAGCGGAAAGGGATTTCCTCACGATCGAGCACCCGGTCGACCCCGTTCGGGTCCACCACGGTGACGCGTTGGACGACATCGGCCCATTCGGCACCGTGGCACCCGGCGTTCATGAAGACGCCACCCCCGACGGTGCCGGGCACACCCACCATCTTGTGGAGCCCGGCAAATCCGGCTGCGGCCGTCTGCCGGGCCACCAAGGGAGCCGGGAGGCCCGCGCCGAACCACCAGCGATCGCCATCGGATCGTACCCCGTCGAGGCCCTTGCCGAGCCTGATGACCAAGGCCTCCAACCCGGCGTCGGGAAGGAGCACGTTGGATCCCAGCCCGAGGGCGAACCACGAAACACCGGCATTGTCGGCGTGCCTCAGGGCAATGGCGACGTCTTCGGGCCCGGCGGGGAAGACGACCGTGGCGGGGCCGCCGATCCGAAAGGTGCTGTAGCCGGCCAGCGGCTCGTTTTCCCGTACTTCACCGCGGGTGGCCTCACGCAGACTGGCGATGAACCGTGGATCTCGCGCCGTCACACGGCCGATTCCCGAACGGCGGTGGCCAGTTCATGCCATTCCTGGAGCGAGCGGACGGATCCCTGACGGCTCTTGAGGGCGATAATGGCATCGCTGGCGGCCGAGGCGGCCGATAGCGTAGTGGTGTACGGCACGCCGTGTTCGAGCGCCGCCCGACGCATGGCGTAGTCGTCCCTTTGCGTCAGTTTACCGAGCGGGGTGTTGACGAGGAGTTGCACTTGACCCGACACCATGAGGTCGATCGCGTTGGGGCGTCCTTCATGTACCTTGGCGACCAGCGCGGCAGAGATGCCCCGCGCCATGAGGTAGCGCCGGGTGCCTTCGGTGGCCATGATGCGGAAGCCCATCTCGTGGAATCGCCGTACGATGGGGACTACCTGGGCCTTGTCGCGGTCGTTGACGGTAACGCAGATGCCGCCTTCGAGCGGGAGGGCTCCGTCGACCATGATTTGGGCCTTGGCGAACGCCATCCCGAATGAGTCCGCGATGCCCATGACCTCTCCCGTCGAGCGCATCTCGGGTCCGAGGATGAGGTCGACGCCGGGGAGCTTGTTGAAGGGGAAGACAGCCTCCTTCACGGTCACGTACGGATGGGTGATGTCCTCGGAGAGGCCCAGTTCATCGAGCGATTGCCCCATGATCACCCTCGCCGCCAGGCTGGCCAGCGGCACGCCGGTCGTCTTGGACACGAAGGGTATGGTGCGGGACCCCCGGGGGTTTACCTCCAGGACGTAAACCACGCCGTCCTTTACCGCGTACTGCACGTTGATCAGGCCCACCACACCAAGGCGGTCGGCGAACGCCTTGGTGTAGCTGCGCATCTGTTCCACCTGATCCTCGGTGATCAGGTATGGCGGCATCACGCAGGCGGAGTCCCCCGAGTGGATGCCGGCGTCCTCTATGTGTTGCATCACGCCGCCGATGATACAGCGGCTGCCGTCGGCGATCGCGTCGACATCCGCCTCGAAGGCATCCTCCAGAAACGAGTCGACGAGGACCGGGTGGTCGGGCGATACCAGAGCGGCTCGGGAGAAGTAGTTCCTGAGCGAATCCGTGTCGTAGACGATCTCCATCGCCCTCCCGCCGAGGACATACGACGGGCGGATGAGCACCGGATACCCGATGCGTGCGGCGATGTCGACCGCCTCGTGCTCCGAGAAGGCGACGCCACCCGGTGGCTGGCGCACGTCGAGTTCGTTGGCGAGACGTTCGAAGCGTCCCCGGTCTTCCGCTTCGTCGATCGCCTCCGGCGAGGTGCCGAGTATGGTAACGCCCTCGGCCTCCAGGGCCCGTGCCAGCCGCAGCGGCGTTTGCCCACCCAACTGTACGATGACGCCCAGGGGGCGTTCCACGTGGACGATCTCCAGAACGTCTTCCAGCGTCAGCGGCTCGAAATAGAGGACGTCGGAGATATCGAAGTCGGTGGATACGGTCTCGGGATTGGAGTTGACCATCACCGTGCGGTACCCGGCCTCGCGCAGGGACAGCGCAGCCCGCACACAACAGTAGTCGAATTCGACACCCTGTCCGATCCTGTTGGGTCCGCTTCCCAGAATGATGACCGTGTTGTCGGCCGCACCGGGGGACTCGTTTTCTTCGTCGTAAGAGGAGTAGAGGTACGGTGTAGCGGCGGGGAACTCCCCGGCGCAGGTATCGACCATCTTGTATGCCGGCCTGATACCCCAGGCGATACGCCGGCGGCGCATGGTGGCCTCGTCTTCCTGCCACAAGGCCGCCAGTTGCGCGTCGGCAAAGCCGAACCGCTTCATCTCGCGCAGGCGGGCAACTTGGGTGGCCTCGTCGGCCGTTCGGTCATCGACCCACGCCCGTTCCGCCTCGATCAACTGCAGCCACTGGTCCACAAACCAGGGATCGATGCCCGAGCGTCGCGACACTTCGTCCACGCTGACACCGCCGGCAAGGGCCCGCTTGATCTGGAAGATCCGATCCGCGGTGGGACGTCCAATGGCAGCGAGCACAGTGTCGGGCTCGGCATCGGTCAGGCCATCGTCGGCGGGAGTAGCACCGATCGTCCACCCGTCCCGGCCGGTCTCGAGGCCACGGAGTCCCTTTTGAAACGCCTCCTTGAAGGTCCGGCCGATCGCCATGACTTCCCCGACCGCCTTCATCTGGGTGGTCAGGACGGGATCGGCCTGGGGGAACTTCTCGAAGGCGAAGCGAGGGATCTTGACGACCACATAGTCGAGCACCGGCTCGAAGGATGCCGGGGTCGTCTTGGTGATGTCGTTGGGGAGTTCGTCGAGCCGGTAGCCGACGGCCAGCTTGGCGCCGATCCTGGCAATGGGGAATCCGGTGGCCTTCGAGGCGAGCGCGGACGACCGGGACACTCGCGGATTCATTTCGATGACCAGCTGCTCGCCGGTGGCCGGATCGACTGCAAACTGGATGTTACAGCCGCCCGCGGCGACACCCACCTCCCGGATGATCCGGAGGGCGGCATCGCGCATCGTCTGGTACTCGCGGTCGGTGAGCGTCATGGCCGGCGCCACGGTGATGGAATCGCCGGTGTGCACGCCCATCGGGTCGATGTTCTCGATGGAGCACACGATGACCACGTTGTCGGCGCTGTCGCGCATCACTTCGAGTTCGTATTCCTTCCACCCGATCACGCTGCGTTCTACCAGGGCCGAACCCACCGGCGACAGATCGAGGGCCCGCTTGATCTGGGCCTCAAATTCTTCCCGGTTGTAGGCGATACCGCCGCCGGTGCCGCCGAGGGTGAACGAGGGCCGGATGATGGCCGGGTACCCGGTCTCCTGCACGGCACTGAGCGCCTCCTCGAGCGAGGCGACCGTGCTGCCGGCCGGTACCGCCAAGCCCAACCGCAGCATGGTTTCGCCAAACCGCTGCCGGTCCTCGGCCAACAGGATGGCCCGCTCGTCGGCCCCGATCAGCTCCACCCCAAAGCGATCTAGCGTCCCATCCTGCTTCAGCGCCAGCGAGACGTTGAGCGCCGTCTGCCCACCCATGGTGGGGAGCAACGCGTCGGGCCGCTCGCGTTCAATGACCATGGCTACCCACTCGGGCGTGATGGGCTCGATGTAGGTCCTGTCGGCCAAATCGGGGTCGGTCATGATGGTGGCCGGATTCGAGTTGACCAGGATGACCCGGTAGCCCTCTTCCTTGAGCGCCCTGACCGCTTGAGTACCCGAGTAGTCGAACTCGGCCCCCTGGCCGATGATGATCGGTCCGGAACCGAGGATGAGGATGCTGGATAAGTCAGTTCGTTTGGGCATGCACCATTTCGGCTAGCGTTTGCTCGAAGGGGATGCGCGGCTGCCATCCGGTGGTATCACGAAGTTTGCTTGCGTCTCCCACCAGATGGGGGATGTCGGCGGGCCGCTGTAACGCCGGATCAGGCTGTGGCTCCACCTCGATCCCCACGAGGCCGGCCATGATCCGCAGGATCTCCCGTACACTATACCCCGTCCCGCCGGCAACGTTGTACGCCTCCCCCGGGAAACCGCGGTCGAGAAGCGCGAGGTAGGCGTCGACCACATCCCGGACATCCAGGATGTCGCGCACCGGATCGAGGTTTCCGGTGGCGATGGTGGAGGCCCCTTGCCGCTTGGCCTCGATCAGCCGCTCCAGAAAACTCGGGATGACGTAATTGGCGGCCTGGCCCACCCCGGTGTGGGGAAACGGCCGGGCGAGCATCACGGCCAAGCCGGTCCTGCGGGCAACGTCCCCGGCGGCGAGTTCCGCGGCCGCCTTGGTGGCGGCGTAGGGCGACACCGGGTCTATCCTGTCTTCCTCGGTCCGAGCGATCCCGGAGCCGCGGCCGTAGACTTCCGCCGTCGAGATCACCAGAACCCTGGTGTTGTCGGCGCTCCCCGGCCGGGCAGCCACGGCGTCGAGCAGCCGCAACGTGCCGAGCACGTTGGCCGCCCACGCCTCCTCAGGGTGGGCTCTCGCCTCTGCCCCTGAGGCGAGCGCCGCCAGATGCACCACGCCGTCGACGGGGTGCCCGGCCACGGCATCCGCGCCGTGTGGTTCCGTCAGTTCCAAGTCCACCGTCTCGACCCGCTCTCGCCCGTCTGGCGGGAGCCAGGTATCGGGATCGGGGCCACCCGGGCGTACCGCGGCGACCACCCGGTCGCCCCGCCCGAGGAGCGAGCGGACGAGGTACCGGCCGACGAAGCCGTCGGCACCCGTCACCAGAACCTTCATTTATGAATCGCCAGTCGTTCGAGATCGGCATCGACCATGCGTATGATCATCTCCTCGAATCCGACTCGGGGTTCCCAGTCCAACCGGGCTTTGGCCTTCGAGGGATCGGCCAGGAGGACGTCGACCTCCGCCGGCCGGATGAACTTGGGGTCCTGCTTGACGTAGGATTGCCAATCGAGGCCGACGCGGGTGAAGGCGATCTCCACCAGATCGCGGACGCTGTGGGTAAGCCCGGTGCCGATGACATAGTCCTCCGGCTCGGGTTGCTGCAGCATCCGCCACATGGCGTCGACGTAGTCCCCGGCCCAGCCCCAGTCCCTCTGGGCGTCGAGGTTCCCCAACCGCAACTCTCCGGCCAGTCCCAGTTTGATACGGGCCGCGCCGTCGGTGACCTTGCGAGTCACGAATTCGATGCCGCGCCTGGGAGATTCGTGGTTGAAGAGGATGCCGCTGACCGCGTACATCCCGTAGGACTCGCGGTAGTTGACGGTAATCCAGTGGCCGTACACCTTGGCAACGCCATAGGGAGAGCGCGGGTGGAATGGGGTCGACTCCCGTTGGGGCGTCTCGGTAACCTTGCCGAACATCTCGGAGGAGCTGGCCTGGTAGAAGCGCGCTTCCGGGTGCGCCAGCCGGACGGCCTCGAGGATTCGAGTCACGCCGAGGGCGGTGAACTCGCCGGTGAGTACCGGCTGGGTCCAGGAGGTGGGCACATAGGACTGGGCCCCGAGGTTGTACACCTCATCGGGCTTGGTGTCGTGGACGACGCCGGTCAGCGAGTGCTGGTCCAGGAGATCGGCTGGGAGGAGCTCCAGCTGATCGAGCAGGTGCTCGATACGCTGGTAGCCTTGCTGGCTGGTCCGGCGGACGACACCGAACACCTGATAGCCTTTCTCGAGCAGCAGTTCCGCCAGATAGGAGCCGTCCTGGCCGGTAATTCCGGTGATGAGGGCAGAGGGCATTGAGGGACCTGGTAGTTGTGTTGACGATGATGACGGGTTAGATTTTAAGGCTCGCTAAGTTACGTAACACTTTGCAAGGACAATGGTTATGGCACGGGTCTGTTCCGTGTGCGGCAAAGGGCCGATCACCGGCAATAACGTAAGCCACGCCAACAACCGAACCAAGCGCCGCTGGTATCCCAATTTGCAGACGGTGCGGGTTTTGGTGAAGGGTAGCCCGAGGCGGGTACGGGCGTGCACCCAGTGCATCCGGAGCGGCCGGATCACCAAGGCCGGCTGACCGCACGATCCACGGCAGTTCGAAAAAAAAGGGGACCCCAGGGTCCCCTTTCTTCTTGGTGCTGGTGGCAGCCTACCGTCATTCAGCGAGCAACTCGATCCGGGCCATGTCGGCGCCGTCGCCCGGCCGGAACCCCAGCTTGAGAATGCGGGTATAGCCGCCGGGGCGGGCGGCGAACCGTGGTCCGATCTCGTCGAACAGGCGTTTGAGGATGACCCGATCCTTGACCCGTCGTTCGACCCGTCTGAGGGCGTGGAGATCGCCGCGGCGCGCGAGGGTGATCAGCCTCTCGGCGAAGGGCCTCAGCTCCTTGGCCTTGGCCGTGGTGGTGACGATCGCCTCGTGCTTGAACAGGCTGGTTACCATGTTGTTCATCATGGCCCGCTTGTGACTGGCCGTTCGCGACAGCTGACGCCCCTTGACTCGATGGCGCATCTAGACCGTCTCCTTGGAGCCGCCGAGGGTGCCCTGGGCCGGGATGGGGTCGGACAGCAGTGGCGGTTCGGGGCTGATGGCGCCGGGATCGAACGACATGCCAAAGCTGAGCCCTTCCCGCTCGAGCAATTCGCCGATCTCGGCCAGCGCTTTCTCGCCGACGTTCTTGACCTTCAGGAGGTCTTCTTCGGCCAACTCGACCAGGTCCCTGAGTGTCCGGATGCTGGAGTTCTTGAGCGAATTGAGTGCCCGCACCGAGAGCCCCAGGTCGTCGATGGGCCGCTCGAGACGTTCCCGGAGGTCGTCGCGGGCCATGGAAGTGTCTTCTTCGACCGGATCTGGCGCGACCGGGACCTGCCCGAAGTCGCGGAAGTACTGGAAATGCTCCTGGGCCAGAGCCGCCGCGTAGGCGATGGCGTCCTCGGGAGTGATGGTCCCGTCGGTTTCCACCTGGACGGTGAGCCGGTCGTAGTCCGTGCGCTGGCCGACGCGGGTTTCCGTCACCGAGAAGTTGGCTCGGAGGACGGGGTTGTAAATGGCGTCGATCCTGACGAGATCGACGGGCATACCGCTGTCGCTGTGGTGCAACTGGGCCTCGACGTATCCACGTCCCTTGTTGACGAACAACTCCGCCGAAACCTCGCGGTCTTCCTGAAGCGTGAACAGAAGGTGATCGGGGTTCTCGATCACAACCGACCCATGTTCCTGGATATCCCGGGCATAGACCGCACCCGCGCCGTCGACCGAGATGTGCAACACGGCCTCGTCGACGTCTTCGACCATTACCAGGGTCAGCGCCTTGAGCCGCTGAATGATCTGATGCACGTCCTCGAGGACACCCTGAACCGTTGAGTGTTCGTGCATCACGCCGTCCATGCGGAATCCCCATACCGCGCTGCCGCGGAGGGAAGACAGGAGGAGCCGCCGGAGAGCGTTCCCCAAGGTGTATCCGAAGCCCCGTTCCAGGGGCTGGAGTCGGAATTCGGCTGCGTTGGGATTGTCGTCCCGCTTGGTCATTTCGACCAGGTGCGGCCGGACCAAGCCAGTAAGATCGATGCTCATAGTGCGTCCGCTACTTCGAGTAGAGCTCAACGATGAGCTGTTCCTGGGCGGCGATCGGGATTTCATCCCGGGAGGGCCGCTCGAGATATTTGCCGGTGGCCTTGTCGGTATCGACGGATAGCCAGTTCACCGGCGCACCGCGGGAGGCGAACTCCTGAGATACCTTGACCATGAGCGAGTCCCGGCTCTTGCTGCACACTTTGACTTCATCGCCAGGCGAGACCCGGTACGATGGGATGTCGACCCGGCGTCCGTTGACTTCCACGTGGCCGTGCCCGACCAGTTGGCGCGCGGCTTTGCGGCTGACAGCGAAACCCATACGGTAGACGATGTTGTCGAGCCGGGATTCGAGGGCCACCAAGAGGTTGGTGCCCTTCACGCCGGCTTCGTGGGTGACCTTGTGGTACAGATTGCGGAACTGCTTCTCGGATAGCCCGTAAATGCGCTTGACCTTCTGCTTTTCCCGCAACTGCTTGGAGTACTCCGACGCCTTGCGCGGACGACGGCCACCCTCACCGTGCTGTCCGGGGGCGTAGGGACGTCGTTCGATGGCACATTTTTCCGTCAGGCAGCGGCTGCCCTTGAGGAACAATTTGGTGCCTTCACGCCGGCACAAACGACAACTGGGACCAGTATAGCGTGCCATGGCTCAGACCCGCCGTTTCTTTGGTGGGCGGCAGCCGTTGTGGGGAATGGGGGTAACGTCCCTGATGGACATGACCTTGAGCCCCGCCGAGGCGAGCGCCTGGATGGCGGACTCGCGCCCGCTTCCGGGACCCTGAACCCGGACATGTACCCGCTTGAGCCCCATGTGGAGGACCTCGCGGGCGCACTGCTCGGCGGCAACCGTGGCGGCGTACGGGGTGGACTTTTTCGAGCCCTTGAACCCGGCCTTGCCGGCCGACCCCCACGCCAGGGTATTCCCCTGCAAGTCGGTGATGGTGATGAGCACGTTGTTGAACGTCGCTGAAATGTGGGCCATGCCCTCCACCTCGACGACCTTCTTGCTGCGTCTGCCTGCACGTGGTGATGTAGCCATAGACGATTACTTCTTGGTCGCTTTCTTCTTTCCGGCGATCGCCCGGCGTCGGCCGCGCTTCGTCCGGGCATTGGTGTGGGTGCGTTGGCCCCGGACCGGGAGGTTGCGGCGGTGCCGGATACCGCGGTAGGCCCCTATGTCCATCAATCGCTTGATGTTCATCGCGACTTCGGTGCGCAAAGCGCCCTCGACCTTGACCGCACTGTCGATGTACTGCCGCAACCGCGCCACCTCGGCGTCCGATAGATCTCGAACCCGAGTGGCCGGCTCGACGCCGGTTTCCGATAGAATGACGTCACTGGTGGGGCGCCCGATCCCGTAGATATACGTGAGGGCGATTTCGACCCGCTTTTCACGCGGAAGGTCGACACCTGCAATTCGTGCCATAGACTAGCCCTGCCGCTGCTTGTGCTTGGGGTTACGCTTGCAGATGATCCGGACCACCCCACGGCGACGGACCACCCTGCAATGTTCGCAAATCGGCTTGACACTCGATCGGACCTTCACGACGCGCCCCCAAAAGTTCCGGTTCTTGACGAGCTTTCAAATATAGAACGAGCCGCTAACACACGCAAGGGAAGCTACATCCGTCAATTACGGGTGATGCGCAGTTCCGCCAGGACCCAGCGGTCGCCTTCCTCCCGGTACCCCAACAGGATGGTCTCGGTCCTGATTTCCTCCGTCCCAGCCACCCGGTAGCGCCGCCGCAACTCCACATACCCCCGGCCGGCCGCCACCACCCGCGCCGTCCGCACGGTAGTTTCAACCTCCACGGCCCCGCTCAGATATTCCGTAAGTAGCGCTGCTCCTTGTTTCCGGCTCAACGCGGCTGAAGGATCGGCCCCGGGGAGTTGCACCCGGATTCCCCTTGTGGCCTGCTCCATCATCACCGCGGTCGCCTGTCGCTGCCAAGCGTCCCGGGCGACCTCGCCGGCCTCGGCGAGCGCCTCCGACTGGCCCAGGAGGGGCCCTGCCACGACCGTCAGCGCGATACTCGCCATCATCAGTGCCCGCATCGAGCTTCCTCCATAATGGTGCGGAACGCGGCTCTTGGCTCAGAAGCCAGAACGACGGGGCGCCCCACCACCAAGTGGCTCGCCCCAGCCGCAGCCGCAGCCGCGGGGGTGGCAACCCTGGCCTGGTCCCCGGCCTCGTCGCCCTCCCGCCTGATCCCGGGCGTCACGATCGGGCAACCCTCTCCCAGGACCGCCCTGACGGATTCGATCTCGCGCGGGGAGCAGACCACCCCGTCCAGACCCGCCTCCCGTCCCAGCACGGCCAATCGGGTGACTTCGCCGCCGAGCGGTTGGTCTACCCGACCGAGCGTCAGAGCCCACTCAGCCGGTGTGTGGCTGGTGAGGACGGTGACCCCCACCAACGACACCGGCCCTGCCGCCTGGGCGGCGGCGGTCATCATCGCCGGGCCGCCCAGGGTGTGTACGGTGGCCATGGCGACGCCCAGGTCCGCGGCGGCGGCGACGGCTCCGGCCACCGTGTTGGGAATATCGTGCCACTTGAGATCGAGAAAGACCTGCAGATCACGCTCCACCAGTTCCCCCACCAACCCCATGCCCGTTCGGGTCAGCAACACCGGGCCCAGCTTGACCCAGCGGACCTCGGGAATGGCATCGACCAGATGGAGGGCGTCCTCTCTGGAGGGCACATCGAGCGCCAAAATGACCTCAGACACCACGGAGCTCCAGATCCCGCACCAGCCGTTCGGGGAGGCGGGGATCGGCCAGGCCGGCAGTTCCGACTTGCACCAGGGTGGCGCCGACTCGGAGGTATTGCCTGACGTCGTCTGCCGACCGGATCCCACCGACGCCGATGACCGGGAGGCCCTCGGTGCTCTCGAGCACCACGGCCGTGGCCTGGAGTCCTACCGGAAGGAGTCCCGGGCCGCTCACCCCTCCCCGGCCGGCACCAAGCCTGGTCTGGCCTGAGCGATCCAGCAGGCGCCCGGGCATGGTGTTGACGACGGAAACCGCGTCGGCGCCTGCTGCGGCCGCCGCCCGGGCGAGGGTACCGATGTTGGGTGAGGCGGGCGACAGTTTGGCGATGAGCGGAACGGTGGTGTGTGCCCGACAGGTCTTGACGACGGCCTCGATCGAGGCCGGGTCGGCACCGAATTCGATACCGCCGGCCGCTGAGTTGGGACAGGACAGATTCAGCTCCAGTGCCGCCACGCCGGGCACATCACCCAGCTGATCGATTACGGCGGCGTACTCATCGAGCTGGAAGCCGATGATGCTCACCAGAACCTGGGCCGGGGGAGCCAGCCGCAGAAGCCGTGGGAGGTGGTCTGCCGCGACCCGGGCGACCCCCGGATTGGCCAACCCCACCGAATTGAGCATCCCCCCACGGAATTCAGCGACCCGGGGGGACCGGTTGCCGGCGCGGGGATGGAGGGAAATCGACTTGGTGACCAGGCCCCCGAGACGGGTCACGTCGGTGACGCCGGCGACTTCGTTACCAAAGCCCGCGGTCCCCGCGGCCAGGAGCACGGGGTTCTGGAAATTCCGGCCGAAGATTGTTCGACTGAGCCTTGAGGGCACCTTATTCCGGAAGCTCGTCTTCGAGGTTGAGTTCATCGACGTCCGCGCGTACCCGGCGTTGCCGACCCCGTCCGCGGCGTTCAGGCTGGACCTGACGGACGACCCTGGAGAAGGCATAAGCCCGGAGGGAATCCTCCAAAACCAGAAGACTGCCGGTGTCGCCACCCGCCAGGTAACTCAGGTATGGGCTGTCGGGATAGGCGTACAACAGGTACTGCCGGTAGACGAGGGCGTTCTCCTCGTCGAGCGTGGCCATTGCCAACACAGCTTTCGGTGCGTAGGGCGACTGCGGCCAGTCTTGGGTCAGGCGCCAAAAGAACGAGTGAGCCAGCTGGGGGGCACCGAGGGAATCCCGGGCGGCCTCCGCCAGGAGGAACTGTTCGATGTCCCCATTGGGGCTTCCCTTGGTGAGGGTATCGGCTGTGGACTGCACCCGCCGAATGGTTTCCATCAGGCGCCGGGCCCGCAGCGCATCGGCACCACCGCTGCGCGTCGCCGGCTCGAGCACGGACAGCGCCACCACCAATTCCTCGCTCGTCTTCACCCAGCTCAACTCTATCACTGCCCACTCTATCCGAGCCGCTCCCCCATTTCGACGGGCGGCGCTGTCCTGGGCCGCGAGCTTGAAGCGCTCGATGGCTCGAGCAGGGTCGACGGCTACCCAACGCCGGCCGTCATTCAGGTAGTACTTGGCCTTCGTCTCCGGGAGGATACTGTCCTGAGCGGCCAGCTGGTTGGTCAGTTCCGTGGCGGAGGGCAGGTCATACCGGCCGACGGCCGCCAGAACCGAGTCCCACACGACGAAGGTGTCGCGGCGGGCGATGAGGGAGTCGGCCAGATCGAGGGCCGCCCCGATGCGGCCGGACCCTGCGAGAGCGACGGCCCGCTCGCCGTCCAACTGACGGTCATCGAGATCTGAGAGGACATCGAGGGCTTCCTGTGACCTCCCCAACCGGTTGAGCGCCGACCCATAGAGCACTTTGGCCGCTACGCTCCTCTCCGGATTGGTGCCGGCAGACACGGCCTCGACGTAACGAATCACCGCTTCGGGTTGGCCCAACTCGGCGTAGCAGCCACCCAGGAGGAGGTTGGCCTGCTCCACGAGATCGGAGTCGGTGCTGCTGAACAGGACGTGTTCGAGGTGGGGGACGGCTTCGGCGCATGCCCCACGGACGATGAGCGCCTTGCTCTTGATCATGAGGGCGTCATCGACCCACCCGCTGGTCGGGTGCTGCGAGATGACCGAGTCGGCCTTGACTTCCGCTTGGGCCCAATAGCTCTGCGCGTCGAAGGTCCGGCCGTCACGCTCGGCCTTCTCCGCCTTATTGACCAGTCGGTTGGCGTTGTACATCCCGTTGTAGTACACGCACCCGGTAGACAGAACCAGGAGTCCGGCGACCAGCCACCGGGCCGGCTTCACCTCCCCGCCCCGCTCAACGCACCGGCGCCGACCTTGTAGTCGTACTCGATGAGATACTGGACGATCGCGTCGGCCAGCGCACCTGCGATCTTCCGCTGCCCGGACGGTGACAGCATCAACTGGGCATCCTGCCTATTAGTGGCGTACCCCATCTCCACCAGCAACGCTGGTCGTTGGGCGGTGTTCAACACTGCCAAGCGGTTTTGCTGGCGGACACCGAGGTTTTCCCCGCCGTGGATCTCCGCAAGGTGCGCCTGGACGAGTTCCGCTGCACTAGCCGATTCGAGGAGGTACTCGTTGCGAGACAGGTCCTTGAGAATGAAGGCCAGGGCATCGTCCTCCGCACCGGCGCCGTCTTCAATTTCGTAGCGTAGCGACTCATTCTCCATGCGTGCCACCCGAGTTGCATCTGCCGAGTTCTCTTCCCCGATGATCAGTGTGTGAAACCCGCGGACGGACTGGTAGTCCCTCCGCGAGGAAGGCAGCGCATCCACATGAAGACTGACGAACAAGTCACAGCCATCACTACACATCGGCGCCCGTTCCAGTAGCGGCGTCCTGACATCCGTGGTGCGAGTCATGCGCACGGCCACACCGCGGGCCTCCAGTTCGTCCCGCACCAGCAGGCCGATCTGCAGCGTGACGTGCTTCTCCTGAACCCCCTTGGGGAAATATTTCCCGGGGTTGCCAGGGTCCGAGCCTCCATGGCCCGGATCGATGGTGACCATGTGCCCCGGCCGCAGCCCGTTGGGGAGTGTTCCGGCGTGCTGGACCGATCCGGTGCCACCTATTTCGGTGAAGTGGGCTCGCCGGCCGTCGTAGTGATACCGTTGAACGAAACGCTGGGGGAGGATTTCGGTGAGGAACTGCAAGGGGACGAACAGGGAGTCCCGCCGGCGCACCATCGGTGTGGCCAGTACCAGCACCTGGTCGCCGACACGATAGTAGGGAGTGCCAACCAAGAACCAGAAGCTCTGTCCCGGCAGCGACGCCTCGACCCAGGCACCGGTTTCGCGCACCATTCCCCCGAGGGCGGCAAAGACCAGCCTGGCGGGGACCATCGGCGCTCCGGTGTGGTCCCGTTCGACGACGACCCGGACCTCTCCTCGCGGCGTGGCGATGGTCACCGCGGCGGGCGGCGGGAGGATCAGTGCCGAAAACACGGCAAGAATGATGGCCATCATCGGCGGCCCTTCCAGTTCAGCGCCCGGGCAACATCGCGCTCGGCGTCCTTGCGCTTGAGGTCTTCCCGCTTGTCGTACTGTTTCTTGCCGCGGCCCAGCGCCAGCCGGACCTTGGCCCGTCCGCGGCGGAAGTACAGGTCGAGAGGGATCAAGGTAAGTCCCTTCTGCTCCACGGCACCGATGAGCCGTTCGATCTCGCGCCGGTGCAGCAGGAGTTTCCGCGATCGGACCGGATCGTGGTTGTACCGGTTTCCCTGCTCGTACGGGGTGATATTCATCCCCTCGAGAAACACCTCGCCGCCACGAATGCGGGCATAGGCCTCCTTGATGGACGCCTTGCCGTGGCGCAGCGCTTTGACCTCGGTGCCTGTCAACACGATACCGGCCTCCCACGAATCCAGAATATGGTAGTCGTGGGTCGCCTTCGGGTTCCGGGCAATAGCCTCCCGGGCGGCCTCGGGTCCAGCAGTCTTCTTGGTCACCACAAAACTCGTAACTGCAATGTAGACAGGGAGTTCTGGTGACGCAACAGGCCGCTTGACTGGGCAGGCCTCCTCCCCTTACCTTGGGGCCCGAGCCGAAGTGGTGGAACTGGTAGACGCGCTGCGTTCAGGGCGCAGTGGGCTTAACGCCCGTGGGGGTTCGAATCCCCCCTTCGGCATGAAGCATCCCCGGAATGTCCCTAGTAGCGCGCCATGGTCGGGTCAATTTCCCGGGCCCAGGCTTCCACCCCACCTGCAAGGCTCAGTGAACGGTAGCCGGCGCCGACCAGTATTTGCGCCGCCCGCAGTGACCGCAGGCCCGTGTGGCAGTAGGCAATGATCGGGAGCCCCGAATCGAGTTCACCGAGGCGGGCTTGGAGTTGGCCGAGGGGGATGTGCCGGGCTCCCGGCAGGCGACAGATGTCCCATTCGTAGCGCTCACGAACGTCGACCAGTTGCAGCGCCATCCCCTGTTCCAACTGCTTGTCCAGTGTGGCAACAGCCACTTCCATCGGACCGATGCCGGGCTCCGCTCCCACGCCGCAAAACGCTTGGTAATCCAGCAGTTCCCGCACGGTGGGATGCTCCCCGCACACGGGACACGCGGGATCCTTGCGGACCGTCAACTCCCGCAGTTTCATGGCCAGGCCGTCAAACAGCAGGAGGCGACCCGCCAGCGAGTCACCTAGCTCCAGGATCCACTTGATCGTCTCGAGAGCCTGGATGCTGCCGATGATGCCGGGCAGCACGCCGAGGACCCCCCCCTCGGCGCAGGTCGGCACCAGCTCCGCCGGGGGCGGTTCGGCATAGAGGCATCGGTAGCAGGGACCGCCATCGACGGCGAAGAGCGAGGCCTGGCCTTCGAACCGGAAGATGGCGCCGTACACGTACGGTTTCCCCAGCAACACGCAGGCGTCGTTGATGAGGTAGCGAGTCGGGAAATTATCGCTGCCGTCGACCACGATGTCGAACGGACGGAGAATGTCGAACGCGTTGTCCGACGTCAGCCGCTCGGGAAAGCACTCCACGGCCACATGGGGATTGAGGTCGGCGATCCTGGCGGCGGCGGACTCGAGTTTGGAGGTGCCGACTGCGGCAGACCCGTGGAGGATTTGACGTTGCAGATTGGACAGGTCGACCGTGTCGAAGTCTACCAGGCCCAGCGTCCCCACCCCGGCGGCCGCCAAGTAGAGGGCCACCGGAGAGCCCAAGCCACCGGCGCCCACTATCAGTACTCTCGACGACCGAAGCCGCCCCTGGCCCGCGGCACCAACCTCTGGAAGGGTAAAATGCCTGGCGTACCTTACGCGCTCGTCCTGCGACCAATCATCGTTACCGCTGTGGGCGGGCTGGGGAGCATCCTCACCGCGCTGTGTTGCCGCCGTGTTCACCGATTCACCTCTCAGAAATGACAAAGCCCGGCCACGGGGACCGGGCGCTGAATTCGAACGGGCACGTTCACTCAGTCGGAGTTGCTGATGGCGACCAATTCCTCGACAGAGGCCTCTTGTTTCATGAGGTCGGCCAGCGTGACACTGGACAGGAAGTCGTCGATCCGCTGCTGGAGGGCAGCCCACAGTGGTCGGATGCTGCACGCCGCCGCCGGGCTGCAGCGATCGTCGTTGACGGGATGCGTCTCGCAATTGACCTCGAACGTCTGGCGCTCGCACGCGGCCATGACATCGCGCACCGAGATCTCCTCGGGAGGCCGACTGAGAAAGTAACCACCCTTGGCTCCCCGGACGCTCTGGACCAGCCCCGCCCGTCTCAGGCGAAGGAAGATCTGCTCGGTATAGTCCGCCGGGAGTCCTTCGGTCTCCGCCAACTCGCGAGCGGGCACGGCGACATCACCGACCCGTTTGCGGCGGCCCAGGTGCAGCATGATGATCAGGCTGTATTCGGTCCAGGTAGTTATCCGCATACCCGTAATATGGGCGTCACGCCCCACCGTTTCAACCGACCCAGCCGATCCGCGGTAATCGCCTCACTTTGTCCGGGCCGGCGCCGGGTCACCGAACACCAGGCGCCGGGCGGCCGGCCAGCCATACAGCCGGACCAGAAAATACCCTCCCAGCACCACCCCAAGACCCACGGTATAGAAGCGCCAGAGGAGGAGCAACATGCCTTCTCCGGTGCCGAAGCTCCCCGCCGCGCCCGCCAGAAACCCAAGTTCCACACCACCGATGCCGGCCGGTGTAGGCAGAACCAACTGACTGTACAGCAGGGCAAAGGCCCCCAACGCCACCGGCCCGATGGAGGGTGGGTCGGCCAACGTCAGTGCCAGAACCGGGAGGATCGCCGTCCGGGTGGCGAGGTTCACCAGGGTCAGGGGAATGCTCGCTAGCAGCGGGCCCGGCGGCATGCGCCGCCACAACGACCACAGGCGCCGGCCAGGCCGGCGGATGCGGTGGGCCCAGCGGACGGCGGCGCGCCGGGCGAGGAAGGCGGCCACGACGGTCGCGGCAGCCACGGCAACGAACCAGGGCCACATGCTGGCCATCGTGCTGACGAAAGCGGGCCCGGTGGTGGCGAGCCATTCGGGGGCAAACGCCCACAGCAATGCCGCCCCAAAACCGATGATGACCGGCCAGGCGGCGACCACCTCGTAACTGATGGCCGCCACCCCTGCTACCGGCGGCACGCCGGCGCGCACCATCCCGACCAGGCGGGCAGGCTCACCGCCCAGCCGCGCGGGAGTGAGGGCGGCGGCCGCATCGCCGAAGGCGTTGAGTACCAGTGCGTCGGCAAACGTCACCGCCTGCCCAATCCCCCGGAGGAGCCATACGATGCGCCACGTGCGAGCCACCATGTCGGCGGTCATCAGCAACAGGCACACTACCTGGGCCACGGCGAACGACATCAGCAGCCCCGTCCCTCAATGTTCCATTGCCTGGACGACGCGGCGAGCCGACTCATGGGATGACGCTTCGGTACATACCGAACAACTGGGGGAAGACCTCATCCCACCGATGGTGCCGTTCGACGTGGCGTCGGGCACGGCCGCCCATCGCCTGGAGGTCCTGTCCCAACATTGTCTCGACCGTTCGGGCCAATGCGTCGACGTTGCCGTTGGGGAAGGTCATGCCCCCCTCCGATCGCCGTACCAGTTCCGGGACCGCTCCCCGATCGACGGCCACTACCGGCGTGCCGCACCCCATGGCCTCCAGCGCGCTGAGGCCGAACGTCTCGACCGGGCCGGGCGCCAAGTAAACATCGGCCGCCGCCAGCGCCTGGGCCACTCGA
>Ga0209987_10000106_pt1 | contig 36973 bp, 33 predicted proteins | sample N074metaG_FD_182134 | JGI IMG/M metagenome (GOLD analysis project Ga0209987, IMG submission 182134) | Deep subsurface microbial communities from Kermadec Trench to uncover new lineages of life (NeLLi) - N074 metaG (SPAdes) (version 2) | ecosystem: Environmental > Aquatic > Marine > Ocean trench...
GCAAGGGAATCCACAGGATTCACCCGCTAGGCGGAGGTGTCGGGCTCGTTCGGGTTGTTGGTGCGGAGTTTCTGGATGATCTCGTTGATCTGTTCGCGGAGGTCCGCGCCGAGGTTTTCGAATTCGATCGCCATGCCGGGGACTCCGTCCGATTCGACCTGATCGGTGCTGATCGAGCGGACGACGTTTCCGACGACCTCGATCGGATGGTCCGCACCCGGCAACTTGAACTCGAGTTCGACGTTGGTCCCGATGGGTTGTGGGGTGTCGGTTTCGACGAAAATTCCACCGTCGTTGATGTTGCGCGCGAACTCAGAGAAGAGGGAGTCGACGGTTTGATAGTTGACGCGGACAACGAGGTCTGCGCGCGGCGAGCCGCGCCGCTCGATTCCATCGATGAAGCGGGAGGGCACGGCTTCCTGTAAATCCGATCTGGCCATTGCCTCGACCCCGGGGGTACTCGTTCGCGGACTCCATTCCGCAGATCGTTTATCGACCGATCTGGCCGCCTCCCTTAGCCATAGTCCGAGCCCGGCTCAGAGCTCGCCCTGTTCTCGGAGGCTGCAGAAGCCCCGTTCGGCAACCACGATGTGATCCAGCACGCGCACACCAAGGATCTCCCCGGCGCTCGCGAGCCGGGCCGTGACCTCCCGGTCTTCTGCGCTCGGCGTTGGATCGCCGCTCGGGTGGTTGTGGACCAGCACGAGCGCGGCTGCGGCGTCTCGCAGAGCAGGTCGAAACACTTCTCGGGGATGGACGAGGCTTGCCGTGAGGGTTCCCTGGGAGATCAGCTCTGAACGCAGCACGCGATGCCGCGCGTCGAGCAGGATCACGAGGAAGTGCTCCTGTTTTGCATCCCGGAGACTGGGATGGAAGTGGTGGTAGACGTCCGATGGGCTGCGAATCACGGCTCCGGCTCGAAGCCGGCGGCCAGCGAGCCTGCGTCCGATCTCGAGCGCCGCCTGCAGGCTTGCGCTCTTGGCGGGCCCGATTCCCTGGGTTCGCCCGAGTTCGCCGCCACTCACCCGCGATAGGCTTTGGAGCCCACCATGGCGATCGAGGAGCCGCGTGGCCAGGGTCAGCGCACTGCTGCCGCGATTGCCTGTGCGGAGCAGGAGGGCAACCACCTCCGCATCACTCAGGGCCGACGAACCCAATTCGTCGAGGCGTTCGCGGGGGCGGTCCGGGGTATCCGATCTGCAGTTGCGCATTTGCACTCCCGGGACCGGGAGCTGACGACTATAGCGCTCCGCGGGCTTTGCGGCGGACTGCCTCCGGACGTCGTTGGGTGTTCACCCGGCTGGATCGAAGAGCGCGACTCGTGAGGGTCGCACGACGCTGCTAGCGAATCCCAGGGATTCGCCCGCTAGGAACGCGAAGCCTGTGCGGGGGTGTTGCAGCGCCTTTCGTGATCTTCCGCGATCTCGACGATGGCGCCGAAGCGCTCGCTTTCGAGTTCCGGCGCGATCACACCTCGCAGCGTATTGCGTCGCTGTGCTGTCGGTTCCAATTCTGCGATGAACGCTCTCAGCAGCGAGATGAATCCGATGGCTTCAGCGCTTTGGGCGCGGGCGGCTGCGAGGTCGAGCGGAATCGCTGGGCGGAATTTTGAACCGTCGATGAGATGGATCAGGCCATCCGGCGAGAGTTCTCCCAGACGCCGAAGGGCCGACTTGAGGTGGCTGTCGATGAAACCCGACGACGGTGCGAGCGCTCTGGAAAGCGCCTCTGGATCTAGCTGCGAACGCATCGAGTGATCGAAGTCGAGTGCGCATCCGGATACGTCCGAACGCCGCACGCGTTTCAATGCGTCATTCGATTCGGCCAGAATTGCTGCATTGCCATCGGTGGGAACGAGTTCGACCGTGAACTGATGCAGATTGCGAGCGGCGTCGTACCCCTGTGTCGAACGAAGATCGGGTCTGTGATGTACGGCGTCGTGGAGCTGCACTCGCACGAGGAGATCTTCACCAAGCTGCTCCGCTCTGAGCGATTGGATGTTGTCACTAGACACCCCCCGCACGCTTTCGAGGGCGCCTTCCGAATGTCCCGTCTCGGTTAGTACGACCGAGAAACCGTCCGACATTTTCTGTAAACGAAATTTCGCAACCTCTCTCGTCAGGAATTTCAACGACCCGCGCCGCGAAAGATGCGTAAAAGTCATCGACTCGAGGCGGTTTGGCAGCGAGGCGAGTTCGATCGTCAAGTGCGTCTGGCGAGATCGAACGGCGATCTTCGTCTCTTGGAGTCGGTAGCCGTTGAGAATCACTCGGATTTCGATCGAATCCCGCGGGCCGGTCTCGATGCGCGTAGGGAGCCGCACCAGAATCGGCGCTTTGGCGCGTTCGAAGCGTCGCTGAATGTTCTCTCGTACGTAGAATAAATCGAGGCTCGCGCCCTGCGGCCTGGTGTCGATTGTGAGTGTTCGCTCTCCATACCAATAGCTGGGTCCGCCCATGAACAGTCCGGTGATCGGCGCGAAGAGTTTTCCAATCGTCCAACCCGAACGTTTGTTGGGAATCAATTCGACGATCTCTCGCTCCTCCGCGGTCGCGGAGAGTGCGATGAGGGTGCTCAGCAGGAGTGCGATGGGTCGCGTCTTCGCCATGGTGTCAGCCCGATGGGGGTGTCAGCGTACCGACCGGGGAATCTCGGCGACAGCGGTTTCGCTCGGGCCGGGCGAGGTTTCGCCTCCGGGCACTCTCGCGGATCGGGTCTGGATCAGTACGAGGTTGGGATGATCCTGGCGTTTCCCAACGGAGCCGATCGCTTTCGGTCGAATTCGGCAGCCAATGTGTTCGCCAACGGGTGGGAGGTGGTTCGAAGGCGACGTGCCACCGCCTGTGCGTCCCCGCGGCGGCTCGCCCGAACCACCAGTGGCGCAACCCTGGAGCGCCGTTCAGATGCGGAGATCTGGTTTACCTGGCGCAAGAAGCCTCGGGGGTCGAGTATGGCGCGATCGAGCTGCGCATCGAGATCCAGCTGTTGAAGATCGGGATCTACACGACCGTAGAAGCCGACGACCGTCGATCGCAGATTGGGTCGATAGAAACGATTGGCGGCCGCTCTCTCGATCGCCGCGAGACGCGGCTGGATTTTCTTGGCCGTGGCAAGGGTGGGGGGCTGAGATTCCCACAGGTCGATTGCGTTCTGATCTACGACGACTGCCTCGGTGGGCGCGACAGCGATGACCTCGGAATCCTCAACCCAAGTGGCTTCGATGCTCGTGAAGATTGCGAACCCCGCGAGGCTGGCCGCCAGTGCGGCCGCGACCTGGGGATTGAAGAGTCTTCGAATTACGGCCGGAGATTGCCAGGTACGCGCTTCACCCGCTTCAATTCGGCGCATGATCTCGCTCGCCAACTCGGCGGGCGGCTGCGGGGTTGGCAGTGATCGAAGCAGCCCGACGGTCGACCTCAACTCGCTGAGTTCGCGCGCACAACTGGCACAATGGCTCAGATGTTCGTCGACGCGGGTGCGAAAGTGAAGAGTGAGATCTCCTTCGAGATGATCGCCGAGGTGGGAGCGGACCCTCGTGCAGTTCACGTTGTTTCTCCTTTGTTTTCGTTCGAAACGAGGCTCTTCAGACGATCGCGAAGCGCGCTTCGCGCGCGATGGATTCGCGACTTGACGGTGCCTTCGGGAATTTCGAGGACGGCCGCAATCTCTCGATACGACAGTCCTTCGATGTCGTAGAGAACCGTCGCGGCCCTGAGGTCGGGGGGAAGTTGGAGCAGCGCATCCTGGACTCGAATTTGTACCTCGCCTCCGAATGCCGCGGATTCGGGGTCGCGCGGGGTGGTCGGTAGATCGTCGCCCGCAGCCTGGCGTGCCTGCAGCTTGCGGATTCGGGCATTCTTTCGCCCGAGGGTTCGCCGTCTATTGAGGGCCGCATTGGCGGCCACGCGATAGACGAATGTGGAGAAGCGTGCGTCGTGCCGGAAGCGGTGGCCGTGCCGGTGCAGGCTGATGAACGTCTCTTGCGCGACATCTTCGGCATCTTCTCGGTTGCCGAGCATGCGCATGAGAAGGCCAAAGACTCGCCCTTCGTGGCGTCGGATCAGGCTTTCGAACGCGCTCTCGTCGCCCGCCTTCCAGCGGGTGACGAGATCACCATCGGGATCTACTTCGAGATAATCCCCGCTCTTCAAGCCGGTTCGGGGGCCCGTTGCGCCCGCAGCGTCGATTGTTCCACAGCCAACAGCATTCATCTCGGGAGTCTGACACCCGTCCTCTGAATTCGGTTCTGTCGAATTTTGGTGGTCGTCGCCCAAAGCCGCTCAGTCCCCGGAGGGGCCCGGGGATGGAGTGGGTTCGCCCGGGTGGGTCCACGTGCCGCTCTTGCCGCCGGTCTTGCTCACGAGCTCGATCCCGCCGATCGAGATCGCACGATCGATCGCCTTGCACATGTCGTAAACGGTGAGGCCCGCGGCCGAAACGGCCACCAGGGCCTCCATTTCGACTCCCGTCCGAGCGTGTGCTTCTACGCGGGCTTCGATCAGCACTCGGGCCTCGGAGGGATCGGGAGTCAGTTCGACCTCGACCCCGTCGAGCGGAAGCGGGTGGCAAAGGGGAATCCACTCGTCGGTTCGCTTCGCGGCCTGGATGCCGGCCAATCGCGCGGTGAGTAGGACGTCGCCTTTTGGGATGCGCCCCTCTGCGATACACGCGAGGGTTTCCGCGGCCATTCGCACTTCTCCGCGCGCAACGCAAACGCGGTGCGTCACCGGTTTGTCGCCCACCCCCACCATCTGGGCGCGGCCACTCTCGTCGACGTGTGAAAGTTTTCTCTTCATCCATTCCCCAGAAATGCTGGAATCTACCCGAGTTTGCGGATCCAGCCGATGAGATCGTCGAGAACCGTCTCCCGCTCCGGTTCGTTGAAAATCTCATGCCGCAGCCCAGGGTACGTGTGGAGTCCCCGCTGAGTCACCGTCAGCTGCTCGAAGAAATCTCGACTTCCGGCGACCGGGCAGATGCGGTCGTCTTCTCCGTGCAGAAGTAGCATCGGAACCTTCACCGCCGAGGCTGTCGCCACGGCCCGCTTCATTGCAGCCAGCAGTTCCGAAGCCAGAGAGGTTGTGATCTTTCCCTGCACGAGAGGATCCTCGAGATAGGCGCGGACGATTTCAGGGTCGCGCGAAAGTGCTTCAGGGTCGAGTTGGCTCGCGAGCGAGAGGCGGGGTGCCAACCATCTCAATGCGTGGGCTGCAATCACTCTTGCATGAGGCAGGTCTTCGGGGATCGAGAGCGCCGCTCCCGAAGTGACGACCCCGGCGATCTTCGGGTCGCGCTGGCTCGCGTAAGCGGCGACCACCAATCCTCCCATGCTGTGCCCAACGACGACAACCGGAAGCGGCGTTCGCTCGGTACGTACGGCGGCGACGAAACCTTCCAGGTCGTCCAGCAGGTGTTCGAAGCGACGCACATGGCAGCGAGCGCCGCCGGATCGACCGTGGCCTTGGTGGTCGTAGGCGTGGACTTCGAAGCCGGCGCGAGCCAGGTCCGACGCCGTGTGTTCGTACCGCCCACTGTGTTCTCCGTAGCCGTGAACGAGAATGATGATTCGTTCCGCGCTTCGCGGAATCCAGGATCGCCGAAACAACAGCGCTCCCGTCGCTCCCGGAAGATGGGATTCCGTGCGGCGGATGTTGGTGTGGTTTGATTCCGAAGCGCTAGCGCTACCGATGGATGGGCCCGCCAGCGAGTTCAAGACTCGGATGCGCCGCGGACGGCCGCACGCGCTTTCTTGACCCGATTGAGATAGGCGACGCTGCGGATGTTCGATCCCCAGAAGTAGGCCGAGATGCCGTCTTCCTCGCCGAGGCGGCGGATGTTGTCGGCGAGAATCCAACAGCCGGCTTCGATGTTCGTCTCGATGGCGGCGAGGCTTCCCGCGAGGCCGAGTTCGGCCGCCATGTGCGGCATGACCTGCATCAGTCCGACGGCTCCTAGCGGACTGCGCACCCAAGGGCGTGCCCTGCTTTCGACCCAGAGCACTTGCGTGACGAGAACGGGATCGAGTCCGTATTGGGCGCTGTACCGAATGACTGCGGCTGCGATGCGCTGGATCTCGTTGGACGATAACGCGGTGTTCTCGCGGCCGAGAAAATGCCTCAACTGGGTTTCGTCGAAGTCGACCGATGCGGCCGCCACCACCGGACCCGCGGCTGCGACCGGCGGCGTTGCCTGCTCGACGCGCGTGCCCGAGACCATGAGTAGGCCGAGCACGATCAGCGTTACGACTCTGGTACGCCCCATCCGTTCTCCGGCTTCGCTGACTTTCGTCGCGTTGGATTCGGCCCGTCTCGGTGCGTCATTGGACGCATCGCGCTCGTTTTGGGTCAGATTCGGCGCTTCCCTCCGCGGGCTTGATCCCCGCGGGGGCGCGTCTCTCTTCCCCCCCTCGTGCGTGACGTGGGCCGGAGCATAGAGAAGCTTGACCGCACCTTCCACGAAGATTCTAGATCGAGGCCCCTCGCGCGCGCTGCTGCGCGGACAACGCCCGACCGATGATCGGAGCGAAAAAGCTTTCGTTGACCTCGCGATTTATGCAGTGGTATCCTTACTGCGCCTTGTATCTGGCGGGGGATGGGCTTTAGCAGTCTTGAACGCTTGCGTGCGCGCGCTCGGTGGTCCGTCGACACGGACTGACCTCTTGGCGTGAAGCACCGGCAGCTGCAGCGGAATCTGGAGTTTGATGAATCCCCATAATACGCTTCCCGAATTTTCGGCTCGCCCCAGCGCGGACGACGTGCAAGCCGTCGATCGCATCCCCACTCGGACTCTGCTCGAAGCGCTCGCGAAGATCTACGAGTACGCGCTCGTCACGGACTCCAGCGGTCGTGTGTTGTGGAGGAGCGACGGTTTGGTCGAACTCTGCGGCGGTGAGAAATTTCGCGTCGGCTGCGAGGTCAAGACGCTGCTGCACTTGCTACCGGGGTTTTCACGGCCCGAGCAGGCTTTCGAACTGCGCTCCCGATTGCGACGGGACGGCTTCTTGACGAAGGCGATCGTCGAGCTTTCCGACGAAAACGAAGAGTCGATTCCGATCGAGGTCAACGTCGTTCCCGTTTCAGATCAACCCGGGGAGCGTCCGTTCTACGTCGTTATCGCGCGCCCCGCCGACTTTGAAAATCCGCTGGCCAGGCTCGCCGAGCAATCGCCGGGCGGATCGATGAAGTCGATTCTCGATGACGCGCCGGATGCGATCCTGGCTGTCGACGCGCGAGGATTCGTCGTCTATGCAAACGCGGCTGCTGAGCGACTCGTTGGGCACAGCGGGAGTCAGATCGTCGATCGGCCTGTTGCAGCGCTCCTGCACGATGCCGCGGATCTCGAGCGCCTGGTTTCTTCCATTGGCGTGGAACGCCAAGTCTCCGAATGGGAACTCACGCTAACGCGCCGCGATGGTCGAGTGACGCGAATCGCGGCATCGGCTCGGAGTCGCACGCTCGACGACGGAACATTCGATGGTACGGTGCTCTGCCTGCGCGACATCACCGATCGACACCAGGCGGCGACCGAACTCTCGAAGAAGAACGCCGAACTCGAACATTGCATAAGCACGCTCGCGCACGATCTCCGCTCTCCATTGGTCGGTCTCTTGGGCTTTTCCCGATTGCTGCGTCAGGACTACGGGAACCTGCTCGACGATACCGGGACGCATTTCGTCGATCGGATCGAGCAGGCCGGCCGAACGATGGAAGACTTGATCCACGACCTGTTGGAGCTTTCGCGAATCGGACAACCGGGTGAACGAAAGGCGTTGGTCAATCCGACTTCCGTGCTGTATCAGCTGCATGCGGAACTCAAACCACGACTCGAAGCCGCCGGAATCGAGCTGGAACTTCCGCATGATCCGCCGCTCGTCTATTGCGATCGCACCCGGCTCTATCAGGTCTTCTCGAACCTGATTGGAAACGCGATTGACCACATGGGGGCCTGCGACGAACCGCGTATTGCAGTATCGATATTCGAAGAGGACGGTGTCTCTCACATCGCAGTAAGAGACTCCGGTCGCGGAATCGACTCTGAGCATCACGAGCAGGTATTCGAAGCATTCCAGAGCCTCGGGCCACCGAAGGATGGGCGGACGGGTGCCGGAATCGGACTCGCCATCGTAAAGAAGATCGCCGAAATGCATGGTGGCCGGGCTTGGCTCGACAGCAGCAGCGGATGCGGCACGACCTTTCACGTTACATTTCTCCGCCCTTCGACCTAGCAGTCGCTAAGTACACGAATCTCCACACATCGAATTCTTCCCTTCATGAATCGGCGTTGCCGAACGCGCTAGTGATCGAAGTTCGTTATCGCGCCTTGCTCGGGCTTCATTCATTCCGTAGCCTGAGCCGTCCCATGTATCCCGAACTCTTCACAATTTTCGGCTACACGATCAGCACCTTCGGCCTGATGCTCGCGATCGCCTTCCTGGTTGGCTCTTGGATCGCGGGCGTGCGAATGGAAGAAGAAGGCCTCGATCGCGAGCAGGCGAGCACGCTCCTCATCTACGTGATCATCGGCGGGATCCTCGGATCCAAGCTCTATTTTGCGGTGGACGTTTCCATCCGCGACGGCCGACCTTTTTGGGAGTTGTTCTTCGCCCGCGATGGCATCACCTGGTACGGAGGGCTGATCCTCGGGACCGTTGTCGGAGCGATCGGTTGTCGGGTTCACGGGATTTCCGTGAAGGTGTTTGCGGACTGCGCGGCGATCGCGGCCGCGGTCGGGCAGTCGATTGGTCGGATCGGCTGCTTTCTGGTGGGTGACGATTACGGTCGAGTCACAGACGTGCCGTGGGGAATACGCTTCCCGGAAGGTGCGCCACCCACCGATGAGCCCGTCCATCCGACACAACTCTACGAGGTGGCGTGGCTGCTGCCGGTCGCCGCTTTTCTCTGGTGGCGTCGAAAGAAAAGTCCGTTTCTGTTCGGTGAATACCTGGCGCTCAACGGCCTGGGTCGGATCGTGATCGAAAACTGGCGGGTGAACCCCGTCGTGGCGCTGGGGATGACGGAGCCGCAGTGGATCGGAGTGGGCCTGATCGTTCTCGGTCTTGGTGGCTGGTTCTATTTCTCAGGCAAAGAGCAAACGTCCACAAGTTGATCTGGGATCTCGTCAGATTGGCGGATGAATCTTTTCGAGAAGAATCGCTGCCGAGTCGAGGGTCCGGTCGCGATCCTCTCCGTCGACCAGTCGAGTGAGACTGGATACCGCGGAATGCGCGAGCTTTTTGAGAGAATCATCCCCGGCACTTCCCGACTCCACCCACACGTTCAATTCCACCAGGCTTTCCGAATAATCCCCCGCGAGGTATGCGGACATCCCTCGCGCGTAGGCGGATAACTGCGATACCTGGTCTCGATCGCCGCCGTACTCCAGGGCTTTGGCGAGCACGCGGTGAGCGGCTTCGTAGTGGCCACTGGTGAGATAAGACTTCCCGGCAATTACGTAACCGGATGCCGTATCGCCGTGAATCGCCGCCAACAGTTCTTCCAATCCAGGCGGACCCAGTCTGTCGAGGGTCTCGACCCGTTCGATGAGAGAGCGCGTGACGAAGCCTTCGGCACCCTGCTCGGATAGCAGCACCCGAAGCTGATCCCACGTTTGAACCATCAGGGATCGTGTTTCAGCGAGCCCTTCCCCCAGGCGGGCGGAGACCGCCGACAGAATCCGCTCGAATTCGTGAAACAATCCGTTGGCTTCGGCGCCAGCCTCGGCGCGCAATGATCTCACGCGCGGGCCATATACCTCGTGCTGGTAGAAGTCCTCGCGGAATTTCATCGCTTCGTGGAAGAGCGAACCAACAGCCAGGTCGAAAAGCGCTTCTCGAGGATTCGCGACCGTCGAGCCGCCGGCCTCGGGCCGAAACAGCGAGTGACACTTTTCCTTCAGGCGGAAGAGCACGCTGTTATCATTGTCCCCAACGAACTCTTTGAGATCGGCAAAAGCGAGCTCGTCGCGCTCGTATTTTTCAACGAGCTGATCCAATTGCTCGTGGGCCGTGAGAAACTCACGCAGGATGTCTGCCAGACTGGCCGGAGCGCTCGCCATCGGGGAACTATACTCGCCCCAGATCTTTGCGTCGCTTCTAGGCGCGCCCATCTTGCGGTGCAGGCGATCCACGGCTTCACTTCTGGTTGATTCTGGCGACCAGTGCCTGGGTTTGCCTACTTTCGACCTTCCGTTGGCCAGTCGCCTGCGGTTCGGATCACTCGGTGTTCAGGCTACAACGCGCTACAGAGCTTTGGAGGTTCAGATGAGTCCCGTCGAACGCGAGAGCATGGAGGTCGATGTCCTTTACATCGGAGCAGGACCGGCCTCGTTGGCCTCCTCGCTGCACCTCGTCAATCAGGTCAAGGCATACAACGAGCGCGCGAAGTCCGAGGGCAAGGATCTCATCGAGCCGCCCTCGGTGCTGATTCTCGAGAAGGGAGCGGCCGTCGGCGATCATATGCTTTCGGGCGCAGTGATGAATCCGAGGGGCATTCGAGAACTCGTGCCGGATTTTGTCGAGAAGGGCTTTCCAACCGAGTACATCTGTGACTACGCGGGATTCTGGATCTTTCACCCGAAGGGGAAGATCAGCGTGCCCGGCCCGTTCGTACCGCCGAACTTTCGCAAGAAGGGTTATCACGTCACCTCACTGAACAACGTTGCGAAGTGGATGGCGGAGCGCTGCGAAGAAGCCGGTGTAGACATCCTTCCGGGATTTGCGGGAGACAAGATCCTCACCGAGGGAAATCGGGTGATTGGCGTTCGCACGGGTGACAAGGGCGTCGACAAGGATGGAAAATCCAAGAGTACGTTCCAACCCGGGATGGACATCTTCGCGAAGGTCACGATTCTCGGAGAGGGAGTTCGAGGTTCTCTCTCGAAGCAACTCGTTGCGGACTTCGAACTCGACGGCATGAATCCGCAAACATTCGAGGTGGGAATCAAGGAGTTGTGGCGGATCGACCCGAAGAAACACCGACCCGGCCGCGTCGTCCACGGTTTGGGAATTCCACAGATTTTCGAAGGTTTCCACGGGATGTGGCTCTACGACATGCAGGACGATCTCGTTTCGTTTGGATTCGTCACGATGTTGGATTCGGAAAATCCAAATTCCGACGCTCACCTGGAGGCGCAGAAATTCAAGACCACTCCGTTCATGAAGAAGTTGCTCGAGGGTGCCGAGTTGGTGAAATACGGCGCGAAGTGCATCCCGACGGGTGGTCTCTATTCAATGCCCAAGCTCTATACCAACGGCGCTTTGCTGATCGGAGATTCTGCCAGCTTCTGCAACGCGGAGAAGCTTTCCGGAGTCCATTTGGCGATGAAATCCGGAATGATGGCGGCAGATACGATCGTCGATGCGCTGGCGCGGAACGATTTCTCCGTCGTGACTCTCGGTGGTTTCGCCGAGCGCTACAGCGCCAGTTGGGCCTTCGACGAACATTGGTCCGCCCGCCATTTCCACCAATCGACAGATCGTGGAGTTCCATTCTTCATGTTGAACGAACCGTTTCGGCAGCTGACGAATGGACGCGGCCTCATCGACAACATGAAATCCCGCGCAGGCCATACGCACATGAAGCGGTTGTCGGAACTCCCCGAATCGAAGCGCCAGAAAGAGGCGTTCGAATTCGACGGTGTTCTCACCTTCAGCAAGGAGCACCTCGTTCAATTCAGCGGAACACAACACGAAGCGGACCAGCCCTCCCACCTGGTGGTTGCGGACACCGATCTGTGCAGCACGACCTGCGCAGAAGAATTTGGGAACCCATGCGAAAGTTTCTGTCCTGCTGCGGTCTACGAGATGGTCCCGGACCCCGAAGTCGCAGGGAGCAAGAAACTCTTCATTCATCACGAGAACTGTGTCCACTGCAAGACTTGCGATATCGCCGATCCGTACCAGGTCATTACCTGGACGACGCCGGAAGGTGGCGAAGGGCCGGATTACGAGAAGATGTGACTTGGATTGTGCCGGGTGTGATTTCGGGAAGCCGGGACGTCTCTTCGCGAATGGCTCGCCCGCCAAGGGGACGGGCCGCTTGCCGGGCTCGTTTCATGAAGTGGGCGCATCTGGGCGCCGGCATCGGGGGCGGGCTGCGCTGAGTTCGCTGCGAGACGTCCCGGCTTCCCGAAATCACACCGCGCAGGGAGGCTCGTGCGCGCGGCCGAAAAATTGGTGAATGGTTGCGACGTTTCCGATGTGCGTAACTCGATCACTAGTTTTGGGGGTGGCGGAGGTCGCGCAGCGAACTCAGCGCAGGCCGCCTCCGATCGTCTGATTCCTCTCGATTCACTTTTTGAATCCTGCACGGCTCAACCGCTGATCTCCTTGGCGGGCGAGCCATTCGCGGAGTGACCTCCGCCACACCCGAAACTCAGGCACCCAAGTTGCAGTTCGCTCTGGCAACAGTGAAGCCAAGAAAAGAATGTCAGTCTTTGATGGTGGACAGTGCGTCGCGGAGGTGCGCGAGGGTGTTTTCATTTTTGGCGATCAGCAGGGCGGGTGCCGGGGTTCGGATGTCGGTTGTGAAGGGTGCGGTCGCGCCCATCACGAGAGCTCCTGCTTCTGCCGAGATCAGGGCGCCGATCCGGCCGCGGATGCTGACTCCCTCCGGATTCTCTCTCACCAGGCGCAGGCCCGCGCATACGCCTGGGATCAACGGAGCGACGGAGACCGCGCCGCCCGATGCGGCGGCGACTTCGTAGCCGTGGTCTTGAAGCTTTTCGACAGCGCTGCTCGGAAGATTGTGGGAAACCAGAATCCGCTTTTCGTCCGGCTCGCCGAGCGTGGCGGTTTCAGCTGCTGCATCCCCGCTGCACATCCGGGCTCCACCACCCCTTACGGCATCGAAATAAAGCTGCTCCCGCGGTAGGGCGACGAGGCTCGCCTCGTATCGATCGGGGATCGCTACGCCGATCATCACCGCGTATGGGCCCTTTGCTTCGAGATAGAAACGCAGGGTGCCGTCGATCGGATCGATGACGACCAGCGCGTCGTCGGTTTGTGAAAAGCGCGAAACCGTCGGTGTGTCTTCTTCCGCTTCCAGCTTGATCTTTGGAAAGTGCTCTAGCAGTGGGGCGAGAAGCGCCTCCTGAGCCGCCGTGTCAGCGAGCGTGAGAGCGGCCTTCACATCCGTCGATTCCTCGGCCTTGGGGTTATTGGAAACGCGGCCCTCGAGAGAGCGAGCGAGCGATGCAGCTTGCTGTAGGGCAGGCGCCAATGCGTGTACAAAATCGCTCGGAAACGACGTATCCTGCATTGTCGTGTTGGGTAGCAGGTCTGTGAGCGTCGTCACGTGATTTTGCGTTCGCTTTAGCAGAGCTTGAAATTGGCCGATAACCAAGTAGGAGCCAATTCCCAAGGAGTTTCAACATGACCCGCTTATCGTCCTCAAAGCCCATGACCCTCGTCTCGCTCGCCGTGGCCGTGCTGCTCATGGCAGCTCCGGCCCTGGCGGATGACGTTGCCTCCATTCCCGATTCAGCCGACGAGCGGGCGAGAACTTCATTTTCGGAGTTCGCACAGTCTTGGATGGTCAAGATGGCGGAAAACGAGGCCCAGAGCCGCAAGAACCCGACCGTGCAGCCCGGTGCGAGCGACATCATCGTCACGTATCGCGGTTTTGGAGATGATTTCACAGTGGAACTGCGGCCGACAGGGCACCCTGCGGCGCCCTTCGTGGGAATTCTTCGGTACAACGAACAGGTCTATAACTGCAGTGACGTGGACGCCTCGAACTGCTCGGTCGCTTCTTCGCTTCCGGTGACGGAAATCTTCCGCTATCAGGGCGGTCGCTGGATCTACTGAACGAGAGCCGATGGAATTACCGCGCCGCCTGCGGGGTCTCGATCCTTGGTTGTGGATTGGCGCGTGCCCAAAACCAGAAGCGCGGAGCGCACCCGGTCAATTGACCGAGGCAGCTCCGCGCTCCCCGGCGCCTCTCACCCCCCCAAGTTCGAGACGCCGTTAACCCATTTTTCAACTACAGCCGCTGGTCTCCCCGCAGTTGAAGCACTTGTAGCAGGTACCGCTGCGAACCATGATCGAGCCGCAATTCTGACAGCTCGGGGCATCTGCTTGATTGATGAATACCTGGGATCGACTCTGCATTCGATCACCGGATCCGCCTGCGACTGCCGATCGCAGAGGTAGAGTTTCAACCCCGAGCTCTCCTTCCCGATCCTCTTGCTCGTCTTCGATCGGGTCGCCCTGTAGGTAGCGGTTGCCGAGATAGCGGAAAACGTAGTCCATCACAGATTTCGCGATCGGGATGGACGGGTTGTTGGTAAAGCCAGCGGGCTCGAAACGAGTATGGCTGAATTTGTCGACGAGGGCGCGCAGCGGAACTCCGTACTGCAGGGAGATCGACGTCATCGTCGCGATCGTGTCCATCAGGCCAGATACCGTGCTGCCCTCCTTGGCCATTCGCAGAAAGATCTCGCCGGGTTGATTGTTTTCGTACAGGCCGACGGTCAAATAACCTTCGTGCCCCGCGATCACGAACTTATGGGTTATCGCAGCGCGCTCGTCAGCGAGCTTCTTGCGAATGGGGCGAATTTCCGCGAGTTGTCCATTCGCATCTTTATCTTCGCCCGCGTTGAGTGGCTGGGTCCGCTTGCTTCCATCGCGATAGATGGCCAGCGCTTTGAGGCCGAGTTCCCAACCGGCGATGTAGGCCTGAACGACATCGTCGGTGGTGGCGTCTGCGGGAAGGTTCACCGTCTTGCTGATTGCTCCCGAGAGAAAGGGCTGCACGACGCTCATCATCCGGATGTGGCCCATCCAGGCGATGCTGCGCTTGCCGTTTTTGGCTCGGAACGCACAGTCGAAGACAGGGAGGTCGGACTCCTTGAGCCCAGGTGCGCCTTCTATCGTTTCGTGTTCCGTGATGTAGTCGCCGATCTCTTCGATCTCAGCCTCGTTGTAGCCGAGTTTCTCGAGAGCCCTCGGTACGGTGTTGTTGACGATCTTCATGTAACCGCCACCTACGAGCTTCTTGTATTTGACGAGCGCGATATCCGGCTCAACGCCAGTCGTGTCGCAGTCCATCATGAAGGCGATCGTGCCCGTCGGAGCGAGCACGGTCACCTGCGCGTTCTTGTATCCGAACTTTCGGCCCTGCTTATAGGCCGCGTGCCAACTTTCTCGGGCTGCTTCAAGCAGGGACTCAGCAACGCCATCACCCGGAATCGCGAGGGCCGCGTCCTCGTGCATCTTGATGACTTCCAGGAAGGGTTTTCGGTTCATCCGATAGCGGGGGAACGGGCCCATCGCCTCTGCGATGTCTGCACTCGTGAGGTAGGCCTCACCGCACATCAGCGAGGTCAGTGTCGCCGCGAGATTCTGTCCCTCGATGCTGTCGTAGGGCAGTCCTGTACTCATCAAAAGTGCGCCGAGGTTTGCATAGCCGAGCCCCAACGGTCGGAAGAGGTGGCTGTTGCGGGTAATCGCCGGCGTCGGGTAGTCGGCGTGATCGACCATGATCTCCTGGGCGAGGATCGTGAGTCTCACCACGTGCTTGAAAGCCGCGATGTCGAACTCGCCAGAGTTACCGAGGAAGGTCAGCAGATTGAGGCTGGCGAGGTTGCATGCTGTGTCGTCGAGAAACATGTACTCCGAGCACGGGTTGCTGGAATTGATCCGCCCCGAAGCCTTGACGGGGTTCCAGCGATTGATCGTCGTGTCGTACTGAACGCCTGGGTCACCGCACGCGTGTGCGGCCCCTGCCATTTCGTTCAGGATGTCGCGGGCCTTGAATTCTTCGATCACCTCACCGGTGGTGACGCTACGGGTCTCCCATTTGCTGCCCGCCAGTGCGGAATGCATGAATGAATCGGTGACGCGAACCGAGTGATTCGCGTTCTGGTAACACACCGAGTCATATGCGCCGCCGGGTACGTTGAAGCCGCTGTCGTAGCCCGCGCGGATGAGCGCGTGCGCTTTCTTTTCTTCCTCGGACTTACTCCGGATGAATTCCATGATGTCCGGATGGTCCGCGTTCAAGATCACCATCTTCGCTGCGCGGCGCGTCTTGCCTCCGGATTTCACCACGCCCGCGAATGCATCGAAGCCGCGCATGAACGAGACCGGGCCGGATGCAGTCCCACCACCAGCGAGGGTTTCGCGCGACGAACGAATCTTTGAGAGATTCGAACCCGCACCCGATCCGCCCTTGAAGAGCATGGCTTCCGTCTTTGCGAGGTCCATGATGGATTCCATGGTGTCTTCGACGGAGTTGATGAAGCAGGCGCTGGCCTGTTGCGGGTTGTTCTCGACGCCCAGATTGAACCAAACGGGGCTGTTGAAGGACATGCGCTGGGTGATCAATATGTGTTTGAGCTCGTCCGAAAAAGCCTGTGAATCTTCTTCGGTTCGGAAATAATGTGAGGCATCTCCCCACTCGCGGATTCGGCCGACCACGCGGTCGATCAGTTGCCGGACGCTGTTCTCGCGCTCGGGAGTGCCGATGTGGCCGCGGAAGTATTTGGAGACAACTACGTTGGTGGCGAGCTGCGACCAGGTCTTCGGTACTTCGACATCGGTCTGCTCGAAAACGATCTCACCGTTTTCATTGGCGATTTTTGCGCTTCGGATTTCCCACTCGACGAAGTCATGGGGATCTTCGCCGGCGGTCGTGAAATGCCGCGAGACCGTCGTGCCCTTCGGAGTTTGGCGTTTTTTCTTCTTCTCACCTACTGCGTGGAGTCGCCCTTTCTCCAAGGTGCCGCCCGTCGTCTCGCTGCCTTTCACGCTCTCCCCTTTATGCCAGCGCGATGACCATTTCGCGCTGTGCGCCAAATCGCTTGCGCGCCAACCGACAACGCTCGTTCGATTCAATCATTTTTTGTTGTGCCGTCTCACCCCTCTCCATCAGGGCGATCGGCGATACCGCGGGACATGAGTGACCGCGGTATCGCCGATTGCAATTGATGGTTACTCGCGGAGTGACGTGATCGCAGGATCGCCTCCGAGCCAAGCTATCCCGGAGATGAGAGAGGCTCCGGAACTTCCAGAGCCCCCGAGTCGGATTCAGGTCCTCCATCCCTCCTCAAACCCGCTTCCCCCCCGATGACCGCCTGTAATTTGAAACCCCCCAGGCCACCGAGAAGACTGTCTCATCCCCGTCGGCCTGTTTACTCCCAGCACGCTGGAGCGTCAATAGAATTCCCACAAAATCTAGTACTTATCGAGGTCGTGACCCACAACCCCTTGAGCTTGAATGGCTTTTTTTCGACCCATCCGAGGCCGCTCGGGCGCGACGCGCAATCCTCGTGCACGCGAGGTCCGTAACCCCTTGAAAACAAAGGCTTGATGCCGGCTGCGCGGGCCATTTTCGCGCTCTTTTAGGAATCGCGGTCCGGAATGCCCGTGAAGCGGATGCCGGCGCCACCCGAAATCTGGTAGCGGATGTTCAATCCGATCAGCAACGCAGTGATCGACTCGGCGATTCGGGCGTTGGCGAGAGGGCCCCCGTCGATTCCCCGTAGGCCCGGTACGAGCTCGCAGAGCGCCATGATCCGTTTGCGGGGCTGCTGGGCGCCCGAAACCACCACGTCGCATTCGACGGGTCGATCCAGCTCGTGGAGGTGATGAGCCGCGACGTTTTGGAAGGCCGAGACGGTGTGCACGCCCTTTGGCAGCAGCGCGGCGACCATCTCCGCGCAGGATCCCTGCCAGACGCCGATCGTCTGGGTTGCCGGGCCTCCCACAGACGAGGCGAGCGGAACGCCCATCGATACCACGATCTGCCCCTCGACCAGGGAGTCTCGAATCGCTTTTACGGTACTCGCGGTGTGCTCGAACGCGACCGAGAGGATGATCACCTGCGCGCCGCGACACGCCTCGGGATTCTCGCTCCCCGAAACCTCGGCGCCGGGAATCGCCGAGCGCACACGCTCAGCCGCGCTGTTTGCGCGCTCGACGCTTCGAGAGCCGATCAAGACGGGGCGGCCCGCGGTCGCGAACCGCAGCGCAAGCCCCAGCCCCTGTTCACCGGTGCCGCCCAGAATCGCAATTGCGTCGTCGAAGCTCGGATCTGCCACGAACCGCAACGCTAGCCCGCGTGGCCCTCCGTGTCCCGCTGACCGGTGATCGCCTACAACGCTAGGATCTCACCGTGACGGATGATGCCTCAGCAATCACGCCGACCCGGATCGAACAGGCGAGTTCCAGCGAGCTCGGGATCACGTGGTCCGACGGTCGGGAAAGTCGATACGCCGTGCGACAGCTTCGGCTCGCCTGTGCGTGCGCGCATTGCGTCGACGAGTGGTCGGGCGAGCCCCGGCTGGACGTCGCGTCGGTTCCAGACGATGTTCGACCGCTGAAGATCCACCCCGTCGGTCGCTACGCGATCCAGATCGACTGGAGCGACGGGCACTCGACGGGGATCTACTCGTTCCGCCAGTTGCGTGCGCTTGACGCACAATGAAGGCCATCTAAATCCCGCCGCGCGCCGAGCGGAACCGCTGCTCGCTAGACGCCCGCGCAGTCGAACGCCACCAGCCGTTCGCGGCGACGTGATATGCTCCGCCGTCCATGCCCTCCATCGATTTCGAAAAAGTAGCTGCGGCTGCCGAGTCGGCCGCGGATCTGGCGCGTGCGGAGACCCTGTCTCGTTTTCGTTCGGTAGCCGTCGAGATCAAAGAAGATGGAACGCCGGTAACGGAAGCCGACCGCGCGGCCGAACGGGTGATCCGGAAGCGGCTTCAGGAGGCGTTTCCCGAGTTTTCGATCCTCGGTGAAGAGTACGGCGCGGAAGGGCAAAGTGACGGGCCCGAGTGGATCATCGATCCGATCGACGGAACGATTGGATACTCACGTGGGATCCCGCTCTTCTCTACGCTGATCGCTCTCGCGGTGGATGGCGAACCCGTCATGGGACTCATCGATCTTCCCGCGCTCAACGAGCGCTACGTCGGTTGGAAGGGAGGCGGCTGTCGCCGAAACGGTAAGCCGACCCACGTCTCTGAAGAGACGGACCTCCAGCGCGCAATCATTTCGCACGGCGACCCGTTCTGTTTCGACGAACGGGGCGAGCGGCCCGCATTCGAGCGGATGGCGCGCGAAATTCCGATGCTGCGCGGTTACACGGACGCTTTCGGTTACGCGCAGGTCCTCGGTGGCGGCGTGGGCGCGATGGTGGATCTTGGTCTGCGGATTTGGGACGTCGCACCCGTCCAGATCCTGGTGCCCGAGGCCGGCGGCCGCTGTGTCACGCTCTCCGAGCACAAGGGGAAAGTCGGTCTGGTGGTAGGCAATCCCGCTCTCGTCGACGAACTGACGGGATTCCTTTCCCGTCGCTAGCGGCCGGGTGCCACCACGAGCGTGGCGGTTCGATGGGGTGGGTGCAGCTGACATCCGATCGTGTAGATCTCGTGGGCTTCCAGGGTAGGCAGCTCGATCCGGGTCTCTTCCCCGGGGTACAGCACGATTTCGATGGAAAGTCCTTTGATCGCAAAGCCGTGGGGTTTGTCCGTGGTGTTGAAGACGGAAAGGGCTTGGGGTCGGCCGGAGGTGACGACGATCGTCGAAGGGATGAAGACGTTCTTGCCACCCACGACGGCGCTGATTACCTGGATTTCGCCGACATCGCTCTGATACCCCGAGAGGGCGTCGGTGGGGCTCGCGTGGCCATGGTGAAACCCGCAGCCACCGGTCAGGGAGAGTAGGAGCGCTGCGATTGCAGCCTGTCCGGCGAGAACTCCAATTCGAGCGGTCATGATCCCTCCGGAATGAGATGCGACGGGGCGATTGCTCCGTCACGCTATCCTATCCTGTTCGCGAATTCCAGAATGGACGAAAGGATCCCAGATGACCGCCGCCCCGACCCTCTTCGACGCCCGGTCGCTCCTCAACGCGGCAAACGAACTTCTCGGTCAGGCCGTGGAGCGCGCGAGCACAGTCACAGAGGGTGGGAAGCGAATCGACGACCACCAGGTGTTGGTCGAGCGCGTCGCCTACGCGATGACGGAGGGGCGCGCCGCGCGGGCCTCGCTCGACTTCGCTGCTGCGCTCGCAGAAGAGGGCAGGTCTTCTGCAAGTCTCGAGTCGACCTTCGCGGCATCGGTGGCAAACCTCGTCGAAAGCCTGCTTGTTCGTCTCGCACCGGCGGTTGACGATCTTGGAATTGGCGAGGCAGCGTTGGACGGCGCGTTTCCCGCCGAGGTCCGCGCCCTGCTGCGCCGTGTTGGCCACGAATCCGTGTACCGAGCCATCGGTCGCGAAATCATCGAAACCCGTGGGCGAAACGATCTACCCCTAGACGAAATGTCCGAGCAGATTCGCGAATCGGTACGCGAATTCGCGGAAGCCGAAGTCGCACCTCATGCCGAGCACCTTCACCGCACCGACGCGCTGGTTCCCGAAGAGTGGATTACCAAGATGGGCGAGCTCGGCTATTTCGGGATGGGCATTCCCGAGCAATACGGCGGTTCCGAAATGGGCAATCTCGCGATGATCCTCACGACGGAGGAGCTATCGCGGGTTTCGCTGGCCGGTGCGGGATCACTCATCACGCGACCGGAGATTCTCACCAAGGCTTTGCTCGGGGGTGGTACCGACGAGCAGAAGCAGCATTGGTTGCCCAAAATTGCGTCCGGCGAGATCATGGTCGGCATCGCAGTCACGGAGCCCGACGTCGGCAGCGATGTCGCCGGCGTCAAGTGCAAGGCTGAGCCGAGCGGCGTCGATGGTCGCGAAGGTTGGGTGATCAATGGTCCGAAATCCTGGTGCACGTTCGCGGGGCGAGCGAACGTGCTTGCATTGCTGGCTCGCACCGATCCCGATGTTTCGAAGGGCGCCCGCGGCCTGTCGCTTTTCATCGTCCCAAAAGATTCGTTTACGGGGCACGACTTCGAAGTGACGCAGCCGGGTGGCGGTCGCATGGTTGGCAAGGCGGACGCCACACCGGGCTATCGCGGGATGCACTCCTTCACGTTGAGTCTCGAAAACTACCTGGTTCCGTCGGATCACCTCGTCGGCGGCGACGCAAATATGGGGCGCGGCTTCTATCTCCAGATGGCCGGTTTTGCAGCTGGCCGACTCCAAACCGGCGGACGGGCTTGCGGGCTCGCCCAGGGTGCGCTGGAGAAAACCGCCGAGTACGTGGTCGACCGAACCCAATTCTCGAAACCGCTTTCAGAATTCCAACTCACTCAGTACGCGTTGGGTCGGATGGCGGCCCGGCTGGCCGGTGCTCGCGCGTTGACCTATGCGGCGGCTGTCGCAATGGACGAAGACGAGCGCGCGGCGGCAACCCTCGCCGCCCAGGCGAAACTCCTCAGTTGCGACGTGGCCGTCGAACTCACCCAACAGGGCCAGTTGCTGCACGGAGGATGGGGATATGCGGAGGAGTATCCGATCAGCCGCTACGTGGTCGACGCCCAGGTGCTGCCGATCTTCGAGGGAGTGAAGCCCGTACTCGAACTCAAGGTAATTGCGCGGAGCCTACTCTCGGGGTGAAAGAGTCGCGGCGCTGCGGAGGAGCAATGGGGCTCGCCGGGCAGTGGCGAGATCAGTCGGATGGGTCCTCGCTCTTGGCGCGCTTTTCCTTGACCGCCGACCGGGTGAAGTAGAGCGCGAGGATGCTCATGATCACGAGCCCATACTGGTTGAATTTCGGGTTGTTCTGATACGCCTCTGCGTTGGTGACGATGTCGTAGCCGAACCAAGCCGCGAAGGCCCATAACAAGACGGGAAGAAAAAACGGATTGTCGAACGGAGTCGAGGCCGGTTCGTCTTCGACCTCCTCGTCATCATAATCATGTTCGGGGTCGTCGCCTTGGCGTTGATCTTCGCTCATCCCCGCCAAGTGTAGCGCGAGTGGAAGCGCAATCCATGAATATTGCGACCGACTCGCTCGGTTTACGCTCAGCTAGGTGGTCCCGTGGCCCCCGAGTAGAGTGCGGACCCGCGATAGGCTTCGAGCAGTTCCTTCAAGAAGACCTGGATGATTGCGGTAATTGGAACCGCAACGATCAGGCCCAGAAAACCGAGCAGGTCGCCTCCGATCAGCAGGCCCACGATCACCGCCACAGGGTGAATTCCGACGCTGCGTCCCACGATTCGCGGCGTCAGCACCAGGCCTTCGAGTGTCTGGACGATCGCGTACCAGCCGACGACCAGGAACAGGTGCAGGTCGACACCGAACTTCAATGCGCAAAGCCCTGCGGCAAGCGCCAGCGCGACCGCGCTGCCCACATAGGGGATGATCCCGAGCATTCCCGCGATCATGCCAATTCCGATCGCCATATCGATTCCAATGATCGAGAAGCCGATTGCGTAGAGGATTCCGATCAGTAGCGCGACGATGAGTTGCCCGCGAATGAACCCTGAGACGAGTTCATTGATCATCGCCATCTTGGATTGCACGGGCTGCTGGTACTGAACCGGTACCAGCTCGAGAAACCAGATCTTGATCCTGTCGAATTCGACCAACGCGTAGTAGGCGATCACCGGAACGACCAGCAACCCGATGAGCGAGCCGAGCCTACCGGTGACGCTTTGGACGGTATGCTCGATCAGTCTGCGCAGGGATTCCAGCGGTAGCGAAATTCCACCCGATCGCAGGCTATCCAGGCCTTCGCGGAACGAACTCGGAATGCTGATTCCGAACCACGATTCGATTCGCGGGCTGATGGCCGCGAGCGTGCTGTCGATGTAGCCCGGCAGGCGCTCAGTGAGGCTGCCGATCTCCTCGTACAGCTTCGGAACGAGGAAGAACAAGGTGACGAGCGCAATGATTCCGGACAGTGCAAACAAGAAAGAGATTGCGACGGGTCGCGGAATCTTTCTCGCTTCGAGCGAGTCGATCAGCGGGTCGAGGAGGTAGGCGAAGACGAAGGCGACGGCGAGAGGCGTCAGTGCGCTTTTCAAAAGCCAAAGCAGTCCCAGGAGCACCGCGATTGCGGACGCGAGAACGATTCCGAGGCGAATGGATCTCGCAATGAAATCCCGATCCAGTTCGCCGTCGGAATTCATGGGTGCGCCTAACCCTCCAAGAACGAGCGCAACACTTCGATCATCGGCGCGACATCGGCTGTACCCGCCATTTCGCGGCAGGAGTGCATCGAAAGCATTGGGTTTCCCACGTCCACTGTGCGGATCCCAATTCGTGCGGCAGTGATCGGGCCGATGGTGGATCCACAGCCGAGGTCGCTGCGCGATACGAAGTACTGGGGTTCGATACCCAATGGGTCACACAATCCAGCGAAGAATCCTGCGGTCTGCGCGTCGCTCGCGTAGGCCTGATTCGCATTGCTCTTGATGACGGGCCCCTTCCCGATGACGGGAAGATGTTCGGGTTCGTGGCGATCCGCATAATTGGGGTGAACGGCGTGCGCCATATCGGCGGAGATCAGAGTGGAACGAGAAATGGCGCGCTCGAGCCCTTGTGGTTCGCCGCCCTTGAATCCGCAGACCGATCGCTCGAGGGCTCCCGCGAGCAGGGGGCTCGCAGCACCTTGGGCGCTTCGGCTACCGACTTCCTCGTGGTCGTAGAGCACTACGACGCGCGTATGTTGCGGCAACGGCGCGGAGCAGGCGGCGATCAACGCCGTCAGCCCCGCATGACACGAAGCCAGATTGTCGAGGCGCGGAGCGTGGATGAATTCGCCCCGTACTCCCGAGACGACAGACGGTTGCACGTCGTAGGTCATGACGTCGAATGCCAGCACATCGTTCGGATCGACATCGATCTGATTTTGAGCGCGTAGCTCCGAGGCGAGTAGGTCGCGAAAGCTGGCCGACTCCCCCAGACCGATGATGGGGGCCAGGTGCTGCTGGGCGTTGAGCTTGAGGCCCTCTTTGTTCAGCTCGCGCTGAAGGTGGATCGCGAGGTTGGGGATGCGGAGAATGGGTCGAGCGAAATCGATCAACACCAGATGCGGCACGGATTCTCCGCGCAGTGTCACCCGCCCGGCGAGCGAGAGGTCTCTGTCGAGCCAGGTGTGGAGCAGGGCTCCTCCGTAGGGCTCGACGCCGAGCTGTCGATAGCCGTTCGCGTCGACATCGGGTTTTGGTTTGATGCGCAGATTGGGCGAGTCCGTATGAGCACCAATGATCCGGAAGCCTCCCTCGGCGGGGGAGGTGTCGCCGATCTGGAACGCGACGAGGCTTCCCTCGTGGCGAACCATGTAGCGCCGATCACCCGGTGCGAGATCCCAGACTTCTTCTTCCTGGATGGCGTGAAAATCCGCAGCCTGCAGGCGGCTGACGGATTCAGCGACCGCGTGATAGGGCGTGGGTGAGCGATCGATGAACGAGAGGAGATCGACAACCAGATCCGGCATGCGGCCGAGGATAACATGCCTTCCCGTCTGTCCCCCGGGGGAAATTACCGGCGAGCCAGTCGAGCTCCGAGAGCCTGGCGCGACCGTGCCTTGACAAAAAGTGACTTGCGGTCACCCTCGGGTGATCCTATGAGATGAGCTTAAGCCACAGTCTGCCGGGGTCAGTTCGGGCGCGCCGAGATGGCACCCTCTAGGCTGGGTTTAACACTCCGCGATGAGGCCGACGGAAATGCCCTCGCGGGGCTCGATTCAAACGATATGTCCCTTCGGGGGAAGCTTCGAAGCTAAGACGGGGGGACGTGTGAAACAAGACTTCAACCGCGACCAGTGGGCGATCGTGCTCGGAGGTTCGAGTGGCTTTGGGCTGGCGACTGCCCAGAAGCTCGCCGAGCACGGCATGAGTTTGTGCATCGTTCATCGCGACCGACGCGGCGCGATGGCGCGCATCGAACCCGAGTTCGAGAAGATTCGCGGCGCGGGTGCTCCCCTGCTCACCTTCAACACGGATGCGCTCGATTCCGGTAAGCGCGATGAAATCCTGATCAAATTGAAGGACGCCATGGGCGCAGACGGGAAGGTTCGGGTTCTGCTTCACTCGATCGCGTTTGGGAACCTCAAGCTCATCGCACCGGAGAAACCGACCCCGTCGACGACGACCGCTGATCTCGCCGAACGACTGGGTGTCAGCGCTGAGCGATTGACGGAGGCCGCGAACGAACTCTTCGCCGCGGGCGCGGACGGTCTCCACACGCTCGCCGATCGCCCCATCTATTCCGATCGGTCCTATATCGACGCTGAGGACCTGGATCGAACGATTTACAGTATGGGAACGAGTGTGCTTGGGTGGGCACAAACCCTACTGGAGCGCGGTCTGTTTGCGGAAGACGCGCGCATCTTCGGACTCACGAGCGAGGGCAACGAAGTGGCCTGGAAGGGCTACGCGGCAGTGGCGGCCGCCAAGGTCGCGCTCGAGTCGATCGCGCGTTCGATGGCGGTGGAATTCGCTCCCTATGGCATTCGATCGAACGTGATCCAGGCCGGCGTGACCGACACCGCCGCGTTGAAAGCGATTCCCGGAAGCTCCCAGCTCAAGGCCCAAGCCCGCCAGCGCAATCCCTTCGGGCGGCTGACCACGCCGATCGATGTTGCCAACGTGATCTACCTTCTTTCCACAGCCGAAGCCGCCTGGATCAACGGTGAGGTGATTCGAGTCGATGGCGGCGAGCATATTTCGGGAGTTCTTCGGTGACTCTCTATCTGCACAGCGTTGGCCATTTTCACCCCGAGAACGAGATCACGAACCAGTTTCTCGAAAGTCTGGATATCGGTACGAACGACCAGTGGATCATCGATCGGGTTGGCATCCGTTCACGCCGCACCGTGTTACCGCTCGAATACATCAGCGAGACCCGGAACGCCGAGCCGAGGGATGCGATGGACGCAGCCCTCTACAGCAACGCAGAGTTGGGTCGAAGGGCTGCCGAGCTCGCGATCGCGAGAGCGGGGATCGAAAAGAGCGACGTAGGCATGCTGATCGCTGGAACTTCCTTGATGGACACGACGTCGCCCGCCGAATCTTGCAACATCGCCCAGGCACTGGAACTCGAGGTACCCGCCTTCGACGTGAATTCGGCGTGCACGAGTTTTTATGTGCAGCTCTACCTGCTCTCGAGAATGCAGCCCGATCAACTCCCCGATTACGTCCTTATCGTCGCCCCGGATTGCCTCACCAAAGCCGTCGACTATTCGGATCGCTCGGCCGCCGTCTTGTGGGGAGATGGTGCAGCAGCTGCGGTGGTGTCGACGCGGCATCCCGCTCGGGCTCGGATCGAAGGAAGTACGCTGGCGTCGAGCCCTGCGGGCAACGGAAAAGTCATTGTTCCCCGGTTCGGTTTCTTCCATCAGGAGGGGCGAACGGTTCAGACCTTCGGCATCAAGCGAATGACGAAGCTGCTCAACGAAATGCGGGAAAAATTCGAGTGCCCCGAACGAAGATTCAACTTCGTTGGTCATCAGGCGAATTCCCGCATGCTCGAGTCAGTTTGCAAGCACGGTGGTATTCCCGACGAGCGTCACTTCAGCAATGTCGAGTGGTTTGGGAATACCGCGAGTGCGAGTTCTGCGTCAGTGATCTCCATGGAGTGGGAGAAGTGGCGCGACGGCGATGACGTGGCAGTGGTTGGCGTGGGTTCCGGTCTCACCTGGTCGAGCTATCTAATCCGGTTTGGAGATAACCTGTGAATTACGCGGATTTCCAGGTTCAAAAGAGCTTCACGAAGGAGGAGCTGCTCGGCGTCGCGTACGGGAATCTCTTCGACGACGCGCCGCCCGAGTTCACCCTGCAGCTCCCGGCTCCGCCCATGTTGATGGTGGATCGGATTCTCGAAATCCGAAGTGAGGGCGCGCGCGGTCGAATCGTTGCGGAACGCGACGTGGCGATCGATGACTGGTTCTTCCACTGCCATTTTCGCGGCGATCCCGTCCAGCCCGGTTGCTTGGGTGTCGACGGCGTTTGGCAGTTGCTGGGTTTTTTCTGTGCCTGGAATGGGGGCCTTGGATCTGGCCGAGCGCTGGGTTGTGGCGAGATCGAATTCTTGGGGCAGATCCGTCCGCATGACCGTTGTGTGCGATACGAGATCGATATTCGCCGCTTCACGAAAATCGCCCACGCCGGTGCGACGCTCGTAATTGGAGACGCGACACTATTCGTCGATGACGAACCGATCTACGAGATCAAGCGCGCGAAGGTAGGAAGCTTCCAGGGTATCACGTACGCCGATTACCCGAAAGCATCCGAGCATTCGCGGGGCGGGAAGATGGTGCGATGAGTAGCACTCGCCTGACACCCAAGCAGGTTCTCGATCTGATCCCGCAGCAGGATCCCTTTCGGTTCATCGACGAGATTCTGGAGGTGGATGACGATCACATTGTGGGTACCTACCGGTTTCGCCCCGATGCGGATTTCTATCGAGGACACTTCCCGGGAAATCCTGTTACACCCGGAGTCATTCTGATCGAAGCACTCGCACAGGTGGGTATTGTTGCGCTGGGTATTTTTTTGCTGGCTCGGGAGAGTGAAGCCGAAGTCACGAAAACGATGACGTTGTTCACCGACACGAATGTCGAATTTGCGGGAATTGTTTTTCCGGGTGACCGCGTAACCATCACGGCGGAGAAGGTCTTCTTTCGTCGACGAAAATTGCGTTCGAGTGCCGAAATGAAGCTGGACGATGGAACGATCGTCTGCTCCGGAACCGTTTCTGGAATGGGAATTGCGAAATGAGTAGGCGAGTGGTGATCACTGGACTTGGTGTAGTGGCGCCGAACGGCAATGGTGTTCGCGATTTCGAGCTTGCACTCCGAAAGGGGCTCTCCGGAATTCGCGTTCAAGAGGAGATGGTCGAGTCTGGTCTAGGATCACACGTGGCCGGTGTTCCTCAGGGCATCGACGAGATTGCGGAATCCTATTTTTCTTCGGACCTCCTGCTTGCGATGAACTCCGTGCATCGCTGCGCGGCGATCGCCGGTGTCGACGCTTGGAAGGACGCTGGCTTCACGGTGCCGGATTCCGATGATGACCGTGTGGATTGGGATACCGGCGCTGTCTTGGGCACTGGAATCGGCGGGATGGATACGATCGCCAACGCGGTCGTGCCGTTGACCGATGCCAAAAAAGTACGCCGAATGGGAAGTGTCGTCGTTGAGCAGGTAATGTCCAGTGGAGTCTCGGCGCGCCTGTCGGGCATTCTCGCGTTGGGAAATCAGGTAACCACGAATTCAAGCGCCTGTAGCACGGGGAGTGAAGCGATTTCGATGGGGGTCGAGCGAATTCGCGCCGGACTCGCCGAGCGAATGTTGTGTGGTGGGGCCGAGGGCGCGAGCCACTACACCTGGGCGGGTTTCGACGCAATGCGGGTGCTCTGTCGCCGCTTCAACGATGCGCCGGAGCGCGCGTCGCGACCGATGAGCGCGACGGCCGCTGGATTCGTCCCAAGTTCCGGCGCGGGCATACTGATGTTGGAAAGTCTAGAGAGCGCGCAGGAACGCGGAGCGCGAATCCTCGCAGAAGTGGCCGGAACCTCAGTCGGCTGCGGCGGCCACCGGGGAGGCGGCAGCATGACGGCGCCGAATCCCGAGGGTGTGAGGCGCTGCGTTCGAGCCGCACTCGCAGACGCGGGGGTTGCCCCTGAAGAGGTCGACGCGATCAATGGTCATCTGACTGCCACTGGCGCAGATCCCAAGGAGGTTCAATCCTGGGCGGCAGCGCTCGGCTGCGGGCCGAGCGAATTGCCTCCGATCACGTCTACGAAATCAATGATCGGTCACGCTCTCGGTGCCGCAGGCGGTATCGAGTCAGTAGCCTGCGTGCTCATGATCCAGGGCGGCTTCGTACATCCTTCGATCAATTGCGAGGACGTGCACCCGGAGATCGAGCCCTACGCGGCGTCCATTCCGCACACCGCCCTGCAGACTCCCGACCTTCGGGTTGTGGTGAAGGCAGGTTTCGGTTTCGGAGACGTCAACGCGTGTCTGGTATTTCGCAAGTGGAACGAATAACTGTTCTCGGGGACACACTGCACTGGATCGGGTAGGTGCCCCAGAACATTTAACGCTCGAGAGCGTTGTAGAGAGAAGAAAGGAGATCTTCAGTGGAGCAGACCGAGATTTTCGATCGAGTCGTCAAGATTCTCACACCGTATGTGAAGAATCAGGAGGCGCTCGAACGTGCCTCGATGACCACCAACATCCTTGATGATCTCAAGGTGAACTCGGCTCGCCTCGTCGATGTCGTGCTCGAATTCGAGGATGCCTTCAATATCGAGATCGATGACGACGACGTCGACAAGGTTGAAACCGTGGGTAATGCGGTTGAGCTGATTGAGGCGAAAACCGACTAGTGACGCCTCGGCCCGTAGCCCCACTGCCGGCGGCGGTGCACCGAAAGTTGGTGTTGCAGCGGGAAATCTCGCGCGTGCTGTCGCCACTGACAACCTCCGTGATTGAGACTGCCCTTCGTTTTGTGCTCGGTTATCGCATCGAAAACCTCCAGGGTTTTCGGCGCGACTACCGTAGGGCTTGCCTCAAACACGACGGGCCGTTGATGATCTGCGCGAACCATCTCACGATGATCGATTCTCTTGTGATCGCGTGGGCATTGGGTTCGCCATGGTGGTATCTCAGGCACTTCAGAACGCTGCCCTGGAACGTTCCGGAGCGATCCATCTTCGCGGCAACACGCTTCATGCGGATGGTGATTTACGTACTTAAGTGTCTCCCGGTGGAACGCGGTGGAAATCGTATGGAAGTCACAGGAGTGCTGTCTTGCCTTGCGAGTGCCATTTCCAACCACGAGGTCGCCCTGATCTTTCCGGAGGCAGGGCGGAGTCGCACGGGTCGAGTGGATCCGAATTCAGCTGCCTCCGGAGTTGGCCGGATCTTTCGAAGCGTTCCGCAGTGTCGGGTGATTTGTGTGTATCTGAGGGGCGACCACCAGGAGGTCTACTCGGGCATGCCCGTCCGGGGTGAGGTCTTTCGCGGTTCCGTGTCGATCATCGAGCCCAAGACGAACTACCGCGGACTGCGTGCTTCACGTGATATTGCGCGCCAGATCACGCAACGCCTCGCCAACATGGAGCAGGAGTACTTTGATGGTCGGAAATGACATCGTAGACCTCTCCGACCCCGAATCATCTCGTGGTGCGAACCATTTGCGTTTCGATCGAAGGGTCTTCACGCCCAAAGAATTGGAAGCGCTTTCGATCGAGTATTCGGATGTTCAACGGCGCTGGATTCTGTGGTCGGCAAAAGAAGCCGCCTACAAGGCTGCGCGTCGCGGCGGTGCGGAGATCGTCTTTTATCCTGCGCGTTTCGTGGTCGAGTTGGATCGCTCGCTGTGCGGATCAGTCACGGTCGGGGATCGTCGCTGGTCTGTTCGAGTTCAGATCGGCGCCGAGTGCGTGCACGCAGTGGTGAGTGCGAATGAGTCTTTCGTCGGCATGCTTTCGAGTTCACGTCGGCTGACGTCGGCTGAACGTGGCGATCCGAGCCATGCGGTTCGCCAATTTGCGATTAAGTCGATTGCCGAAGCGTTGGGTGTCACGGCTTCCGATTTGCAGATCGAGAAGAACGGCCGAATTCCGCAATTGATCGTCGCCCGTGAGGCCGCGCCCGTGGCTCTATCTCTCTCCCACCATGGCGCGTATATGGGCTTTGCGTGCCACGATGCGCGATTCGAGAAATCCGCCCAGCTTCCGCCGTCGATTGCGCGCCGCGAATCTGGGGCAGCGGCGCTTACCCTTTCAGGCTGCGGTTCCGACATGAACTCCGTGCATCGATCCGATGCCCTCCAGAGCGCCCTCCATTGAGTGTGGTGAACGCAATTCGCAGGCTTGCCATCCTCAATCGCGGGGAAGCGGCGATGCGCTGCATCCGTTCCGTCAAGGCGCTGCGAGCACTCGAGCGGTCGGATCTCGAATCGATCGCGATCTATACCGACGTCGATCGCGACGCTCCCTTCGTCCGTCACGCGGACCACGCGGTTCGGCTCGAAGCGCCCAACGGTCCGGTTGCGGCGTATCTCGATCACGATCGATTGATCGCGCTGCTCGTGGACGCGGGTGCGGACGCTGTATGGCCGGGTTGGGGATTCGTCTCGGAAGACCCTGACTTTGCGGACCGGGTCACCAGCCAGGGGATTTGCTTTCTGGGCCCGGTCGGCGACGTCATGCGAGCGCTCGGTGACAAGATCGACGCGAAACGAATTGCCGAAGAAGTGGGAATTCCGGTTGTTCCGTGGAGCGGGGATGTCGTCGAGGACGAAGAAGCAGCAGCGCGCTGTGCGGCCGAACTCGGCTACCCGGTGGTCGTCAAGGCCACGGCGGGTGGTGGGGGGCGTGGAATTCGCATGGTGGATTCCGAGTCGGAACTCGCAAATGCGTTTCGATCGGCGTCTGCAGAGGCGAAATCTGCATTCGGGGACGATCGCCTATTCATCGAACGCAAGCTCCCGCGAGGCCGCCATATCGAAGTCCAGATCGCGGTCGACTCGAAGGGTTCTGCGATGTCTCTTGGATGTCGCGACTGTTCGGTACAGCGAAAACACCAGAAGGTAATCGAAGAAGCTCCGCCCTCGAATATTTCGCAAGATCTGCACGCTGAACTCGAGCGGGCAGCCGTTCGCCTGGTCGAACACGTCGGTTACGTCGGTGTGGGAACCGTGGAATTCCTCGTGTCCGGGGAAGAATATTCGTTTCTCGAAGTGAATCCACGTCTGCAGGTCGAGCACGGAATCACCGAGGAGTTGACGGGAATCGATCTCGTACAACTCCAGATTCGCATCGGAAGAGGCGAAGCGCTGCCTCGTGGCCGCAAAGTTGGCGCCCGGTTCGCGATCGAAGCCCGCGTTTGTGCGGAAGATCCCCAGGCAGATTTCTTACCGACGCCTGGCCGAATCGCTCTGTTCGATCCCGCACTCGGACCGCGCGTGCGGCTCGACTCCGGGGTGTCCGCCGGGTGCAGGGTGCCCGCGGAATTCGATTCCTTGATCGCGAAGTTGATTGCTACCGGTGAAACCCGCGAGGAGGCCAGAGCGCGGCTCGCCTGTGCGCTCACGGATTTCGAACTGGTCGTCGCGGGAGGGGCAACCAACAAGGGTTATCTCCTCGACATCCTCGAGACTCCCGAATTCCGCAGCGGCGACTTCGACACGGAGTGGCTGGATCGTACACCGGAGCTTCGAGCCGGGTCGGACGATTACGTGGTCGAGGCATTGGTCGCGGCTGCGATTCTCTCCTACCAGCGCTCGCGGGACGCGGCCAGGCAGAAATTCTACGCAGACCCGGCCACGCTTTCTCCGGCGTCGATTCCGCCATCGACGGGCCAGCGCGTCGATCTCACGGCCGGTTCCGAAAGTTATCGACTCGAAGTCTTTGCAGTAGGTGCCTGGCGGTATCGGGTTCACCTCGATGGTCGCGTCGCAGTAGCGACGCTCAGCGATGAGCGCGCCAACTCGGCAATCCTCGAGTTGGGGGGTCGCAGTCTGCGCGTTTTGCACGACGTCTCCGAGCGCGGAATGCGAATCGAAATAGAGGCGCACCCATATCGTTTCACGAGCGAACTCGCCGGCCAGGTTCGCTCCGGCACACCTGCCGTCGTAATCGGCATACAGGTCGTTCCCGGTGATCGGGTCGAGGTGGGTCAATCCCTCGGCCTGCTCGAGGCGATGAAGAGTGAGATCGACTTCCGAGCTCCGGTCAGCGGCATCGTAAAGGAAGTCTGCATTCGCATGGGCCAACAGGTGAGCTCTGGCGAGCTCCTATTGATCATCGAGGCCGAGGCGCGAGGCGCTTTCGACGTATCGTATCGGCAACGGCTCACGCTCCCATCCGATTCCGATCCCCTGGATCTCTTTTTCTCGAAGGGGGAGGGTGATGAGGACGAGGTGCCGGATCTGAAAGCCGTCGAACGCGCTGGTGCGGCCGATCGACGCGCTGCGATCGAAGCGTCGCGTGGTGAGATCCGTCGCATTCTGATGGGCTACGACGTCAACCCGGCGCGCGGCAAGCGCCTCGTTGCGCTGCTCGAAGGCCCGATGCCCGAAGACCTCTCCGCTGAGCTCTGCAGCGAGCTTGCCGAGATTCGCCACGAATTGTCGATCTTTGCGGATATCGAACTGCTTTTCGTTCGAGCCCCACAGGCCTCTGTGTCTGGCGACGTCGGACCTTCGAACCACGCGCGCCTGCGGGCCTATATGCGAAGAATGGCTACGGACGGCGCCGGGATGCCCGATGCCTTCCTGGCGATCTTGCGGCGCGCGCTGGCCCATTACGGAATCGAAAACCTCGAGGCGTCCGATAGTCTCGAGCGGGCGGTCTTGCGGATGGTGGCGAGTCAACGCTCCCCCGATCTGCGGCGGCGGCTGGTGCTCGAAATCTTGAAACGCGTTCACGCTCTCGCGGAGTCCGGGGTGAATCTCGGAGACGACGAGCAGCTCGAGGCCGCGCTGGCTTGCATTTCGAGCATGCGCGGACTGCTGCCCGACGCGTTGGCGGATCGCGCGATCGAAGCCAGCTATACGATTTTCGAGGCCCCCGAACTGGAGCGCCAGGCGGAGCAGACCACTCAGGAAGTGGAAGACTGGCTTGCTGCAGCAGAGTCCGTTCCAAGCCAACCCCCGAGAGCGGTGTTGGTGCACCTCGCGAACGCGCCCTACAACGTTTTCGATCGCGTCGGTCGGTGGCTCTTGGATTCGAACCCACTTCGCCGTTCCATCGCTGTCGCTGCGCATATCTGTCGCTTCTACGCGCCCAACAATTCGCCGACCCATACCTCCACGATCGTCGGGTTGATCCACGTCGAGCGACTCGACCTCCAGGATGGTCGAACGCTTCTCGGTGGCGTCGCAGCGCCCGATCAAATCCTTCAGGCGCTGAAACAGCTTTCTCGAGCTTCCGACGAATTGGATACCGACGAGCGAATCCACTCCATCGAACTGCTGGTTCCAGTCGACGATGGTGAGGATCTCGAGGGTCTTCGCACCGCGATCGCGCCAATTTTCTCGGAGCAGTTAAAGGCAGATCGCCTCACGGTGACCCGACTCGCCGATTCCCAGCGATCCGAGCATTTTTGTTTTGAGCAGACCGCGCAGGGGTGGGTGGAAATGAAGGGGCTCTACGGCCTTCACCCCGAGACGGCTGACCGGATCGACCTCCACCGGTTGGGGGCTTTTGACTGTGAGCGTCTGGATTCACCAGACGACATCTATAGTTTTCATCTGCGGTCGCGAGAGATCCCGGGTGACGAGCGCATTTTCGTACTCGCTGACTTCCGAGGCCGCTCTCCCGAACACGGCCACGAGGCGACCCTACACCTGGCGTCGTTCGAGCGCGTCTTCTTCGACGCCACCCGAACCCTGCGGAACCATATCGGGTTGCGTGACCCGAGCCGGAGATTGCAGTGGAACCGTATCGCGGTCTTCACATCACCTGCGATCTTTCTCGACGATCAGGTTGCGGCACGCCTCGCGCGACGCCTCGCGCCAGGCACGCGACACCTCGGTCTCGAGAAAGTGATCGCGCGATTGAATGTGCTCGATCGCGCCCACCCCGAGAAGGCCGCGAACCCGCTGGAGGTCGTCATCGCGGATCCCACCGGGAGCAACATGGAACTCTCGTGGCGGAAACCGCACCTCGCTCCGCTGGAGCCCGCCAGGGACTACGAGCGGAAGGTGGTGGAGGCTCGCCGCCGCAGGCTCGTCTACCCCTACGAGATCATTCGCCTGCTAACCGGAGGATCGTCCAACAATGGCGTCTCGAGCCAGGAGGGCGAACCCGACCTGCCTCCCGGGAAATTCGAGGAGTTCGATCTCGATGATGATTCAACGGTTCCGACGGCGGTGAGCGTTGCGGGGCGCCCTTACGGGATGAATGTGAGTTCGGTGGTTCTTGGCGTGATCGATACCCCCACGGAAAAAATCTCGGAAGGCATGAAACGCGTGCTGGTTCTGTCGGACCCCACGATCGGTATGGGAGCTCTGGCGGCTCCGGAGTGCGACCGGATTGTTGCGGCGATCGATCTGGCAGAGAGAATGAAGCTACCACTCGAATGGTTGCCTGTTTCCAGTGGCGCCCGGATCGCCATGGACAGCGGCACGGAGAATCTCGACGCGACCGCACGGGTCGTTCGACGGATCATCACCTTTACCCAGTCTGGCGGCGTCATCCACATCATCGTCCAGGGCGTGAATGTAGGCGCGCAGAGTTATTTCAACGCGCTGGCCACGATGCTTCAACACACCCGTGGTGCCTTGATCATGACCGCCTCGGCTTCGATGCTCCTCACCGGGCGGGCTGCACTGGAAGCGGCGGGAGCGGTTTCGGCGGAAGACGATACCGCGATCGGCGGCTTCGAACAGATCATGGGACCTAACGGCGAAGCCCAGTTCTACGCGCACAATCTCGCCGACGCCTACCGTATCCTCTACGACCACTATCGATTCACGTTCGTTCCGCCCGGCGAAAGCACGCCACGACTCTTTGCGACGAGCGACCCCGACACGCGTTCGATCATGGGGTATCCCTGCGAGCCCGAAGAGGGGCATGACTTCCGCACATTGGGCGAGATTTTCGACGCCGATACCAACCTCGACCGCAAACGGCCGTTCTCGATGCGCGCATTGATGACCGGCGTAATCGACCAGGATGGTGGTCATCTCGAACGCTGGCGGTCCTGGCAGGGTGCCGAGAATGCGATCGTCTGGGATACGCATCTAGGCGGCATTCCCGTCAGCCTGATCGGCATCGAGAGCCGCAGCCTTCCGCGAGAGGGTTACAGCCCGACGGATGGCCCCTCCGTATGGATGGGCGGCACCCTCTTCCCGCTTTCGTCGAAGAAGCTCGCGCGCGCCCTCAATTCGGCTAGCGGAAACCGGCCGGTGGTGCTGCTCGCGAACCTGTCGGGATTCGACGGATCACCCGAATCGATGCGAAAGTTGCAACTCGAGTACGGTGCGGAAATTGCGCGGGCGGTGGTCAATTTCGATGGGAAGATCGTATTCCTCGTCGTGTCGCGTTACCACGGCGGCGCATACGTGGTCTTCTCGGGCAGCCTGAACGAAGAGTTGCGTCCGGCGGCACTCGCGGGCTCTTTTGCATCGGTGATTGGCGGCGGACCTGCAGCCGCGGTCGTGTTTACGCGTGTGGTGCGAGCACGCGCGGCGAGGGATCCGCGAATCGTGAAACTCCGACGGGAGGTCGGTTCGGGCGGACGCGACAGACTCGAGAGCGCGTGGAAGGAAGTCCTGCTCGAGAAACAAGCTGAAGTTGCGGCGGAGTTCGATTCGATTCACAGTGTCGAGCGCGCCCTCGAGGTGGGCTCTCTCGAAGCAATTGTGGAGCCCGAAGACATGCGCAGCCACCTGATTGGGGAGCTGCGTGGAGAGGGCGTGCGATGAGTTCGCGAGAAATCAGCGCCGAACCGCGGAAGTCGCCCGGCTCGGGGCGAGAAGAGAAGAAGGCGGAGGTTCGCCGCCGAATTCTCGAAGCCTCGAAGGAGATCTTCTTTCGCGATGGATTCATGGACACGAATCTCGACGAGATCGCCGAGCTCGCGGGTGTCGCCAAGGGAACGCTCTACCGCTACTTCGACAACAAGGCGCAGATCTACCTCGCGGTTCTCTCACGCAATGCCAAGCGATTCGAAAAGAAGCTACAAGGCGCCCTCGATCCGCAGGCGACGCCGGTCGATGCGCTGATTGGCGTGAGTCGGTTCTACTTCCAGCATTACGTCGAGAACCCGGACTATTTCCAAATCTTCTGGGCGATCGAGAATCAGGCCGTGATCGGCGAACTGCCACGCGAGGTCGTCGATGAGGTGACTCGACTCTGGGAGGAAAGCCTCGGGGTCCTGGCCGGAATCATCGAGCGGGGTATCAAGGAGGGCGTGTTTGTCCCCTGCGACGCCTGGGAGGTGGCCAGCATCCTCTGGACACTCGCCAATGCGATCATTCGAGCTGACCACTCCCCCGCGCATCGAAGCCTGCGGCGGAGTGCACTCGATACGTTCTTCGACGACGCCATCGCGCTGGTGGTGCACGGGCTCACCCAGCCCGCGGCCTCCGAGCCTAAAACGACGAACGCCCCGTGCTCGTGAGCACGGAGCGTTCAGACGATCCGAGGAGATATAATTAGCG
>Ga0209987_10000107_pt1 | contig 36922 bp, 33 predicted proteins | sample N074metaG_FD_182134 | JGI IMG/M metagenome (GOLD analysis project Ga0209987, IMG submission 182134) | Deep subsurface microbial communities from Kermadec Trench to uncover new lineages of life (NeLLi) - N074 metaG (SPAdes) (version 2) | ecosystem: Environmental > Aquatic > Marine > Ocean trench...
CTACTGGATCAATAACCTCTTTTATTTTCCCGGACTGCTGCTCTTTATCGCCGGCGCTTTCCTGTTTCTTGGCGGCAGCGAGTGGCTTGGACTTGGTGAAAGCGCCTATTACAACGCCGCGTTTTCGCTGACGCTCTTATGGCTGATCATCGGCGTGAATATCATTGGCCTCAGCCGCGGCAAGTGGATTCAAAATGTTGGTGCAATTGCGACTGCCGCGGTTTTCATGCTTCTGGCCGTCGGTGGGATATGGGCGTGGGCCGAGCACGGCAGCGCGACGGAATTTACACTGCCGTCGCTGATGCCGAACTTCGCGGAATTCTCGACCCTGACTTTTTTCGCCACGATGACATTCGCCTTCGCCGGGCTAGAACTGGGGCCGGTCATGGGTGGTGAAATCAAAAACCCCGGGCGTTCATTGCCGCGGGCCATGCTGGTGTCGGGCCTGATTATTGCCATGATCTATATTCTTGGAACGGGACTCTTGATGGTTGCGGTGCCGCAAGGAGAGATCAACATCATCACCGGCATTCCCCAGGCGCTTGCTGCCATCGGCGATCGCATCGCTATGCCTGGCCTTGCGATCGCAGGCGCGCTGCTGGTTGTGATGAGTTCAATCGGCGGCCTGGGTGCGTGGTTCTCCGGCGTCTCCAGAATTCCCTACGTGATCGGCATCGACCGCTATTTGCCGGCGGTACTCGGCAGGATCCATCCGAAATGGGGAACGCCACACATTGCGTTGATTACGCAAGGCGTCGTGGTGACGTTTCTGATGATGGCGGCGGTGACCGAATCGACGATTGAAGAGGCCTACATTATGTTGCTCGATATGACCATCATCCTGTACTTCATTCCGTTCCTGTACATGTTCGCGGCGCTGCCCGCATTGCGCAAAAAGGCCGCCGGAAACAATGCGGGCGTCAGCCTGGTGCCCGGTGGCAACGCCGGCGTCTGGTTGTGCAGCGGACTCGGATTCAGTGCGACGCTTACGTCGGTGGTGCTGGCGCTGTTGCCGCCGGCCGGCTCGAGCGATCCGCAAATGTTCGTACTCAAGGTAGGTGGCGGCTGCCTGCTGTTCGTTGCAGCAGGATTGATTTTCTACTATCGAAATCGCTCGCAGGGGCGAGCTCCTACAGGAGTGGCATAGGAGCTCGCCTGTAGGAGCTCGCCTGTAGGAGCTCGCCCCAGCGAGCGATACTTGTAACAATTATTGTGCGACCTCGACAATCTTCTTGACGACTCTGACATGCCTGCCATCGGCAGCGCTGCTGCCGTCGATGAATATCACTTCGTCATCGCGGCCGGCTGATTGAAGCACGGCCTTGATGCTCTCCTGGGTGCTTGCGTCCAGGGCCTCGCCGCTGATGATGGTCACGCCGCTGGAATCGCGGCTGGACATCATCGAATAGGCGCCAAGGATCTCAACATCGACGTCAGTGGAGAAATCAGGCCCGCCCGCAAATGCCATGTGCACCCCGTCGATATCGAAGTCCGGGACAATGATTGTCTCGCCGTCAATGTCGAACTTGAATCCTTCGGCCTCTCGGGTAATCAGGACCGAACTGCCTGATTCGTCGACGATCGAATGGGTTTCGCCGAGCTGCATGCCCTGCATGTCAAAGTCGGAATCGTCACTGGACCAATGGAATGCTGTGCTATCGCCAGATGGGTCACCTGCGACGACGATCTTCATTACTCGCTTTTCCTCGACGTCAGCTGCGGCTGCACTGAATATCAAGGTCACGGCCCAGGCAAGTACTTTCAGTGTTTTCATGGAATTCATTCCCCTTTGATTTTTCGTGTACTACGAGTGATGCGTGGTCCGACGGATTCGTCGCAATTTATTCGGGGCATTGCAGCTGTTGCCGGTTGATGACCGATCCGGGCAGGGCGCCCGTGTATTGCCCACCTGCGATGGCCAGTTTGCCGTTGACCAGCAGCTCGGAAATACCGGTTGAAAGTTCGGTTGGGTTCTTGTAATCCGCGATCGGCCTGAAATTGTCGAGATCGATGATCGCAATGTCGGCAACCAGTCCCGGCCGCAGGTAGCCGCGATCGCAGAGGTAAAAGGAATCGGCCACCAAGCCTGCGCTGCGATAGACAAAATAGGGTAGCGAGAACAAGGACTTTGTGACCACCATGTCCTGGTAGGCCTTGGGATAGGTTGCATATTTTCGCGGATGTCCCCCCGATCCATCCGAGCCGGTCATTACCCAGGGCTGTATCGCAAGCAGGTCCAGGTCATCCGATTGCATGTTGAACGATGCGATCGACGGATCTCCACCGCGCACGATCTCGACCGCGGCGTCGATTGCGTCGAGACCTAAGTCCTCGGCGATATCCTTGAGCGTCATGCCGCGCCATTCGCTTTCTCCGGTAACCAGCAATGAGTCGTCGCCACCGCGCCGCCAGAGATTGGCCTCCATCTCCTCGCGGATGCGATCCTTGAGATCCGCATTCGCGAGGCGCTCGAACATGGCCTCCTGGGAATCCGCCTGAACCCATCTTGGTATCAGCGAACTGCTCAGGCTGGTCCCGGATGCCAGCCACGGATACTGATCTGCCGTCACTTCGACGCCGCGCTCGCGGGCGGCGGCGACCAGCGCGATGATGTCGCCACTCTGACCCCAGACATCGCGGCCGAGGGCTTTGAGATGTGCGATATGCACCGGCATGTTCGCCGCTTCGCCAATTTCTATGACTTCTTTGACCGCACCGAGCAAACCGATGCTGTACGAACTTTCATCACGCATATGCGAGTCATAGACGCCGCCGAATTTTGCAGCGACTTTCGCAAGTTCGATGACTTCATCTGTCTCTGCATAACTGCCCGGCCTGTAGAACAGGCCGGTCGACAGGCCAAGTGCGCCGGCACGCATATCGCTTGCAACAAATTCCCGCATTTGCTCGAGTTCATCATCGGTGGGCGCGCGGTCTTCCAACCCCAGGAATTTCTCGCGGGCAGTGCCATGGCCGGTGAAAAACGCAACGTTGGAGCCGGTGCCCTGCCGTTTCAGGATGGCCAGCTTCCGTTCAAGGTCGGGCAGGCCGCGCCCGTCATTACCCACGAATACTGTCGTGACTCCCTGGGTCAAATAGTTGATATTCGCCTTGCGCGTATCATCGAGGAGATCCTCTCCCGCATGCGTGTGCGCATCGATAAATCCCGGCACCACGGCCATGCCGTCAGCATCGATGATCAGGTCCGCTTGCGCATCCGCGGACGCATCCATCGAAGCGATTCGCTGTCCGGATATCCCGATGTTGGTGTTGCGCGCAGGCGTAAGCGTTCCGTCGTACACGGTGCCGTTGATGATCAGCACCGAGTAATGTTCTTGCACTTCCGCCTGCTCCTGAGCACACGCTGACAGCACGCCAAGGAAAATCAGGGCCGCGTAAAACTTCAGGGTTGTCATTATTCTATCCTCACGCTCGCCCGCAGTGCTTCGGACTGCGACAACACGTAATTGCGGATGGCTTCAGACTGCTCGACATCGAGATACGAAAAAGCCGGCATGCCCCCGGCGCGTCTTGCGCCATCAATCACGATATCGTGCCATTGTGCATGCGTGTCGGCCGAGGCAAACCGCAGATCAGGCACGGAACCACCGTATCGAGCCACCGCGTTCTTGCCATGGCAGAAACCACAGTGATCCGCGAATAATTTTTTACCGTTTTCGATGACGTCCCCGGATGCAACAAGCTCGGGTTGCTCGGGCAAGGCGCGGACGCTGCGCGCGATGGACGGGAATTCGCTGCCGCCATTCAGGCTGAAAGCAAGCAGCCGGGTCGGCCCTTGCGACTCGTTGGTCGCTCCCAGTTGTGGATAAACGAATTGAATGCCGCCACCAGAGCCTATCGGTATCAGGATATATTGCGTGTCATCAACCGCGTAACTCACCGGGGCCGCCGTGATTGCCGAACCGGTGCTAAGCGACCATTTTTCCTCGCCCGTATCGGCAGCAAAGGCATTGAATCGGCCTTCTGCATTACCCTGGAATACCAGGTTGCCGGCCGTGGCCAGCACGCCGCCATTGAACGGCAATGGATAATCTACGCTCCAGCGCGTGAGGTGTCGCACCGGATCAAACGCGATCAACTTGCCAGGACTGAACGGTTCGCCGTCAACTTCGGTAAATAACTCTAGCGTATCGTTGTAGACACCGTCGTCGTAATCACTGACCACGCTCGGTATCTCCAGTACCGGAATATAGAGAAGTTCATGCCCGGGGTGCCACGCCATCGGCTGCCAGCTGTGCGAACCCCACATGTTTGGCCAGATCGGGATCGTGGCCTCATCCGGCCGATTCCAGAATTCCCCTTCGGGGTCATAAACCGGACGGCCGGTTTCGAGGTTGATATGGGTCGCCCAATTGACCTTTGCGTATTTATCTGCCGCAAGCAGTTCGCCGGTCAGCCGGTCCAGTACGTATTGAAAGCCGTTTTTCGGTGCAGTTAACAGCGTTTTGCGATCTTGGCCGTCAATCCGCAAGTCAGCGAGGATGATGTTCATCGTCGCGTTGTAGTCCCAACTGTCCTGTGGAACGGTCTGGTAGTGCCACATGTACTCGCCCGAATCCGCATTCACCGCGACTATTGAAGACGTAAACAGATTGTCGCCGCCGTCGGGGTTGCGGTACTTATATACGTAGGGCAACGCACCGGCAGTACCGAAAAACAGCAGATTGGATTCCGGGTCATAGGTCATCTCGTTCCAGTTGCTGCCGCCACCGCCAAATTTCTCAAGTGCATCGCCAGACCAGGTAGCCGCTGCCATCTTCATTGCGGGCGACACGTTTTCCTCGGGCTTGTCGCTTGGCACGGTGTAAAATCGCCACAGCATCTCGCCGCTTCCTGCGTCGTAGGCGCTGACATAGCCGCGATTCTTCTCGCCGGATTCGGATCCGGCATTTCCAACAAAGACTTTGCCGCCGCCAACGTAGGGCGAATCCGTAATCGTGTAGCCGAGTTGTGTGTCACAGGTCTGTTGCGACCATTTCTGCGCGCCGGTCGCAGCATTCAGGCCAAGCAGCCGACAATCGGCAGTGGTTGCGAACACCATGCCGTCCCAGACGGCAACGCCACGATTAACTCGCGCCGTCCAGGATAATTCAGGATCGTCAGCAAATGCCTGCCAAACTCCGGGATCGAACGACCAGATGACTCGTCCGTCTTCGGCATCGATTGCATACACGATCGAAAACGCGCCGGACAGATAGATAACGCCGTCCACGACAATGGGTGTGGCAGAAATTCCATCCGGTATTGGCAGATCCGTTGCCCAGGCGAGCCCGAGATCTGCGACGTTTTCATCATTGACCTGGGAAAGCGGGCTGAAGTGTTCGCCGCGAAAATTTCCGCCCTTGAGAAACCAGTTTTGGCCGCTCGCGGATTCTTCCAATACGCGCTTATTGCTAACGTCTCCTTGCGCTGCAGCAGACGAGGCGACAGTCGCCAGCAGTAAGTGAACAAAGAGTCTATTCAGCATTTCTCCCCCCAAATTTTTCGGTATCGGCTATAGCACCGCATGATTGCAAACGACGGCCGCAACTTCCTCGTCGTTGCGAGGAGCGTAGCGACGAAGCAATCTCTCAAATTACACGGGCCTTGCTACAAGGGATCGCGATAGGTTTCCACCGGCGGCAGTTCCGCGCCAGTCCGACCTTCGGGTTCTTCCTCACCGACCACCGGCATGGTTAGTGTGCCGATACCGTCGATCGTCGCCTCGATAACTTCGCCCGGTTTCAGGAATCGCTGTGCGCCACGTACAGCGGTGCCCATGCCGACGCCACCGGACGTGCCGTTGTTAACGACGTCCCCTGGATACAGCGTGATGATGGATGAGCCGTACTCGATCAACTCCCACAGGCTGTGAATCATATCGCCGGCGGTCGCTTCCTGCATTTGCTCATCGCCGATTTTTAGCGTCTGCCGAAGAATCTCCATCGGGTTGCCGTAGAATTCCTTCGGCACGATCCACGGACCTTGCGGTGCGAAGGTGTCGTGACCTTTGCCGACGAACCAGTCGCTGCTGAACGGGGCGCCGCCAGGCGGCCTGCCACCACGGTCTGAAATATCGAGTGTCACCATGTAACCGAATACATGGTCTTCGGCGTTGGCTGCGGAAACATACTTGGCCGTCTTGCCAATGACAGTACCAAGCTCCACTTCCCAGTCGGTTCGATTGCGCCCATGCGGAATAACGATGTCGGCGCCATTACCAACCACCGCGCCGCGGCTCGGTTTGATAAACAAATAAGGAACGCCGCGTTCCTCACGCCGTTGCCGCCTGCCTTCTATGCGTTCTTCCTCGGTGCCGGCTTCCTGCACATGGCTGTAAAAGTTAACGGCTGCGTTAAGAATAATGCCCGGATACATGATCGGTGGCAGCGTGCGAACATCACCCACGTTGTGCACATAGTCCGGCCGCTCATCGCCCAGCAGGTCACTGGCAACCAGGTGGTTGACGATCTCGTAAAGCCTGCGCTTCAGCCCATAGTCGTAGCGGCCGATAAGTTCCAGCATATCGGCTGGCAGGGGAATTTCCGGAAATGCGGAATTCCTCTCGAGTGCAAGGTTGGCTGCCTCGAGTTCCACGATCAGCCGGTCTCGCAGCACGATACCGACCGTCGGCGCCCCGTCAATTTCGAACGTACCGACCTTGAACGGTTCGGCGATCGTTTGCGACCAGCCGAGTGCCGGCATGGCGAGCATGAGAACCAGGGTAAGAACTGAAGATGTGCGCATAATGTCCCCCGACGATGCTGCGTTTGTTGTTGTGTAGTTGGTTGTACTGGCAGCGAGTATTTCTGTCAAGGAAGGGTCGGTGCCGGGCTGGCTGCATTGCATGACTATCGGCATGGCACTAATATCGGCACTCGATCAGGTAGAAGGTAATGTCATGCGACTAGTGTCGATTTACCTGTTGCTTTGTTGCCAGTGGACAATCGCCGCCGGCCCGCCCACGTTGCCGGACTGGAGCGGCGTCTGGGAGCGGTTCGAGGGAAACGGCGGAATTTTTGATCCCGCAACAATCGACCCACCGGGCGGCCGCGCCGGCAATCCCGGCGTACGGCAACATCCACCGCTGACCGAGGCCTGGGAGGCGAAATACCAGGCCAACCTAGCGCTGGCTGCAAGAGACAGGTTGCCCGACCCGGTATCCTTTTGCGGCACACCGGCCGGATTCCCGCGCTTGCTTGCACTGCCGGATGTTATGGAATTTATCGTGCGTCCCGAGCAATCCTGGATCATCACTGAAAACGGCCCGAACATAATGCGCATCTACACCGATGGCCGGGATCACCCGCCACCCGGAGAAATGTGGCTGACGTTCACCGGTGATTCAGTTGGACACTGGGACGGGCAGACCCTGATTTTTACGACAATTGGCATGCTGGGTGACAACAGCACGGTGCTCGATCGCAGCGGGCTGACATTGAGCGATCAGGCCAAGATTGCTACCCGAATGTTCAAAACCGATGCCGGCCTGTTGCGTGCGGAGCTGACCATTGTCGATCCGATCGCTTTGACTGAACCATGGCACGTGACGCGGCATTTTCGCAAGTTGCCGGCAGGCACGCGTGTCTATGACTATGCCTGTGCCGAGAACAACAGAAACCCGATTACCGAATCCGGTCAGACGCTGACGCTGGACGCACAAGGCAATGTCATTGACTTGGCGATTGATGGAAATCAGGATGATTAGCTTGCCGAAAATTTCAGGCTTACGTGATCACGCACTGGCGATTTTGATTTCTGTCAGCCTTGCCGGGCTGTTGTTGCCGCCCGCAACAGCACTCGCCCATCATTCAAATGCGATGTTCGACAAATCCCAACCTCGCCAGGTGACGGCGACAATCAGGGAGTTTCAGTGGACCAATCCGCACATCTGGATACAAGTTCTTATTGAAAACGGGGACGGCGAGCAGGAGGAGTGGAGCATCGAGGGCGGTGGTCCCAATAGTCTGTTCAGAAAAGGCTGGCGCCCGAATTCCTTCAAGCCCGGTGATGTCGTCGAATTCAAGCTCTTTCCGATGCACGACGGATCCCACGCCGCACTGTTCGTCGGCGCCAAATTTTCCAACGGAGAAACGCTTGGCAACTGGTAGTTTCGCCTCGCTTTCTTTCCGCTCAGGACACGCATTGAAAATAGTTTGCGTATTGCTGGCGATCGGCCTCGGACTTCCCGGCGTCGTGCGCGCAGACGGCCCCGTCACACTCTTAAGGTCCGCGCAGGTGTTCGATGGTGAGGCGATGCACGCCGATTGGATCGTGCTGGTCGAGGGCAATTCCATTCTATATGCAGGCGATGCCGATGATGCGCCCGATACCGACGTCGACAACACAATAGACCTGCCCGGTCACACGCTCTTGCCGGGGCTGATCGAAGGCCATTCGCACATCCTGCTGCATCCCTACGACGAAACCGTCTGGAATGACCAGGTTCTGAAGGAATCCGTAGCGGAGAGAGTCGCGCGCGCCGTGAATCATGTCAGGGACTCCTTGATGGCCGGCGTCACGACGATGCGCGATCTTGGTTCCGAAGGAGCGGGTTACGCGGATGTCGGTGTGCGCGATGCGATCAACAAGGGAATTATTCCCGGGCCTCGTTTGCTGGTGGCCGGCAAGGCGATCGTCGCGACTGGCAGTTATGGACCGAAAGGATTCCATGAGGGCGTCGATGTGCCGCTCGGCGCGGAGACCGCGGACGGTTACGATGACCTGGTTCGCGTCGTACGCAGCCAGATCGGGAGAAATATCGATTTTGTGAAAGTGTACGCAGACTATCGATGGGGACCGGACGGTGCCGCTTCTCCCACGTTTACACAAGATGAACTTGCAACGATAGTCGAAGTAACAAAAAGCAGTGGCCGGCCGGTCGTCGCCCACGCAGCGACGGCCGAGGCGATGACGCGAGCTATCCTTGCCGGTGTCGAAACGATCGAGCATGGCGATGGCGCAACACGGGAAGTCTACAAGTTGATGCTCGAACATGAGGTTGCACTTTGTCCGACGCTGGCCGCCGGCGATGCGATCGCGCAATACTCGGGCTGGAACAAGGGTGTGGACCCGGAACCGCCACGTATCCAAAACAAAAGGCGAAGCTTTAAGGCGGCGCTGGACGCTGGTGTAACCATTTGCTTTGGTGGCGACGTCGGCGTTTATCCGCATGGCGATAACGTCAGGGAACTCGAGATGATGGTGGACTATGGCATGAGTGCAGGTGATGCCTTGCGCGCGGCCACCGCGGTCAATGCCGACCTGTTTCATGTTGCCGACAAGGTTGGACGAATCCAGGCTGGATTGCTGGCAGACATCATCGCGGTTGCTGGCAATCCGGAAGACGATATCTCCACATTGCGCAAGGTGCGGCTGGTCATGAAAGACGGCGTGATCTACCGGCAATGACGGGTGTGTGATGAGTAATCCATGGGGTCCACATGATATCGGCGGCCAGCAAGGCGGGCCGGTCAACTTGTCCGATCACGAGACGGCGCATTGGGAGTGGCAGATCGATGCCATGGTGCGGCTTGCACTCAGCAAGGGATTGATCAGCGACTTCGCGGAATTGCGTGACGGCATCGAGCGACTGACGCCCGAAGACTATGAAAGTTTGACCTATTACGAACGTTGGGCCAAAGCGCTCGCGCATACGCTGGTGTCACGCGGTGTCGTCACTGATTCAGCGCTTGCAAAAAAAGCCAGCGTTATTCGCGAGCGCCAGCTTGCAGAGGCCGCGTCATGACTGCGCCAAAGTTCAAGGCGGGGCAGCGAGTACGCATCATTGATCGTACGCCGCCAGTCCATCATCGGGTCCCCTCGTATGCGAAGGGGCAGGTCGGCGTTATCGAGCGTGTCTGTGGCGTGCATGGCGAGCCGGAGAAATTTATCCGTGGTGATGGGAAACCTGCACAGCGTCTTTATCGCGTGCGCATACCACAAACGGAATTGTGGGACGCATATGACGGCACCGAGAGCGATTTGCTCGAGATTGAGATATTCGAACACTGGCTGGAGCCGGCACAATGACGGACCACGACCATTCGCGAACTTTTCAGGCGGATCACCCGGAGCCGACCACTGATGCGGCGCGCGTCGGGTTGGCGCTGCGCGAACTGTTGATCGAAGCGGGGCATTACACGGCGGATGAAGAACAGACGGTGATCGCCGCGATGCAGGGTGCGTCCCCCGAAAACGGTGCAAAAATCGTGGCACGTGCCTGGACCGATGCGGCATACAAAGAGCGTCTGATCGAGAATGGTGGGGAAGCACTAAGGGAGGCCGGCTTTGACATCGCCCCGTATGAATTCACCGTGATGGAAAATACGGACGACATCCACAACGTGATCGTCTGTACTTTGTGCTCCTGCTATCCACGCTCGCTGCTGGGTATGTCACCTGCCTGGTACAAATCCAGTAGTTATCGGTCGCGCGTGGTTCGAGAGCCACGCAAGGTGCTGGCCGAATTCGGTGTCAAACTGAATGACGACGTCGACGTCAGAGTGCACGACTCGACCGCCGAGTTGCGCTACATGGTGTTACCGCAACGCCCGGCCGGTACCGACGACTGGTCGGAGGAAAAACTTGCCGCGCTGGTTACCCGCGACTCGCTCATCGGAACACAACGAGACCTGCAGACATGAGGCAAAGTCCCACGGATGCGCCGCAATCACATGTCGGTTCCTACTACGCGGCAACCGTGAACGACCATACCGATTTTAAGCCGTTACGCGGTGAGCACAACGCCGATGTTTGCGTCGTTGGCGCCGGGTTTACCGGCATTTCCACTGCACTTCACCTGGCCGAAAAGGGTTACAAGGTTCACGTCGTGGAAGCCAACAAGGTTGGCTGGGGCGCGTCCGGCCGCAACGGCGGTCAGTTGATCGCGGGCATCAGCGCGGAAAAACGCCTGGCAAAATTGATGGGTGACCAGGCGCTGTGGGGTCTGCGCTGGGCCGGTCATGAAATCATTCGGCAACGGGTAAGCACCTACAACATCGATTGCGACCTCAAATTCGGTTACATCGATGTAGCGATCAAGGGAAGACACTTGCGCGACCTCGAGAGTGGATGCCGTTATCTCGAGGCCAATAATTTCGAGCACGAGTATCGATTACTGTCACAAGTTGAAACCCGTGACCTGATTGGAACTGATGCATACATTGGTGCACTGCTGAATATGGGCAATGGACATCTGCATCCTCTGAATCTGTGTATCGGCGAGGCCAGGGCAGCCGTCGCGAACGGGGCAACGATTTACGAGCAATCTCCTGTCACGCATATCGAGCACGGCGCCAAGGCAGTCGTGCACACGGATGCCGGATCAGTGAAAGCAGACTTCGTCGTGATTGCCGGCAATGCCTATCACCGGCTTGAGCGAAAACTGCGCGGGCTGGTACTACCCGTCAACAGTTTCATTATCGCCTCCGAACCGCTGTCCGCCGAGCTCGTACAAGAGATCAATCGGGACGATGTCGCCGTTTGTGACCCGAATATCATCCTGCAGTATTTTAGACTCAGTGCTGACAAGCGCCTCCTGTTCGGCGGTCGCTGCAAATATTTTGGAATGGATCCGGAGGTAATTAAATCGCAGCTGGTGCCGCGCATGCTGAAAATCTACCCGCAGCTGCGTGATACCCACTTCGAATTTGCGTGGGGCGGATCGATCGCCGTCCCCGTCAATCGGGCGCCGCAATTTGGGCGGGTGGCGTCGAATGTGCTCTATGCGCAAGGCTACTCGGGACACGGCGTCAATGTTACCCACGTAACCGGACAGATCCTGGCAGAGACAATCGCCGGTACCTCTGAACGCTTTGATTTGATTTCGAAACTGAAGACCATGCGCCTGCCAGGTGCCGCCACTTTCTCCCGGCAATTGGTCTCCTTGGGCATGATCTACTATGGGTTGAAGGACAGGTTGTAAATCGGAGCGCTATGCGCATGAGAATGACGATACTGATTGCACTGCTGGTCGCATTGGTTCCCGGCACTCGGGCAGTGCTTGCACAGGACGAAGACCCGCCCTGGGAATGGACCGAGGAGCGCATCGAGACTGCGGTCAACAAGGTCAGGGCTGGCCGTGACCTGACTCCCGATCACTGGCCGGGCGGCGCACGGGTAGCGGTATTGCTGTCGTTCGACGTAGACAATGAAACAATCTGGCTGCGCAACGGTGATACGAATGTCGGTGGACTGTCACAGGGCCAGTACGGTGCTCGCGTCGGGCTTGGCCGCATCCTGCGACTCCTCGATGAGCACGATATCAGTGCTACTTTTTTCGGGCCGGCGATCAGTTTCTCGCTTGCGCCCGAAATGATTGCAGCGATACAGGCATCCGGGCGCCATGAGATCGGAGTCCATGGCTGGATTCACGAGCGGAATGCAGTGCTGCCCCGCGATGATGAAGAGCGATTACTCAAGATGGCCCTTGAGCGCATGACAGAACTCATCGGCCAGCGGCCGGTAGGATATCGCGCGCCGTCCTGGAATTTCTCCGACAACACACTCGAGCTATTGATCGAACTTGGTTTTCTGTATGACTCGTCGCTAATGGCGGACGATCGGCCGTACGAGCTCAACGCCCACGGCGAGCCGACGGGCTTCGTAGAGCTTCCGGTCGACTGGATACTGGATGATGCGCCGCTCATGAATCCGCTCGGCGATCGTTATTCAAACCCGCGCGAAGTCTTGCAGGTATACAAGGACGAATTTGATGTCGCATACGAGGAAAAAACGTCATTCGTGCTGACCATGCACCCACATTACATCGGCCATCGATCGAGAATTGTTGCACTACGCGAACTGATTGAATACATCAAAACCAAACCGGACGTCTGGTTCGGCACCCACGAACAAGCGGCGCATTGGGTGCGGGAACAGGCGGGGATGGACTAGATTATTGTAGGAGCTCGCCCTTTTGGACATGGATGTCGGTATATCGCGGAGCACATGGATGTGCAAGAGCGGTGAGCGAGCGATCTTCGTTCATCGATCGTGGTGATTTGATCCTTTGCAAACAATAAAGGGCATGCAATGCATGCCCTTCAATGTTTGTCGCCCGGTGGGCCGGGCTCCTACGGATCACTTCTACAATTATAGGGCGTTCAAATAAGCAACATTATCGTAAGTTATTCGCCAACCGTGTCAGACACCGCTTGATTGCAGGCATCACTGACTTCTGCTTCGTTCTCAGTCAGGCACATAAGAATCCTGCCTTCGCCCATCGCGACATCGCGGCAATGCGTTTCGATGTCCGTTTCGCACTGGCTCGCGACATATGCTACCGCCGTCGCGAGTTGTTCGAGAACCGTCGCAGCCTGATAAAATGCGTACTGGCATTGACCCGAAATTTTATCTTCATGCGCGGCCATGCAATGCAGCATTCGGCCATTGCCCGGCGTTACCTGGCTGCAATAGGACTCAATGTCGGTCTCGCAAGCCATGATCAAGTGTTCGACCAATGAATCCTGCGCCATCAGATTCGAGCCAAAGAATATTCCGGCAGCTAATGTCAGTAAGGTAATTTTTTTCTTCATGTAACTTTCTCCTAAAGTATTGCGGTTTATAAAATGGATACTGCTTGATCTGCTTCGAGCTCTTCCAACAATGCGATCGCTTCGTCACGGAAAAACGGCAGGTTGGGTGACAGCGTATTGCGGTAGGCCGCCCGATTGGCGAGGTCGGCGGCTTTTTCCGTATGGCCGAGATTCCTGTTGTTGACTGCCGCCCAATACAGGGCTGTCGGTTCGAGCTGACTTGCCTGCGCGAACTCTGCCGCTGCGGTCTCAGAGTCCTCGTTCATCTGGGCAAGATAAGCGTTGAGTTCATGTATGCGGCGCTGCTCGAATGCCGTGCCATGCGCCTCTGCCGCTGCGTTGTATTCTGCGACTCGCGACGCCGCTGTCTCGATTTCACCGCTAACCATTGCAGCGATCGAGGTCTTGAACTTGTAAGCCCGCTGCGCCTGTGCCTTTGCGGCATCGTTGACTTCGGCCATTTGCCGGTGACTAAGCGCGCTTGCATAGTATTCCATCGCCTTGGCGCCGCTCCCGAGGACAGCATGATGTCGCCCATGTAGGCACGGATGCCGCCCATCATCGAGTGATTGCCTGCCGCTTCGGCCATGGCATATCGCTCCTCTGAAACGGCAAGTGCCGCGTCGTTATTGCCGGCGAACAGATGCGCGGCAACTGCACGGAACATCGCACCCTGCTTCTCTCCGTCATTTCTTGCGGCAGCCAGCATTTCTGCAGCCGCCGCTTGCGCAGCTTCAGCATTTCCCTTCAATGATTCATTCGTCGAAACGCCGGCATATGCGGATGGAAAATGAGGATCAATCGCAGTGGCCTTGCGATAGTTCTCGATCGACTCATCGTACTCGCCCATTTCCATCAGCAGCTCTGCGTAGGAATCGTAGGGATTCGCTTCATCGGGAATAAGCTCTACGTAACGGGCGAATGCCGCTTTCGCTCCATCGAGATCGTCGTTGCTGCGATGTGCATAACCCAGCGAATTAAACGCGCTTGCGAAATTCGGATTGATCGACGTTGCATGGCCGAAGTGTTTGACGGCCTCCGCGAAGTTTTGCTGTCCGTTGTAATAATTGGCGAGCTGCACGTGAGTTCGCTCATCTTTTGGATACATCCCCAGCAGACTGCTGATTGCACTCAATTGGGCAGCCTGGTCATTTTCGGCAGCGGCAATCAAGGCGCGGATATATAGTTGCTCGCCTTCCGAGCTGTTCGCTACATTGTCCTCGGCCTGTCCGACAGCTTTAAAAAATGCCGCGGCCGATTGCGAGATTTGCGCAAGCCTCAGGTAAGCCATCGCGAAGCCCGGGTCCGCCTCTACTGCTTTCGTAAATGCGGCTGCGGCATCAACAAAGTGCAAGTTGTCTGCCAATGCAAGCCCTTCATCGTACCAAGCACGGGCTTCATCCGATGACGTCGTCACCGGCACTTTTTCCGTGCGCGTCATTTCCGCGGCTGCACCTTCGCCAGCCGGCTTGGTTGTAGCCTGTTCCTGTTGCCCGCAGGCGCTCACGGCGCATGCTGCAAAGCACAATAAAATCAGGCGGGACTCGCCCAATAATTTAAGAGCATTCAAACCTTTATCCTTCATATCTGGTAGTGAATACCAATGTGGCGATCTGCGTCGCCTCACGGAGGCGGACAATTGTACTCCATTCGCGCGCGGAGTCATTGCCACCTCGGATCAACCAGCAGTATGTTGAAAATTCCATGTATGGCTTTTCAGCCTGCTGCCAGCAACAACGATGGCCTGAGGATCAGCGATTGGTGCCCGCATCCAGCCTGAACACGAGCCCGCCTTTTACCACCACATCGATGTCTTGCAGAAGGCTGACGTTGGACAGCGGATCGCCGCGGACCGCGATCAGGTCGCCGAATCGCCCTGCAGTAATGGTTCCAACATCTTCATCCCAGCCAATGACCGCTGCGGCAACTGATGTCGCAGCTTTGATCGCATCCATTGGCGACATGCCGCGCTGCACCATGACGACGAATTGCTTCGCGTTATCGCCGTGCGGATATACACCCGAATCCGTCCCAAAAGTGATCGGCACGCCGGCTTCGTAGGCCTTTGTAAACACCTGGCGCTGCGCTTCCGTCGTTTCATCGTTCTTTCTGATGAATTCATCGGGCCAGCCCTGCTCGCGGCCAACAGAAGCGATGTAACTGCCGTTGTAGACGTCCATTGAAAATGCCACGTTTTCTTTCACGGCCATGGCGATGGCCTCGTCATCAGCAAACGAAGCATGCTCTATCGAATCAACACCTGCTCCAATCGCGTCCTTGATCGACTGCGCGCCGTGCGCGTGTGCTGTGACCTTGATACCGGCTGCGTGAGCGACCTCGACAACCGCCTGGATCTCCTCTGGCGTCATCTCGGGAGAACCGGGTACGCCACCAAATGCGAGCACCGCGCCCGAAGCGATGACCTTGAGCACGTCGGCGCCGCCGGCAACCGCCTCCTCGGACCTGTGTCGGAATTCCTCAGGACCACGGGCGACGCCCATGCGCACCCGCCCTGGAATCTCGCCTTCGTCGAAGCCGGGGATAACAAGATCGCCACCACCGCCAGGAATCGTCAAGTAAAAGCCCGCAGTCTGCATGCGCGGCCCGGCAATTTCTCCGCGGTTGATGCGGTCGCGCAAGTCGCGCCCCGACCATCCTACGTAGGAACCAACATTTCGTACAGTCGTAAATCCTGCCGCTAAAGTAATTTCTGCATTGACGCGCGATGCTTCCTGTAATTCCTCAGTGCCAATCGTGTAAAAGATACTCAGGTTGGCAGTCTCGACGGGTTCAGCGATGTGAGTGTGAGTATCGATGAAGCCCGGCATACAGGTGTATACGGACAGGTCCAGATCAACATCGGCGTTGCCGGAACTAACGCTGCTAAATCTGCCGTCGACAATCTCGATGGTCTGAAATGTGCGCGGCAGGTCAGATACGCCATCGATCAGAATGCCGCAGCGGATGGTCAAATTTCCACTGTCAGGCTCGAAAGGCGCAGTCACTACTTTCTGCGCGACGGCGGCGCCAAAAAAAGTAAGCAGAAGGGCTCCATACGACAGTCGTCGGACCATTCGATTCATTTCGATTCTCCGGCCGCAATCGGCAGCGCCAGGCTAGCGGCAATCTCCACTACCGCATTGGCAAACTCTTCCACATCCTCGGGGCGCGTGCGCCAGTTCGAAAATGCAGGCCTGAATACGGTGCGGGGTCCTATTTTCGAGGTTCCAACAAGGAAGCGCCCATCGGCCAGCACAGCTTCTCCAAGCCGCTCATTAAGCGCATCGAGCTCTTCGTCGCTCATCCCGCCCGGGTTGTAACGAAACGCAACGATATTGAGTTGTACATCGTTCATTAGTTCGAGCTGCGTTTTCAGGGCCACCTGTTTCGCAAAATGCTGGGCGATATCCAGGCAGTGTTCGACGATGCGCCGGTGGCCGTCGCGTCCATAGGCCTTAATGGTTGCCCACACTGCAAAACTGCGGGCGCGTCTCGAGCTCTCCGGCCCGATCGCACCAAAGGTCGGGCGAATGTCGTCTTCCTGCGGCAAGTAATCGGCGGAATAGCGAAACGCACGCGCCATCAGTCCGTAATCACGGACGAATGCGTAACCGGAGTCGTAAGGTACGTTTAGCCACTTATGGCCGTCGACCGTGGCCGAGTCTGCTTTCTCGACGCCTTCGACAAAGTGCGCCGTGCGCGGCGAAAGACGTGCGAACAATCCGAAGGCCCCGTCAACATGCACCCAGCAGTTGTGCTGGCGCGCGAGATCGATCATCTCGTTGACCGGATCAAACTCGCCGGCATTGACCTCGCCTGCATTGACGATGACGACTGCGGGTTTGCCGTCCAGTTCGATCAGCGCTTGCTGCATGGCATCGAGATCGGCACGGCCAAAGTCATCGCGGGAGAATTCCTGCACATTGCCACGGCCGATACCCTGGGTGGCCAGTACCTTGAGCGTGCTGGCGTGTACGAATCCCGTGGTCAGCACCGGCATCTGCGGCATGCCGGCCAGCCCGGTTTCCGAGATATCGACGCCCAGCTGTTCGCCCCACCATTGTCGTGCGGCAGCAAGGCACACGAAGTTTGCCATGGTCGCGCCAGTGACCATCACACCCCGCCAATTTTTTGGCAGTCCCAAGCATCTCTTTGAGCCAATTCATGCCTGCACCTCCATCTGCACACCGACAGGCGACAGAAGCCAGGTGTAGGTAACCTGTTCATAAGCGGTTGCCAGGAGATCGGCGGCAAGCGCTGCAGGCGTGCTGCCTCCGATGACGAAATGGAAACAACGCGGCCCCGTCGTGTTGCCGCCGGCGGCTGCGGTGAGTTCGAGCAGGCGATCGATCGTCTGTGCCGCGCCGCTACCTGTTTCCGGTAGCGGCTCGTAAAAATCCGCCAGTGCAGCCGCGGAGCCCGGCGGCAATGCGATGCGGTCATCGGTTTCGAGGATAGCCGTTGCCAGGGATTCCTGGAGTTGCTCGATCAGCTCCTTCATTTCCTGACGGAATTCCTGGCCCAATTTGGACTGATTCACTTGATCTCTTTCCGGCCTGTTTTTGCGCGGTTACAGACCGGCCAGTGTAAAGGAACCGCCTTTGCCGTACATCTTTCGAGCCATGCTCGCCCAGGAAATGGTAAGTTCTGCCTCTTCGGTCAATAAGAAAAGCAAAATCAGATGAACCAATTAACTACCGGCCTGTTGTTACTCACCACTTTTGTGTCCGGTGAGTGCGCGCTTGCGCAGGACTTCGATGCTTTCGAGTACCGCAACGTCGGCCCATCGAGAGGCGGGCGGGTAACCGCCGTCGCCGGCACGGTCGCCGCGCCATCCACTTTTTATCTCGGCGCATCGGGCGGCGGTGTCTGGAAGACCGAGGACTATGGTACGACCTGGAATGTCGTGTCCGATGGATATTTTGCTTCACCGTCGATCGGCGACATTGCCGTGGCACAAAACGACGCCAACATCGTTTACGTCGGCACCGGATCCGACGGATTGCGCAGCAACGTGATTCCCGGCAAGGGCATGTACAAATCCATCGACGGCGGTGCGACCTGGGAGCATATCGGCCTCAGGGAGACCGGACACATCGGCGCGGTCGAGATCGACCCGACCGATCACAATATCGTGTGGGTCGCCGCTATCGGCCAGGCTTTCAATGCCAACGAGGAGCGCGGCGTTTATAAGACCGAGGACGGTGGCAAGACCTGGAACAAGGTCCTCTTTATCTCCGACACGGTCGGCTTCTCAGACATCGAGTTGTTGCCGGGAAATCCGAATATCGTGTTTGCGGCTGCGTGGAAGGCCGAACGCAAACCCTGGACGATCATCAGCGGTGGAAGTCAGGAAGAGGGTGGTTTGTACAAGTCAGTGAATGGCGGAAAGTCATGGGAAAAGATTACTGAAGGATTGCCGCAGGGCCTGATCGGCGATATTGATCTTGCTATATCGCCTGCAAACTCAAGCATCGTATACGCGCTGGTCGAAGCACCCGGCGACGATGGCGGCTTGTACAGATCTGTCGACCAGGGGCGAACTTTCGAGCAGGTATCCGACGATGCCGATATTCGCAATCGTCCGTTCTATTACGGCAACATCGAGGCCGACCCGCAAAATGCGGATATCGTTTATTCACTGGCCGGACGATTCGTGAAGTCCATAGACGGCGGAGCGACCTGGACTCGTGTGATTCCTCCGCATGACGACAACCACGACATGTGGATCAACCCGGATAATCCAGATTTGTTTATCCAGGGCAATGATGGCGGCGCCAACGTGACGCACAATGGCGGCGAAACCTGGTCGACGCAATTCAACCAGCCGACGGTTGAGGTGTACCAGGTCGAAGTGGACGACCAATATCCGTACTGGCTGTATGCTGGACAGCAAGACAACTCGACGACGATTGCCGTACCAAGCATGCCGCCGTTCCGCGCCCAGGACCCGGCTGCCTGGCTGGTCGATTCGGGCGGTTGCGAGACCGGCCCGGGCGTACCGAAGCCGGGCAATCACAACATCGTCTATTCGAATTGCAAAGGTCGTTTCTTCGTCTTCGACAAGCGCATCGGCACCGAAAAAGGTTACTACGTCGGCGCTGCAAACATGTACGGGCACAATCCGAAGGACCTGAGATACCGCTTCCAGCGCGTGTCGCCTATTCACGTATCGCCGCACAATGCGGACGTCGTGTATATGGCTTCACAATACGTGCATCGAACAACAGATGACGGGCGCACCTGGGAAACGATTTCACCTGACCTGACGGCCAACGAGCCTGACAAGCAAGTCATCTCGGGTGGCCCGATCACGCGCGATATTACTGGCGAGGAGTTTTACAGCACGATCTACTCGCTGCGTGAGTCGCCGGTGCAGGCTGGTGTGATCTGGGCAGGAGCGAACGACGGGCCGGTCTACGTGACACGGGACAATGGTGAGACATGGCAGAACGTTACTCCGCGCGGCCTCCCAACCGGTGGCCGCGTCGACTCGATCGAGCCGTCGCCGCACGATGCGGCGAAAGCCTACATTGCAGTGCTCAGATACCAGTTCGGCGACTGGAATCCCTACATTTACAAGACAGACGACTTCGGCCGGCGCTGGCAGCTCCTGACCAACGGCCGCAATGGCATTCCCGAGGACTTTCCAACCAGGGTCGTGCGCGAAGATCCGGTGAAAGAAGGACTGCTATACGCCGGCACTGACTCCGGAATGTTCGTCTCACTCGACGACGGTAAGTCCTGGCACAAGTTTCAGCAGAACCTTGCGGTCACCCCGGTTACCGACATCAAAGTCATTCGCGGCGACCTCGCGATCTCGACCATGGGCAGATCGTTCTGGGTGCTGGATAATATCAGCACCTTGCGGCAGGACGCCTTCCAGGATTCCGTGAACGAGACAGTCGTATTCAAGCCGAAGGACACTATTCGTTATCGCCAGGTCTATAAATCGAACGACGACGGTGTGCCACACTATCCGGCGCCTGCCGTGGTTATCGACTATCGCCTGCCGGACGAGGTCCCTGACACTATTCGTCTCGACATCCTCGATGCCAGCGGCGGGCTGGTGAATTCATACGATAGTGTTGCCGGCGATGCTGAAGATGAAACCGGCGACAAGGTCGTTGAAGATATGAGTCTCAGCCAGGAATCGGTCATTGCAGACGAATCCCTGTCAAACGAAGCAGGAATGAATCGCTTTCGCTGGAACATGAAACATCTCGGCGCGTGGCATGAAGAAGAAGACGACCGCTTCAAAGATGGCCCGCTCGCGAAACCTGGAATCTACACGGTGCGATTAACCGTTGGCGAGGACGTAGCCGAACAATCGTTCGATTTGATAGTTGATCCGCGCGTGCTGCAACAGGGCACGACGCTCAATGACATCAGCGCGCAGGTCGAGCTCTCGTTGCAACTTGTCGATTTGCTCTCCGAATCCCGAAAACTTGAAAAACAACTGACGGACGAGCAGGAAGATCTCGAAGGCAAAGGCGACGAGAAATCGGAATCCGAGCAGCGAAGACTGGAGCAGATCGAAGGCGTGCTTGAGGATCTGAAGACGGCCGACATGGTCTACCCGCAGCCGATGCTGACAGACCAGATCGACTATCTCTTCAACATGATCAATACGGCCGACCAGGCCCCGGGGAAGGAAGCGCAAGATCGATTTGAAGTGTTGGCGCTGCAGCTGCTGGAGGTTACTGCAGCAGCCGCCGAATAACCGTACCGGGCCTGTTTTCGGTTGTTGCACCGTCGGTGAATACGAGCTCACCGCCAACCCACACGGAAGTGATGCCTTCCGAGAGTTCGGTTGGCGCCAGCGGTGTTGCGTGGTCGATTACGGTGTCGGGGTTAAAGAGTACGAGATCTGCAACAGCACCCTGGCGAATGAGTCCCCTATCCGTGAATCCCATATGTGCCGCGGTCAGCCCGGTCATTTTGTGAACGGCAGTTTCAAGCGGCATCAGCTTCTGTTCGCGAACATAGCGTCCCAGCACGCGGGGGAACGAACCCGCGCTCCGCGGGTGCAGGTTGCCGATGCCGCCGTCGGTACAGATATTGGCTTCGGACCAGCTCATGAGCTCGGATATGTCCGAAGATTCCATGCTGGTGCCGATGATCGACTCGGCACGTTGGCCGGTTTCCTGCTGCATCAGGTCAGCTTCCTCGGCGAGCTGTGAGAACGCAGTCACCGCATCAACCTCCCGTAAGGCGGCGATCTCAGTCAATGTCTTGCCGACGTAGTCCGGATTCGGCTCGAACTTCGTCATCCAGATGCCATCCGGTGGTGCGATCTGGTCCAGGACTTCGGCAATAGCATCACGGTCTGTGTAATCCCGTTCCGGCAGCAGTACCATGATGGTCGACTGCCAGTATTCGTAGGGATAAATATCCGCGGTGATTTGCACGCCGTCGGCACGTGCAGCGTCGAGCTTCGCGATCGTCTTTGCAGCATCGCCCCACAGGCGCTTCATCGCCAGCTTGATGTGCGAGATCTGCACCGGCATGCCGGTCTCGCGGCCGATCAGAATAATTTCGTCAATCGCATCTTCGAACCAGCGGTCCTCGCTGCGTATATGACTGATGTAACGGCCGCCGGCAGCGGCAGCGACTTGTGCCAGCGTCAGGACCTCCGAGGTTGCAGAATAGATACCCGGTTCGTATTCGAGGCCAGTAGATAATCCAAGAGCGCCGCTTTCGAGTTCGCTCGCAAGCATGTCGGACATTACGGCGATTTCATCGTCGGTTGCCGCGCGACTAAAGTCCTCTCCAAGTACTTCGTTGCGTAGCATATTGTGCCCAACATAGGAGGCGACATTGACGGTGGGCGGTGCGGCTTCCAGTTTCGAGAAGAATTCGCCGAGGGGATAGGGAGATCCGCCATCCTGGCCGACGATGACAGTCGTAATGCCCTGGCTGACGACGACCAGTGCGTCCGGGTGATCGAAGATGCCGCCGTCAGCATGACTGTGCGAATCGATGAAGCCCGGTGACAGCGTGTGCCCGCCACCATCGACCACGGTTTCGCCGTCGCATCGTTGCAGGTCACCGATATCGGCGATCAGGCCATCGTTGATGCGCACGGCACCAGCAAATGCAGGCGCACCGGAGCCATCGATAATTTCGACATTCGTAATGAGGAAGCCCGGCGGATCGTTAAGGCAAACGGTAACTTCTTCCTGCGTGCACGAGAACAGCATCGACACAGTAATCAGGAGCGTGAGATAGGTACTCTTATTCATGTCAATCGTCTCCGTCGTCGACTTCAAACTGCCCGGTAAGCCTGCGCCAGACATGTGACCAACTCAAACCGACCGCCAGCAATGCTGCGACACAGATAAGGCCGACCCAGGTGGCGGAAGACACAGTGCTAACGTTAAGCCAGCCAATGTCAGTCAGCAGCCAGACCACGCCACCGAGCAGCGCGCCGCCCAGCAGGAGCCCGAACGTTCCGAGTGAGCGTTGCGTCGCCGCCAGGAGAATGACCCAGCCGATCAGTAGTGCGACACCGACGACGAAATGCTCGGGCCCTAATGGAGTAGTGTCCGGAGTCGCCGCCCGCAGCCAGCCAATGTAGGAATATTCAGTCGGATTGTAGGTGACCATGACCAGTAACAGCGATGCAAGAAATCGCAAAATGAAACTCAGGAGATTGAATTCTCTTGATGCCCGGCGGATCTTTTGAGTGTCAGAACTGTTTCTTGCCATGTTGCCCCTCGTGCTCAGGCTGTCTGTTCCCGCCTGTGCTCGGCGATACGCCGCTGCACTTCCTTAAACAAATCATTGCGCAGGCCGAGAATACTGAAAACCTCGACGACAATGAAGAATGGTGCGGCGATATTGGCCTGTACCGGGTGCTTCAGGAGGACCGGCACAGATTTTTCTACCGCGTGCCCGACGAATTGAGCGATATATCCACCAAAAAAGGTGACGGTTGCGACGGTCCCGGAAACCGATAGCGGTTCCATGCCAATCCGTGTGGCAAGTAGCGCTACCGGTATCGCATATAAAAGGAATACGGCGCTGAATAGTCGATCCAGCGTGAAATAAAAAACGAACATGCCGAATGCAGTGACATGGGCCAGATTGATGGTTGCGCCCGGGATGTCGGCGCTAACCCAGCTAAGCGGAATGAATACGCCCAGCATGATGACCGGTATCCCGACCAGATGGACGGCAATATTGAACGGATGCTGGTGAGCAGATGCATAGCCCGTCAGCATGTCCATCAGTTTTGAGTCAGTTTTTACGGTTTGCCCCGAATTCGGTCTTATGGGGAGGAATTTACCACGAGAATGGCTCGTTGAACTTTTTTGCTGTCCTTGCGATATGATCGACCGACAATCCCGTCCCACGGAATAACCTGATGCCATTCATACCATTCGACCTCGAATACACACAATCTATCTGGGAACAGAAGGTTGACATCAACCTGACGGAAAGCGGCGTGCACCCGATTCGACTCGATGACCTGCTGGGCGACGACAAAGAGAAACTTGACGCATTATTGTCGACCGAGATCAATTATCCGCATGTCAACGGCAATCCGGAGCTGCGCGAGACCATCGCCGCTTTGTATGACGGCGCTGGTATCGAGAATGTCATCGTTACCGTGGGCGCGGCGGAAGCCAATAATGTCGTGATCCAGACGCTGCTGCAGCCAGGCGATGAGCTGGCCACGCAGGCGCCGACTTACAAACAGGTGTGGGGTCTCGCTCAGAACAAAGGTTGCGAGGTGCGGCCATTTCACCTGCTGGCCGATGAGGGCTGGCGACTCGATGTCGACGACCTCAACGCACAGGTGACGGACAAGACGCGTATGGTCGCGATCTGCAATCCGAACAATCCGACCGGCCACATCATGACCAGCGACGAAATGGATGCCGTTGTTGCCGCCGCGGATAAGGTGGGCGCCTGGATCCTGGCTGACGAGGTTTATCGTGGTGCCGAACGGGTGCAGGAAGAAGAGACGCCGTCATTTTTCGGTCGCTACGACAAGGTTCTCGCGGTTGGCAGCATGAGCAAGGCGTATGGCCTGCCGGGATTGCGCATCGGCTGGGTGGTCGGCCCACCCGCTACTGTCGGGGATATCTGGCGGCGGCACGAATACACGACTATTACCGCGACGATGCTGAGCAATATCCTGGCGACCCATGCATTGTCGCCGGAAGTTCGCCCGCGCCTGATCAAAAGAACACGCGAATACATCCGCAACGGCTTTCCCGTCCTCGAAGAATGGATGGCGCAGCAGAATGGATTGTTCAGCTGCACGCCGCCACAGGCATCCGCGGTGTCGTTCGTTCGCTATCACCTCGATATGAATTCCACGGAACTGATGGAAAAACTGTGCCGGGAGGCAAGCGTTTTTGTTGGCGCCGGCGATTCGTTTGGCATGGATCACCATCTGCGGATTGCGTTTGGCCAGGACCGCGCAGTGCTTGAAGATGCGTTCGCACGCATGGAAAAGACGTTGCAATCCTGCTTTGATGAAAACGCTGTCGCTTAAAGAGATCAAGGCCGCGTTACCGTCGGTCGATCTCATGGCCGAGATCGAGCTGGGATTTGTTGCTTATAGCCAGGGCAGGGCAGTCGTGCCACCGATCGGCGAACTGATCATGCAGGATCCGCCGGGCGAAGTGCACATCAAATACGGCTATATCGCGGGCGACGACTATTACGTCATTAAGATTGCATCCGGATTTTTCGAGAACCCGAAACTCGATTTGCCCTCCAGCAATGGGCTGATGCTGGTGTTCAGCCAGAAGACTGGCACGCTCGAGGCCGTGTTGCTCGACGAAGGATATTTAACCGACATTCGCACCGCCGTTGCGGGTGCGATCACCGCGAAGTACCTGGCGCCGTCGAGTATCGAACGTATCGGCATCGTCGGCACCGGCATGCAGGCCAGGCTGCAACTTGAATATCTTGCACCGGTTACCGACTGTCGTGACGTACTGGTCTGGGGACGCAGCGGAGACAAGCTGGCTACATACGAACAGGACATGACTGAAAAAGGATTCAGGGTGTCAACAACGACAGACGCCGACGACATTATCGCGTCGTGCAACCTGATTGTTACGACAACGGCGGCAACCAGTCCGCTATTGTCAGGCCAGGTGCAACCCGGCACGCATATTACGGCGATGGGATCGGACACACATGACAAGCAGGAACTGGATGCTGAAATTCTGCAACACGCCGACCTGGTGATTGCCGACAGCATCGCGCAATGCCTCGAGCGCGGCGAGATTCACCAGGCATTGAAGAGCAACGCGATATCGCAAGCCGACCTGGTTGAGCTCGGAAGTATTATTGCTGGCGATGCGGCTGGTAGAACATCCGACGACCAGATCACGATCGCCGACCTGACCGGTGTCGCCGTGCAGGATATACAGATCAGCAAAGCAGTATTTGGCGCCGAATAATGCATCGCTCGCTGGGGCGAGCTCCTACGAAAATCGTAGCAAGGATTCGTAGGAGTTCGCCCAGCGAGCGATTGTTCAGTCTACTCGTATCGCAGTGCCAGCACCGGCACCAATATCGCACCCGAATTGCGGTTAAGCAGAAAAATGGATTTCGGTCGAGTAATATTAAGGATCAGGGACAACGGGCCGGGCATACCGGAAGAGACCATGGATCAGATATTCGTACCGTTTTTCACAGCCAAACAGGACACGGCAGGTTTTACGATTCGTCGCGCTGATAACTTGTCTTCCCGGACTGTCCAGCTTCGCAATAGCGGCGCCATTGCACGAGAGCCCCGTGTCGCCTGGCAACGTAAAAAAACCTCAACCGGTTGATCGATAGCGGAATGAAATATTGATGCTCACAAAGAAGCTAATAAAGACCAGATATTGCACGCCTGGTGTTGCAGCATTAATGCTGATTTTGTTCGTTGTGTCGGCCAGCGCCGAAGAATTGATTGTCGAATTCAAAGGTAGCGGCAACCGGACCACGGCGGAATTCAACGTACGGGGGCCGTGGATTCTCGACTGGCGTATTAACAGCGACTACACGCGCATGCTGGCGTTCGACCTGGACCTCGTCGACGGTCGTACCGGCGTACTCAAAGGCAGCATCCTGCGTACCAAGCGTCTCGGCAACGGCGTGCGACTGTTCAATCAGTCCGGCAGCTACCGTTTTCGTATCAACGGCTCATTCATCGACTGGCATTTGAAAGTCAAACAGCTGACGCCAGCCGAGGCAGAGCTGTACACGCCAAGAAAATAGAACACCGGCACCCCGCCACGAATCAGGGTATGCTTATCGGCTGAGCAAGCAACCCAATTGCAAATAACAAGACCTCCCGGGGAGACTGACATGAAGCGTTTGTTCCTTTCTACTTGCCTGATTTTTCTCGCTTTCACGGCCAATGCGGCCGAGATGGATGATGTCGGATCGGTCAATTTTCCGACCTCAGGATCCGCGGAGGCACAGCAGCATTTTCTGCGCGGTGTGGCGACGCTGCACAGCTTTGGCTGGAAGCAGGCGCGGACCGCATTCCAGCAGGCCCAGGCGGTTGATCCGGATTTCGCGATGGCCTACTGGGGCGAAGCGATGACCTACAACCATCCGCTTATTGCCGAGTTTGATCTCGAGACACCGCGAGCGGTCCTGAGCAAACTGGGCTCGACCTCTGAAGAGCGGATTGCCGCGGCGCCGACGGATCGCGAGCAAGGATTTATAGCTGCCGTTGACGCCCTGTTCTTTGGCGAAGGCGACACGATGGCGCGGCGCACCGCACACATGCAGGTGATGCGCAGTCTGTATGAACGCTATCCCGGCGACGATGAGATTGCAGCGGATTACGCGCTGTCACTCCTGAGTTCTGCCGGTCCTGCCAATCTGGGGCATCGCCAGAATGTACTGGCCGGTTCGATCGCCATGGACATCACGAGCCGTAACCCGAAGCATCCGGGCGCCGTGCATTACACGATTCATGCCTTCGACGATCCTGTGCATGCACCGCTGGCATTGCCGGCCGCCTGGGTTTTCGCAGACATCGCCGCCTCGGTTTCTCACGCACAGCATATGCCGACGCATATTTTCATTCAGCACGGCATGTGGCAACAAGTATCCGATTCGAACCAGATCGCCTATGACACAGCGGTCGCATTGTGGGTGCCTGGCGATAACGCTGGCTCCATGACCCATGCACTTGACTGGGGCCAGTACGGTGACCTGCAACTCGGCGACTACGATAAGGCGGCGCTGTGGATCAAGCGCATGGAAGGAATCGTCGAGAGAAATTCTGACCAACGACGGATCATCGAAGCGTTGCCGACGGTCAAGGCACGAATGATTCTCGAGACGCAGCAATGGCAAGTGACGCCAATCACAGAGGGATCACACGATACCGAGCTTTTGGCGACCGGCATCAGCGCGGTGCACCTGGGCGATCTGGATACGGCGCAAAAAGCGGCGGATCGACTCGCGGCAAAAGTGGCGGAACTGAATGACGGTGATCGCTCCTACTATGCGCGAAACGGCAAACCGGTAGAGATCATGAATCGATCTGTGAGCGGCTTGATCGCTATCGAAAAAGGCGATACTGGCAAGGGACTCGCGATGCTGGCAGAAGGCGTCGAGATTGCTGATTCGATGCGGCCGCCGAATGGCGCGCCGAATCCGCTCAAGCCGATTCACGAGCTTTACGGCGAACAGCTACTAGCAGCCAACAAGGCAGATGAGGCCGTGGTGCTATTCAGCAAATCACTGTTGCGTACGCCGAACCGGCCACTGTCATTGCTCGGCCTGGCACGCTCCTATGCGGCATTGGGTGATGAAGACGCTGCCAAAAAACAGTATCAGAAGCTCGCGGATGTTTGGAAAGACAGGGACTTCCCGGTACTCGAGGAAGCGAATCGTTACCTGGCTGCGGCCGACGACGCGGACTAATCCAGTTAATTTGGAATGCAAAAAGCCCGGCATTGCCGGGCTTTTTTCGCTCGCTGGGGCGAGCTCCTACGAGAATCTCGATTATTCGGACGCCAAAAAATTGTAGACACGATTCGTAAGAGCTCGCCTCAGCGAGCTCTTACGCCAGGAATTGTAGCAACGATTCGTGGGAGCTCGCTCTGGCGAGTTCTTACACCAGGAATTGTAGCAACGATTAGTGGGAGCTCGCTCTGGCGAGTTCTTACACCAGGAATTGTAGCAACGATTAGTGGGAGCTTGCTCTGGCGAGTTCTTACACCAGGAATTGTAGCGACGATTCGTGGGAGCCCGCTCTGGCGAGTTCTTACGCCAGGAATTGTAGCAACGATTCGTGGGAGCTCGCCCCAGCGAGCGATTCCTTACTGATCCAGGACGATTGACACACGTCGATTACGCCGCCCCTTCTTCTCGACTTTGCCAACGCGAACCTGCCCGACTTCCCCCGTCGATTTCAGATGGGTTCCGCCACACGGTTGCAAATCGACGCCTTCGATTTCCAGCAGCCGGACTTTCCCGGCGCCTTTCGGCGGCTGCACTGACATTGTTCGAACCAGATCAGGTTGTGCATCGAGTTCTTCATCTGTGATCCAACGGCAACTAAGCGGATGATCGGCGGCAACCAGTGCCTGGATTTTCGCCGTGACATCTTCCTTGTCGACGGTGTCTTCCATGTCGAAATCAAGTCTGCTTTTCGTGGCCGAAATATTGCCGCCGGTGACGCCGTACTGCAGCACCGAGCCTAACAGGTGTAGTGCGGTATGCATGCGCATGTGCAGGTAGCGCCGATCCCAGTCGAGCATGGCGGTAACTGACGTACCATTGTCGGGAATTGCGGCGTCGGCGTCTGTCAGGTGGCGGATTGCACCGGCATCTCCGTAGTGTGTGTCGGTGACCTCTACGCTGCCGCCGTCCCAGCTGATCGTTCCGGTGTCGCCCGGCTGGCCGCCGCCCATGGGATAAAAAACCGTTCGATCGAGGACGATGCTTCCAGGGCCGGCTTCGAGAACTGTCGCCTGGCATTCTCTGAGGTATGAATCTTCGCGGAATAGTGCTTCGGTCATTGCTGCGCGCTCCTTATATCCAGTCGTCAAATGTAACGGTTGGTTTTTGTTTTCGCAAAAGTCTGTTTGTATAATCAGCTTTTCACGCTTAGATGGTTTCTCTGAATCGCGTCATGTCTGAATCACCAGCCTTCGGCAAGCGCCCCTCGGGACGTTTCTTCGTCAAAATGCACGGCCTGCGCAATCATTTCGTGATCACGGATGCCCGCGAGGAGCCGTATCGCCCCGATGATCAGGAAATCGTTCGAATCTGTGATCAGCAGACGGGTGTCGGAGGCGATCAGCTGATCATCATCGAGCAGGCAAGAGACTCGTGTGCTGATGCATTTATGCGAATTCTCAATGTCGATGCCCGCGAGGTCGAAGCATGCGGCAACGCGACCCGCTGTGTCGCGTGGCTACTGATGGAGGAACAAAAAAGCGATGAAGTGATGGTGGAAACACTGGCCGGTCCACTAGCCTGCAAGCGGGCAGGACCCATGGAGGTCAGTTGTGCCATGGGGCGGGTAACCATGGAGTGGCGAGACATTCCGCTTGCCGAAGAGCGAGACACCTGTCACCTGGATCTTTCTTTCGGGCCACTCAGCGACGGCGTGGCGCTCGCTATCGGCAATCCGCACGTCGTTTTCTTCGTCGACGATCTCGAGGCGGTCGATATCGAGGCAATCGCGCCACAAATCCAGGAACATCCCCTGTTCCCGCAGCAGGTAAACGTCGGTGTCGCTCAGATGACGTCCGCGGATGGCATGCGTCTGCTCGTCTATGAGCGCGGCGCCGGCCTCACGACTGCTTGCGGCAGCGGCGCGTGCGTTGCAGCCTACGCGGCGCTGGCACGCGGTCTTACTGACTGCAAGATTATGACAATTGAAATGCCGGCAGGCGCCGTCGGTATTGAAGTCACCAATGATGCCACGGTCATCTTGAGCGGCCCGGTTGCCTACTGCTACAGCGGTTTTATTTAAACAAGTCCCGCGAGCAGGAACATGGCCGCGGCGATGGCCGCGGCAACTAACGCATACGGCAATTGCGTCCTGACATGATCGATGTGATCGGTGGCGGAGGCCATCGATGCAACGACCGTCGTATCACTGATCGGCGATGCGTGGTCCCCGAATATTGCGCCCGATATCGCGGCGCCGAGAAACAGCGGCACGGAAAAACCCAGTGTCGTCGCGATCGGAATGGCGATAGGAATCATGATCGCAAAGGTTCCCCAGCTCGATCCCACAGAGAACGCAATAAATGCGGAGACGATGAAGATCAACGGCGCGAGTAACGGTCCGGGAATCGTGTCGCCGACGACACCTGCAATATAGACGCCGGTGCCGAGCGCCTGTGCGACGTCTCCCAGCGCCAGCGCGAACAGCAATATAGTTGCGATCGGCAACAACGCCTCGGCGCCTTTCATGAAGGTGCGCATCAGGTCATTGATCGAGCTGGCGCCAAGACCAAGCAGCATGATCCACAATACGACGATCGCAGCCATGACCGCCCACAACACGGAAATGGATCCGGATCCCGCGATCAAATTTCCGTCGCCGGTGATATATAGGCCGATCGGCATCATGGCGACCATCGTCACAATCGGTATCACCATCAGCGCCGCGGAGGGTATGTCGCCGTCATCGTCTTGTGTGACTTGTTCGGCGGATATATCGACCATCGGCGTGGCGCCAGGCCACAGGATGTCACCGTTTTGTGTGCGCTCCTCGGCTTTTTTCATCGGTCCGATGTTGATGTTCTTCCAGATAACCACGGCCGCCAGGATAATCGCAACGATGGCGTAGAAGTTGTAGGTGATCGACGCGATAAAGACCTCAAGCGCGTTATCGACGCCAGAGGATGCAATCAGTCCGATGATCACGGCGCCCCACGCATTGAGCGGAATCATGACGCACACCGGGGCCGAGGTAGCGTCGATAAGGTACGCGAGCTTTTCGCGCGAGACCTTGTAACGGTCAAACAGCGGACGACTGACGGAGCCGGCAACGAGTAAGGTGATGTTGGATTCGACAAAGATGACGAGTCCGGTCGCCCAGGCGAGTATTTGTGCCCGCAGCCCATTGTGCACCCAGCGTCGTGTCTCCAGAAAATGCACAAAGCCGCGGACGCCGCCCGAATGTTCGATGGTCGCAATCAGCGAGCCGATCAGGAGCGTGAATATGATGACCCGGGTATCGCCCGCCTCGCCGAATACATCGATGAGTCCATCCACCCCGGCAGTGAAGCCGGCCAGCGGATTGAATCCGCTCATCAACGTGAATCCCATCCAGATACCGGCAAACAGGGACAGGATGACCTGCTTGGTCCAGATGGCGAGTACGATGGCGATGATCGGCGGCAGTATGGAATACCAGCTCGGATCGGTCATTTGCGTTGTTCTTATTTTGGCAGTGTTGCGCCGACTTTAAATCAAAGGTGCAGTCATTACGATGGTTTTGCCAGCGATCAGGGAAATGCCGTACAGAGTGCGTATTAACCGCAGTCCCTGATATGCTTCGCGCACAATCAAAAACTCGAATGGAGAAGCAGATGTATCGACAGTTAATCATTATCTTGACGGCTGTTGCCGTGATCCTTGGATTATCAATTCATGCGGCAGCCGACACCACGCCGGAGGATGCCGCCGATTACCGCATCGCCATAATGACCACGTTGCGCGGACATATTGGTGCTTCGTCAATGACCGTGCGTGGACTGGTCGAAGACAGGGGTCAACTTGTGAATCACGCACAGGGACTTGCCAATGGCGTCATGGAACTCGGCAACATTTTCCCCGAAGGCTCCAATATTGGCGAATCGGAAGCGTTGCCGGTCATTTGGGAAAAGCCGGAAGAATTTGCCGCCGCAATTATGAAGGTACAGGATGCATCGCTGGTGTTTGTCGATGCTGCTGAAAGTGGCGACGCGGAGGCAATTAGCGGTGCGTTCAGGGAACTTGGCATGTCCTGCCGCGGTTGTCACGACCAGTTCCGCGTTGCGCACGATTAACAGCAATCTCACTGCACTGATAACGGCCGCCATCGCCCTGGCGGCCGTCGACGCATTGGCGCAGGATGACCTCGTCGAACGCGGCAAATACCTGGTGTACGCAGGCGGCTGTATATCCTGTCATACCGAAGAAAGTGACGATGCAGTGCCGCTTGCGGGCGGGCATGCGATGGAATCGCCCTTTGGAACCTTTTATACGCCAAACATTACGCCGGACAATGACACCGGGATCGGGCTTTGGTCTGACGATGAATTCGTTGTGGCATTCTGGGAGGGTGTCAGCCCGGAGGGTGAACACTATTTTCCGGCGTTTCCGTACACATCCTATACCGGTGTCAGCCGGGAAGACCTGTTAGCGATGAAAGCTTACCTGTTCAGCCTCCAACCGGTGCACAAGGAGGCCAAAGAGCACGACCTGGCATGGTATATGTCGACGCGCCTGGCCGCCGGCGCCTGGAAGGAGCTGAATTTCGATGGAGCGAGATTCGAACCTGACGCGGCGCAAGATGATCAGTGGAACAGGGGCGCCTACCTGGTTCGCCACCTGGGTCATTGCGGTGAGTGTCACACGCCGCGCAGCAATCTCGGCGCCCTGCAGGCGGACCAGGAAATGGCCGGCAGCCAACTGGGTGATGAGAGCGTCCCGAATATCACGCAACATCGCGTAGACGGAATCGGCCGGTGGTCCGCTCGCGATATCGAATATTTTCTCGATATTGGCATGCTGCCCGATGGGGATTTCGGCGGGGGCTCGATGGGCGCTGTCATCGATGACAATACGAGCAAACTGACGCGCGCGGATCGGCTGGCAATTGCTACTTACCTGAAATCAGTTCCGCCGCGCGAAGATCCCTAAGGCGAACAGGCCCGATCCGACCGGCAGCTAGTGCAATTTATGCTTGGTTAGATTAGCATCGCGCGCCGCGATATCGCTTATCCGCGGTTGAGCACGCTTTCTTAGCAATTGAACAAGCGGAGATTCGAACATGTTCTGGAATGCCGTACTGGCAGCAATCCTAATCCTGTTTTCCGGCGCAGCTTACTCACAAGCGGGTAGCCCGGCGGCCGAAGAAAGTCCGTGGTCGGGAAGTGTCTCGCTTGGCTTTCTGAGCACCTCGGGAAACACCAACACCACCAGTTACAACACTTCATTCGGTATCTTGTATACAAAAAACAAATGGACACATGCCCTCGATGCTGCGGCGAATGGTGCTGACGAGAGTGATACGGTAACCGCCGAGGCCTACAAAGCTGACTGGAAATCGTCCTACGACTTCAGCGAGAACAACTACCTGTTTGGCCTGGTCACCTGGCGCAAGGACAGGTTCAGCGGTGTCACCGAGCAATTGAGCGAATCGATCGGCTATGGCAGACGCATCATCGATACGCCAGCCCATCTTCTGAATGCCGAGATCGGCGCAGGTTACCGCAACGCTGATCTGAGTGATAACACCAGCGAGAGCGGTGCCATCGGCAGGCTCGGGCTCGACTACAAGTGGACCTTCAGTGAAACCTCAAACTTCGAACAGAATATTGCTGTCGAAGCGGGATCCGACAACACTTACATCGAGTCCATCAGCGCGGTCCGCGCAAAACTGCTGGGCGACTTTGCGATCGTGTTTTCATATACGGTCCGGCATAACACGGACGTTCCGCTGGGCAGCGAGAAGACCGACAAGTTTACGGCGATTTCCCTCGAACTGGCCTTTTAATACGCCACTGCGGCGCCATCCTCCGCCCGCGGGTCCGCAGCACCTGATAGTACGCCAGTCTGCGGGTCGCGGTAGACAATCATCGCCGAGCCGATACTCGAGGTATCCCTCGTTTCGTGGCCACGCGCTTTGTACAGTTTGAGCGTGTCCGGAGAAAGCAGCGTCCTCTCGATCAATGTATTGTCCGGCAACCACTGGTGATGGATACGGCCCGCGCTCAATGCCTCGGCAATATTCATCTCGTGGTCGATGACATTCAGGATCGTCTGCATCACCGTATTGATGATCGTTCGTCCGCCAGGCGTCCCGGTTGCAAACAGGGGTACGCCATCCTTTGCGACAACGGTCGGTGACATGCTCGACAGCATGCGTTGTTGTGGACGAATCAGGTTGGCGTCAGTGCCAATCGTGCCGTCCTCGAGCGTAATGCCAGGTCGTGCGTTAAAGTCACCCATCTCATTGTTCAGCAAATAGCCTGCGCCTTCGACGACGGCCTTGCTGCCATAGCCGTGTTCCAGCGTGTAGGTCATTGACGCCATATTGCCGTCCTTGTCGACAACCGAGAAATGCGTGGTTTCTTCGCTTTCATAAAGCTGTGCAAATAGCGCCGGATCGCTTGCGGAGGCGCGGTCCAGGTCGATCGTTGCTCGCTGCTTAGCGGCGTGCTCTTTTGAAGTCAGCGTTGCAACTGGTATGTCCTCGTTGAAATCGATGTCACCCAGGAAGTTGGCGCGGTCCGCATAGGCACGCCGCATCGCTTCGGTGAGGAGGTGCAGATACAGCGCAGAGTTATGGCCGATCGCCTTTAAATTGAATCCTTCGAGGATATTCAGCATTTGGACCAGGACTGTCCCGCCGGAACTCGGTGGCGGCATGCTGACGATATCGTAGCCGCGGTAGGTGCCGCGGATCGGTTCGCGTTCGAATGCCTGGTATTCCTCCAGGTCCTCGAGCGTAATGATGCCGCCGTTCTTTTCCATGAACTTAGCCGTCAGCCTGGCGGTCTCACCCTTGTAAAATCCGTCTTTGCCGTTTTTCTGAATGCGCAGCAGTGTGTCGGCAAGGTCCGGCTGTTTCCAGGTATCTCCGGGCTCATAGAACGAGCCGTCTTGCTTGAGAAAAATCTTTGCCGAACTCGGGTATTTATCCCACCATGGCTTGAGGCGCTTGAATGAATCGTGCAGGTACCAGCTAATCGGCACGCCGTCGCGTGCCAGGTCGATGGCAGGTTGCAACAGCGTCTTCCACGGAAGTGTGCCGAAGCGCTGATGCGCGAGTTCCATGCCGGCAACGGTACCGGGCACGCCGACCGCCAACAGGCTGTCATGGTTCGAGTTGTCACGGACATTGCCATCTTCATCGAGGTACATGGTGCTGGTCGAGGCCAGCGGTGCTTTTTCCCGGAAATCGAACGCGGTCGCCTCACCATTGGCGCCGTGGTAGATCAGAAATCCGCCACCGCCAATATTGCCGGCCCCGGGCCAGGTAACGGCCATCGTGAATGCGGTCGCGATAGCAGCGTCAACGGCATTGCCGCCCTGTTTCAGTATTTCCACGCCCACTTCTGATGCGATCGCCGAAGATGAGGACACCACACCGTTGCTGCCGCGGACCGGATGACTGCTGGCGGCATTCAGCGATACCGCCCCCAGCAGCAGCATCGTACTCAGAGTCGCGACAAAGAAGTTGCGAATTTTGATATTGTCCATTGGCTTCGCCGATGTTGGTGGGGTCAGAGCCCTTTTTCAAACGATCTTACAATCTGCAATTCGGCTCAACAAAAAAGGGCTCTGACCCCTATGCATCCTCAGGAGGCGCTGACATGACCCGGACCAGCATAACCGTTTCCATCGCATTGGCGATACTACTCGCAGGGCCCGTTGTCACGTATGCCGAAGCAGTGCTGTATACGCCGGATAGATGGCACACGAGAATCTATTTCACGGTGAGCCACATGGGTCTGTCCAACTACGGCGGCCGATTTGTCGAGTACGACATCAAATTCATGTTTGATGAGGAAAACATGGAGAACAGCAGTGTCGAGGTGATTGTTCCGGTGTCCGGCATCGACACATTCAGCCCGGAACTGAACGCCAAGATGCCGAATCCGGAGTTCTTCGATACACAGAATCATCCGACCATTCGATTCAAAAGCACGGCAATCGAACAGCACGATGCAACGACGGCGCGCATGACCGGAGACCTGACCATCAAGGGTGTAACCCTGCCGATCACATTTGACGTGACTTTCAACGGACAAGTCATGCACCCGTATTTCAAACTCAATAATGTCGGCTTTACGGCGGTGGCAACGCTGGACAACCGGGCGTATGGTGTCAATCCGCTGCCGGACTGGATGTTGGCACCGACGGTCGAGGTGCGTATCGAAATGGAAGCATTCGAGGGCGACAAGGTGCCGTACTACTCGGATTAATAATCGCCCGCTGGGGCGGGCTCCTACGACACGGTCGTGCGGTGTATTTCTGTAGGAGCTCGCTTGTAGGAGCTCGCCTGTAGGAGCTCGCCCCAGCGAGCGATGCCAGATTTGAATCAAAGGAACAAATATGAACAGAAGATCTTTTTTTGAAATGTTGGGTGTTGCCTCGGTGGCGCTCGGATTATCGAAGACGGCCACGGCGCAGTCAGGCTCTGGTGCAGAAGCCCGCCTCAGGGAGCTTGG
>Ga0209987_10000108_pt1 | contig 36695 bp, 37 predicted proteins | sample N074metaG_FD_182134 | JGI IMG/M metagenome (GOLD analysis project Ga0209987, IMG submission 182134) | Deep subsurface microbial communities from Kermadec Trench to uncover new lineages of life (NeLLi) - N074 metaG (SPAdes) (version 2) | ecosystem: Environmental > Aquatic > Marine > Ocean trench...
ATCTGTTTTTCGCCCGGCAGACCGCCCGCATGATCGTGCGTCAGCCGCTGGAGCTGATTAATCTGACTGACACCTTTGACATTACAGTCACGGTCAAGGGCGGCGGCACGACAGGTCAGGCTGGTGCAATTCGCCACGGACTGACGCGAGCATTGATGCAATACGACGAGTCACTCCGACCTGCGCTCAGGAAGGCAGGCTTTGTGACCCGCGACGCCCGCGAGGTCGAACGCAAGAAAGTGGGCCTCCACAAAGCCCGTCGGGCGACCCAGTACTCGAAGCGGTAATCTGAATCGAATTAAGGGGACAGTGACCTTAATTCGGGACTGACGCTGACTACCAGGTACTCTCGTGGCGAATTAAGGTCACTGTCCCCCTAATTGGGAGATCGTCTAGCGGTAGGACTGCGGACTCTGACTCCGCCAACCAAGGTTCGAATCCTTGTCTCCCAACCAAAACCAGAAAAGCTCGCAATAGCGAGCTTTTCTTTTGTCTATTCGCGGCTAAAGCCACTCCTACAATCAACCCTCAATAATCCTAACCCCCGTTTCATCCCCCACAATCAACACGTCCGCCGGACGGTGCGCGAATATCCCTACAGTCACAACGCCAGGGATCTGGTTAATGCGGGTTTCCATCTCCACGGGATTGGTGATCGGAAGATTGTGCACGTCCAGAATATGATTGCCGTTGTCGGTGACAAAATTCTCGCGCCAGACTGGCTGGCCACGCATCTTTACCAGCTTGCGGGCGATGTAAGACTGAGCCATCGGGATGACCTCGACCGGTACTGGAAACGTGCCGAGCATGCCAACCTGCTTGGAATCATCGATGACGCAAACAAAGCGCCGTGATGCACCTGCGAGAATCTTCTCCCGGGTCAGCGCGCCGCCGCCGCCCTTTATCAACTGCAGGTGCTTTGTGGCCTCGTCTGCGCCGTCGATGTAGAGATCCACATCACCAACAGCATTCAGCATCGAAATCTCGAATCCGCGCTCCTCGAGCAATGCTGTGGTGGCGTTCGAGCTGGAAACTACGGCCTGGATCTTGTCACGCACAGATGGCAGCACGTTGATTAGATGGTTGACCGTCGATCCGGTGCCAACGCCCAGAACGATGTCGTTCTCGATGTAGTCCAGCGAGGCTTTGGCGGCGATGAGCTTTTTCTGATCTATATCCATGCGTCAAACGAGCATTCTAGCGCCTGGTTTGAATTTGGGGCGTGAGCTTAGCCGATCGTCAAAATCCTCGCCACGAATTTGCTCTCGGGCCTGGTTAGCCCCAAAACGAAACATGCCCGCAATCGCGGGCATGTTTCTTGCTTCGGAAGTAGGCTTGGTAGACCCTGGATGCTGTCCGTTGACCGATTTATCAGCGCCCGGGCTGCCGTCCTTCCGTGTTTCCAGCGCAGACTATTTGCGAGGCCCCTTGGAAGCCTTTCGCTTGGCTGGCCGTTTCTTCGCTTTACGCTTGGCTTTCTTCTTAGCCTTACGCTTGGCTGGCCGTTTCTTCGCTTTGCGCTTGGCTTTCTTTTTAGCCTTACGCTTTGCTTTCTTTTTAGCTTTGCGTTTGGCCTTCTTCTTGGCCTTACGCTTCGCTTTCTTCTTCGTCTTACGCTTGCTTGCTTTTTTCTTCGTAGCGCTACGTTTGGCGACCTTTCGCTTCGCCTTCTTACGCGTTACCTTACGCTTCTTCGCAACCTTTCGCTTAGAAGCTTTTTTACGAGACGTCTTCTTGGTAGCCATATTTATCTCCGTGTCGGGTACCCGGCGTTGAGTATATACAACAAAACCGAAAAATCCAGCAAGTCAAGTGACGCTGTTAACATTTTCGAAATCGTGTTTTTCGGCCAAAATTCGCATTAATGAAGTCAAAAAATTCAGCTTCACAATCGGTCGATTGTAACGTGTGCAAAAAGTGTCGCAATTTGGCGAATATTTTCGCTGCCATCAGCAAAATAGATTGTCGTTTTTAGACTCGCAACATGAAAGATGAGCGCGCCGCAACGTGAGCTTTCGCAAATCAAATTGTGTTTTGCGAATTCGTCAGCAGTTTTCGAAATCGCCTTAGACTGATTCGTCAATAACGCGGAAAACCCGTATATCCCAAGGGTTTGGCGCGATCTTTTCCACTCGTTGACAAGAAAATGCAAGGCCAATGAGCTTTGGGTGAAACAGGTATTGCCGGTTGCCAAGGAAGGAAAACGTGCGATCAAAATAGCCGCCACCCATGCCAATTCGATTGCCGTCAGCATCGAACGCGACAACGGGTGTAATCACAAGATCCAACGCCCGCGGTGCGATAATTTCGCCGCTCTGCGGCTCGGGAAGTCCATACTGATTGAAAACGAGCTTGCTTTCGGCGGTTAACTCACAAAACTCCATAGCTAAGTTTTTTTTGATAATGGGCGCAAAAATGCGCTTTTTCATCCGCCATGCGCGATCAATCAGCAGCCAGGTATCGACTTCCTCCTGCGTCGACAAGTAACAGGCAATGAACTTGCTGCGCCGAAACCAGGAAGATCGAATGACAGTGTCCGCGATTTTATTCGATGCCTTTTCTCTTTCGTCTGCGCTGAGTTCGGCTCGCGCGGTACGTGCTTCACGTCGCAACGCGATTTGTGCACGAAGAGGGGCAGAGATTGCTGCCGGCGGGGTTGCTTTTGGCATCGAAGTTTTTTGTTGGATCAGCCAGGGTGAGAAGACGCCTCCCACCGGTGCCGTCACCGACCGTCGCTCTCGAACCGGAGCAACAGGTGGGGTCAGCCGTGGCACCAACAGGCTATCCACCGAGGTGGTTTTGCTCAAATGGTGCCGACAGTGCACGACCCCGAGGTATAAATTTAGGGTCGAAAGGTATCCAGGTCAGTATCGAACACTGCAGGAGACGCCAGAGTCATAGCTTACCGAAAGTCGGGTTCGGTTACAGTGTTACAGGTCCAATTGTTGGCTATTGCCGAGTACGGATTCGACACGTTCGGCGAGAACTTTGAGGCGATTGCCAACAGTACCCTCCAACGCTTCGTCCCTGGCTTTGGCGTGCAGCAATTCGTTCGCCATATTCAGAGCCGCCATGACAGCAATGCGATCAAGCCCCACGACTTTGCCGCTATCTCTGATTTCGCGCATTTTCGCGTTAAGTGTTTCGGCAGAATCCAGAAGGTCAGTTCGTTCGTTTGCGGGGCACGAAACCTGGTATTCCTTTTCAAGAATCCGAACGCTGACGTGGGCATAAATATCATTCATTACGGGTACTCCGACACGGATCCTGCCCACGAGGAGCAGAATTAGGGAATAGTACTAAAAAGTGACTTGCAAAATAGATGGTGCGTAAGGTCATGGGCGTTGCCCCGGCAATCGACTTCCCTGCCGCTTAACCTCCCTGTTCCATTGCTTTCAATCGCCCGATCATTGCTTCGACCCGGGCCCGAACCTGCTCATTTTTTTGCAGCAAAGTTGCGCGTTCGCCGGTCAGCGTGTCCTGCCTCTGCTTCAGGGAGCGGTTCTCGTCCTGAAGCTGATCGCAGACCTGAACGAGAGCATCCACGCGCTTCTCAAGTCGCTTTAGTTCGTGCTCAAACATTACACTTGCATCTTCAGCCATTTGAGCAATATAGATGTGCGAACGCATAGAATCAATCGCCAATGTACGCCGGTGTCCAATAGCGTGGCCAGCCGGGGCATTACGTGGGATCATTCCGGCCGGCCGGGCATGATTTCTGAATAAGCGGACGATGGTGGAACTGACAATCGATCACAATGAGCTGGATGCGGCGCTGCGCCGATGTGGCTCGACCTGGAACGCCGGACAGACGCATGGCCTGTTGTGTAGTTGCCTGGCTCTGGCCGGGGCTGAGGGCGCATCCCGCTGGCTGGCACAAGTGCTTGCAGATACTGATCCTGAAAATACCTTGTGTACTGAATGTCAGGCGATGCTCGAAGCGCTTTGCACCTCGACCTGGCAACAACTATCCGAACGCCAATCAGATTTCATGCTGTTGTTACCGGACGATGATGATTCCGCGCAGGTGCGCACGGAAGCGATGGGCCAGTGGTGCGAGGGCTTCCTGCACGGACTGGTATCCGAGACACATTGCGATGAGCTCCGGGAGCGCCTGGCCAGTGATCCATTGTCCGACATCATCAAGGATCTGCTCGAAATTACGCGGGCGACCGTCGGTGAAGAAGCAGATGAACAAGCTGCCGACAATGCTTTTGCGGAACTGGTTGAATATTTGCGAGTGGCGGCGCAGCTTACCTACGAAGAATTGGCGGAATTTCGCGAGCCGTCTTCGGTTCAGCCGCAATTTAATTCACCAACGCTGCATTAGGGCGCCGCATACCCGCAATAGAAGTGATGAACAGAAAGGAATTTGCCAAGCGCCGTAAAACACTCATGCGGATGGTGGGCGAGGACGGTATTGCCATATTGCCGAGTGCGCCGGTCAAGATCCGTAACCGCGACATCGAGTACCGCTTCCGCCAGGATAGCGATTTTTACTATCTGAGCGGTTTCGCCGAACCAGACGCGGTCGCGGTGCTGGCCCCGGGACGTGACAACGGCGAGTACATCCTGTTTTGCAGGGAACGCGACGTCGAGCAGGAACTGTGGCACGGATCGAGAACCGGCACGGAAGGTGCAGTCGAGGACTTCGCTGCCGACGACGCATTTCCCATCGATGATATCGATGACATTCTGCCCGGCATACTCGAGTCACGAAATCGCGTGTTTTACACGATGGGTGCTTTCGCAGAATTTGACCAGCGGATTACCGAATGGGTCAAGTCGCTCAGGTCGCGTGAAGCGTCAGGCATTCACGCACCGCACGAATTCATCGCGCTCGATCACATATTGCACGACATGCGCTTATATAAGAGTCGGGCGGAAATTTCCGTGATGCGCAAGGCCGCGAAGATTGCCGTCAGCGCCCACCGGCGCGCGATCGCCTGCGTAATGCCGGGCATGTACGAGTACGAAATCGAAGCGGAATACATGCACGAATTCCGGCGCCATGATGCGAGCTGGTCGTACACGCCGATCGTCGGCACCGGGGCCAATGCCTGCACGCTGCATTACGTCGACAACAATGCACAGCTCGGCGACAAAGACCTGTTGCTGATCGATGCTGGTTGTGAATACGACTACTACGCCTCCGACATTACAAGAACCATACCGGTCAATGGGCGCTTTTCTCCCGAACAGCGCGCCGTTTACGAAATCGTACTCGAGGCACAACTCGCCGCCATCAAAAAAACCTGCAAAGGCAATCACTGGAACGATCCACACGACGCTGCGGTTCGCATCATTACCAAGGGCCTGAAAAAGATCGGATTGCTGAATGGCACATTGCCGAAGTTGATCAGGGACAAGGCCTATTGCGAGTACTTCATGCATCGAACGGGACACTGGATTGGCATGGATGTGCACGACGTCGGCGATTACAAGGTCGGTGATGAATGGCGGATCCTTGAACCCGGAATGGTCACGACCGTTGAACCCGGTATTTACATTGCGGCGAGTCGTAAAGTGCCAGCCAGGTGGCGCAATATCGGTGTGCGTATCGAGGACGATGTCGCCGTCACCGGCCAGGGCCCGGATGTACTGAGCAAAGGCCTGGTCAAGGAACCAGACGAGATCGAGAAATTGATGGCCACCTGATCGTGATCAATACGAAGGGAACAGCTTACGATATCGTCATTGCTGGCGGCGGCATGATCGGTACCAGTCTCGGGCTTGCGCTGCGGCCGCTGCGACTTCGGGTTGCCGTCGTTGAAGCGGTCGCCCGTAGCGCGGAACAACAGCCGAGTTTCGACGATCGGTCAACGGCGCTGTCGCGCAGCAGTCAGCGCACGTTCGAGGCAATGGGGCTGTGGGCGGAAATCGTCGCCGCATCCACGCCGATCAAGAACATTCACGTCTCCGACAAAGGCCGCTTCGGTTTTTCTCACATCGATTCCAGCGAACAGAAAGTGGAAGCGCTGGGTTACGTTGTCATTAATCGCGTTTTGGGGCAGGTGTTGCAGTCGTCGCTGTCGGTTGTTGACGGGCTCGATCTCATCTGCCCGGCAAGAATCTGCGAGGTCGCGTCCACCGATGAGGATGTTACGACCACCATCGAGGGGCCGGACGGACGGCGATCATTGACCTGCAAATTGCTGGTCGCGGCCGACGGCGCCAATTCGAGCGTCCGCGACATGATGGGTATCAGTGCCTCGCGTGTCGACTACGAACAGTTGGCCGTGATCGGTAATGTGTTGCCGGAGAAAGCGCCCGACAATCGCGCCTACGAGAGATTTACGGACACCGGAGCAATTGCGATGCTGCCCATCGCCGATAAACGTGCTGCATTCGTCTGGATGATGTCGCCGGCCGATGCGGAGGAATTACTGGCGCTATCGGACGAGGAATTTACGCAGCGATTGCAGGATACATTCGGTTATAGGCTCGGCAGATTTTCCAAAGTCGGAAAACGCGTCGCGTATCCGCTGGCGTTGACCAAGGCAAATGGCCTGATTGCAAAACGCGGTGTCGTCCTTGGTAACGCGGCACATGGCCTGCACCCGGTCGCCGCGCAGGGATTTAATCTCGGCATGCGCGACGTAGCCACCCTGTGCGATTGCATTGCGGACGCGCGCGACGATCAGGCAGCGACGTTGGATTGCGGCAGTGCAGCCATACTCGAAAACTATGCGGAATGGAGACGCAGCGATCAGCAAAAGCTGGTGCGCTTTACCGATGGCATCGTGCGCTTGTTCGGCGACCAGCGCCTACCGGTGCGGGTACTGCGTAATCTTGGCATGCTCGGTTTCGACTTAATTCCCGGCATCCGCAAGGCCTTCGCCAAACACACCATGGGGCTGGCCGGCCGCCTGCCGCGTTTGTCACGGGGTGTACCGCTGGCATGAACCGTGAATTCGACATCCTCATCGCCGGTGCCGGCATGGTGGGACTGACCGTTGCCTTGCTACTTGCGCAGGGCGATGCGAATGACCAATTGAGAATTACGCTGGTCGATGCTGGCAAAAGGCCATCATTTTCACCGGGCCAGGAGGTATCCTTGCGTGTATCTGCGATCGCCTCGGGAACGGCGTCATTGCTGGCACGAGTTGGCGCCTGGGACGGCATCGCCGACACCCGGGCGTGCCCGTATCGCGACATGAAAGTCTGGGATGCGCTGGGTAGCGTCGAAGGACCGGAAACACTGCGTTTCGACGCGGCTGAATTTGCAGTGCCGCAGCTGGGTTTCATCGTTGAAAATATCCTGATTCAGGATGCGTTGCTGGCGCTTCTTCACTCGACCAATGTCTCGGTCAATTTTGAAACCCGTATCCGGACGGTACAAAAATGCGGAGACCGGTATGTCGTTGAATATGCCGACGGCCAGACCATGACGCCGGAACTTTTGCTCGGCGCGGACGGTGCAGCTTCTTTGGTCAGAAACAGTGCCGGCATTACGGTTAAGACCTGGAAATATGCGCAGTCAGCCCTGGTGACACATTTGCAACCGGAGCTAAGCCATTGCAATACTGCCTGGCAGCGATTTCTCACCACCGGGCCGGTCGCGCTGCTGCCGCTGAGCGATGGTCGCGTGTCGACCGTATGGACCACGACACCGGAGCATGCGGAGGCGTTGTCAACGATGCCGGAGGAGCAGCTGGCAGCATTGTTGACCGATGCGACGGACGGTGTCCTCGGCAAACTTGCGGTAGCCGGTCCGCGCGGTTCGTTCCCGCTGAAATCGCAGCACGCCGATCGCTACGTGCTGGATGGTCTTGCCCTGCTGGGTGATGCTGCACACGCCGTACACCCGCTGGCGGGGCAGGGTGCAAACCTGGGCCTGGCCGACGCCAGGGTGCTCGCGGAGGTGATTGTCGAGGCTTTGACCGCAGGCGAACATCCTGGTGATTTGCCGATCCTGCGCCGCTACGAACGCGCCAGAAAGGTCGCTAATAAATCCATGCTGCACTTCATCGATGGTCTGAACCGGCTCTTCAGCAACGAGTCAACGCCGCTGGCGAGGCTACGCGGCGCCGGAATGGCACTCTTTAATAAGAGTGGCCCAATCCGGGAATATGCGGTCCAGGTAGCCCTGGGTATAAAATGAAATACTGATTTTGCCCGCTGGGGCGGTCTCCTGCAGCGATTTCGTAGGCGCCCGCCCCAGCGGGCGATTCTTGATCTACAATTCAGGTTCCACGAAGGGGGAATTTCGATGCGAAAAATAATATTGCCGTTGCTAGCACTGACATTGTCTATCTTTGCACTGGCGAATGTAGCCAGAGCAGCACACCACGAAGGCCTGGGCGCCATACTTGCGGCACAACCAGACGAGATGAAGGCTCGATACAAATATCGTCACCCGCAGGAAACGCTTGAATTCTTCGGCATTGAGCCGGGTATGACAGTAGTGGATGTGCTGCCCGGCGGCGGCTGGTACACCAAGATTTTGATGCCCTATCTCGGCAAGAGCGGCAAAGTCATCGGCGCTGACTATGCGGTGGATGTGTGGCTTGGAATTGGCTACGACAGCGATGAATTCATTGGGAAAAGAAAAACCTGGATCAAGGACTGGACGGCCAGGGCTGAATCCTGGGGTGACGATGACAGCGCCGAGGTGTCCGCATTCGTCCTCGGATCCTTACCGGAATCCATGCACGGTACCGCCGATGCCGTGTTGTTCGTGCGTGCTTTGCACAACATGGCCTATGCAACAGCGGATGCCAGGCATCTTTCAGCCGCAATCCAGGACGCGTATGACGTCTTGAAGCCGGGCGGCATCGTCGGCGTCGTGCAACATCATGCGCGTGACAACATGCCGGACAAATGGGCCGACGGCGAGATGGGATACCTAAAGAAAGGTTATGTGATCGAAATGATGGAGGCGGCCGGGCTCGAGTTCGTTGACGAAACAGCAGTGAATGCAAATAGCAAAGATATGCCAACCACTGAACAATACGTCTGGCGTTTGCCGCCAGGTTATGACGGAGCGGACGACCCTGAATCAAAAGCAAAAGTTGATGCGATCGGTGAATCCAATCGCATGACGCTCAAATTCCGCAAGCCCTGAGCCGACGAATTTGCGGCCGCTTCGCCCAAAATGGACGTTCACATTATGATGTATTGTGTGATACAAAACTTGCACGTTTGCTCAAAATTTGCACGAAGCTTGGACAGTCAATTAGAATTGACTCGCTTCAAACAGATAGAAAAATAAATGTAAACCGATATCGAATCGGACCTTCTAAATCTCACTATAATTAGTTTAATTGGTGGCGGGAAACTGCACCTAATCGGCTTTTGTGGCTTGTATCTTGTCTTGCCATTAACGACTCCAAAATACCAATGAAGAGGAATTTTATGAAGAAGAAAACCAAGTGCATATTGACTGCCGTTCTATTACCGCTGCTGTTAATTTCGACCGCATTTTCACAGGCGCCGCCCGTTCAGGAACCGTCTAGCGAAACAGATATTAAGAATGCCCTTACCGGAGGTGTACCGATGGGGCGCTGGAAAGAAGGCCTGCTTTTCGAGGGCGTAAGACCAATGCCCTGGTTAAAAAGCGCAGCCAACTGGTTCCCAGGTACCGAAGAAGTTCAGCCTGATGAAATGCGCGTTACGTTTATGGGGTCGGCGCCCAATATTCGGCCTGGTCAGATGAACACATCCATTTATGTTGAACTGGGAAATGGCGATAATTTCGTCTTTGATATGGGAGAAGGTGCGGTCGCAAACTACGTTGCCGCACGAGTAGCACTCAATCAATTAAAGACCATTTTTATCACGCACCTGCATGTGGACCACTTTGGCTCACTACCCTATCTTTACATGTTCGGTACCTGGGCTGGCGGCTGGCACGAAAACCTGACCATTTACGGACCTTCGGGCCGCACGCCTGAATACGGTACAAAAACTATGGTTGAAGGTATGAAGATGATGCTGGGGTGGCATCGTGATGCCTTTAGTGTATTCCCCGTGGGCAAAGGTTGGGACATAGTAGTCAACGAATTCGACTTTCGAGATAACGGCGGGCTTATCTACGATAAAAACGGCGTAAAAGTAATTCACTGGCAGCGCTCACACGCCAAAGATGGTGCATCCGGATATCGTCTCGATTGGAATGGCATGTGTTTTGTCTGGACCGGCGATGGACGTCCGAGCTATCTTGATATCAAATACGCAAAGGGCTGTGATCTTTACATCACCGAACTGCAGCCGGAATTGATGGAAATCAATTCAGGTGTACAGGGGGTTCCTCCATTTTTGGCCCGTTACACCGTTGATACCCACCATACACCAGCCTATGCCTCGGGCTATCTGGCGAACCAGATCAAGCCGAGAATGTTCATGACCACTCACATGAACTTTGATCCATTTCTTAATGAGGAAACCGTAGCAGAGGTTCGTGAACACTGGAAAGGCCCTTATCACTTTGGGGCACCTGACGGGATTGTTGTTAATATGACTAAGGATATGGTTTGGGTCAGAGAAGGTATCCTGCCTGATTATCCCAATAGTCGTGCACCACAATTCGATTTCACCAATGGTCAGCTCGTGGTGCCTCATCCGACAACCAGCCGCGAAGAAATTCAGGAACCGTTTGTACGTGAGCAGCAGATTGATCCAGAGAAATACTATCCCGCGGGATATATGCCTCATCTGCTTGAAACTTGGCCTGTGGAGGGCGATCTTGTGGTTCCGATAGAAGCTATGCCAGATAAATTGAGAGACAGCATGGGTGCCGCCTGGAGGCAAAAATTAAAGAATCAGGAAATTCTTGAAAGTCAAAGCGAGCAATAGATCGACCAACAAAAGCGTCAACCCGGATTGTCAGGAGCTGCACCGGAAAACTATGCAGCTCTTGGCAGCCGGTTGCGCGTTAGACAATTAGCCGAATGGCCGCAAAGCTGTCTTTTGTTTTCTTGCGGAGATAGGTTTATGGACTCGACAAAACTCAACGGATGTATGCCAACTTAAGAGGCCGGATATACGTATGCAGTCGTACCATGTCTGCCAGAACAGATTGCTTGCAAATGAGGGGGAGTCCATATACGGACCTTAGTTTGACCTGATTTTGGGGTGTCTGAACGTCCACTTTGGAGAAAAGCGGACATTGCGGGCTAAAAAATAGGTAGACTAAACCGACCGGACGTAGGGGAAACCAATGGCTGCAAGAATAGTCAATTTGGCCGATCCAGATGAAGGCGAAACGTTGTGCGCAACCGTAGAAGATGCTGAGCAAGCTCTTGCCGCGATGGTAGAGAAATTCAAATCACAAGGCTACAGGGTAGCCGAACAACATCTTGCCGACGCAGATTACCCGCAGTATGCGATATATGATCACGCTGACGCGTGGATAGGGACATACACGATAATTCTGTAATAAGTGTGCTGTCACTGAATTACGTAGCGGCTAATATCCGGATTTAACGTCCGCTTCCTCCCCCCAAAACCGGACGTTAGGCTAATATAGGCCTGAAGGCCCGCTGCCTGTCGATTCCGTCAGTTGAGCTGTCTCAGTGGCTCAATCCGCAGCCAGTAACAGATCCAGCTGTTCCCGGACCTGTCCGTCCCATAATTCCGCGATGGTCTTGCCGGCCGGCAACTCGGTTGACGCCCGCTTCCAGGCCAGGTTGCCGTCACCATCGACGATCATCAGGCCGGGAATAAAATTCACGGAATATTTTTCTGCGATGACATCGCCTTCAGCGACATCGATTACGCTGAAATCCAGGTCGGCGACGTAGGCAGCAGGATCACCGATCCCTCTTTCCTTGGCATTGATCGCAATAATGTTGATCTTGTCCGCACCGTAATCCTTTTGTATCTGCCCGAGATAGGGCATCAATGCGTTGCAGTAAGGACACCAGGTGGCCCAAAAGATCATTACGGTGGGTTTGCCGGCGATCACCGCCGGAAAATCTACGGTCTCGCCTGAAAAGTCGGTGCCGCGCCAGGCAGGCGCTGGCTTTCCGGTATCGACGGCTGAGGCCACAAGCGTCCAGCTCAGGACCATGACCAGCAAGATTGATCGTCGCAACATCATTGGATTCCCCCGGGGTTCGAAAATTATTGTCGTTAAGTTTAAGAGTCTATACCGAATGATTGGTTCCACCATCGTTGTCTTTACCGGGCGCAGCAAGAGAAAGCGGCGCAGTTACCGGCTCGCCAGCGGCCTTTTCATGTCTGAATCCGAACTGATGCACCACACATCAAACATTGTTGGTGGCCAGTACAGCCTGAGCGGCAATCCGGATTCCGCACTGGGATTTCATTTTGCAATCCGCGGTGCGTGGCCTGGAGGTGACCGGTCTTGGCTATCTCGGCGTTGATATCGTCATTGATCGCGATCGCGGACCGCTCATATTGGAAATGAACGCAAGGCCCGGGCTCAACATCCAGATTGCCAACTGCACGGGTTTGTCGACCCGCATCGACCGTATTGACGAAATTTTCGATCCAGAGGCCAACCCCGTTTCACGAGCAAGGGCCTGCCGGCAGGAATTTCCGTCGCAGCGGCAAACCGCGCTGCCGCTCGATGCGGAGGACTGAACAAGAGGCGAGCGGCATCCTCGGCTATAATCGCCCTGACTACGAGCTGCTCCACCAGGTGGCGGCAGACTTCGCACGATCCGGAGCATTCGCTGATTAACGAAATTTCCGAGCAGGTACAAGCCAAAAGGCCAGGCAACGTCATCATTACGACCGGGGCTGTGATTGCAGCGCTCCTTGGAATACCGAGCGTATTTATGGGTTTGTTTGCTGCGGTTCAGGTTATTACCGGCGACAAGCTGATCGCTGGTTCTCTGGGCGTACTTTGGGCTTACCTGTCGATCACAGGCGCTTACGAATTAAATCGCAGAAAGTTCGATTGGGATCGCGGCCGGCAATACAGCGATCGGCATTTACTGGCCGGGACTATCGCTGTCGCCGCCGGTCTCGCCATCAGTGGCGCGATGCATGAAACCATGCCTGGTCTGGCGGTTGTTCCGGCGCTATCTGCGGTACTTCAGGCAAATGACGGTCACGACGAGAAATACCGGTTCTTTATCCACGCGACAGTACTCGCGCTCGGTATATGCATCGCAATCTGGTTCTACACCAACGGCGTGATTGGCAAAGTGTGGCTCGAAAGGGTGGAAGCCTGGCCGTAATTTCTTGCGACGTACCTGCCGCTCTACTAGAGTTTGTAAATCAATTGGCTGACCTACAGCGCTAACAAAATAATAAGAGGGAGAACGACATGGGGACCCGCCGCGTAGCTTTTGCTGAAACCTTGGCCCTGGTGTGGGTAATGGCGATCTTATCTGGCTGCCAGCGGCAGGAATCGCCACAGCCCGCAGTTGTTGAACCCGAGACCCAGGCTGAAGCGACCGGGCCTGCGTGGGTTGATGCCAGGCGCATCGCCAATGCCGATACCGAGCCCCATAACTGGCTTGCTCACGGCCGCACCTGGTCGGAACAGCGCTACAGCCCATTAGACGAAATCAACGAATCCAATGTCAGTGAGCTTGGACTCGCCTGGTATTTCGATCTGGACACAACTCGTGGCCAGCAAGCATCGCCCATCGTTGTCGATGGCGTCATGTACACGACCAGTGCCTGGAGCAAGGTGCAGGTGCTCGATGCAGCAAGCGGTCAGCTCAAGTGGCAATACGACCCGGAAGTACCAAAAGAATGGGACGTCAAAACCTGTTGCGGCGTGCAAAACCGGGGTGTGGCGGTCTGGAAAGGACGCGTGTTCGTCGGCACGATCGATGGTCGCCTGATCGCGCTCAACGCAGAGACCGGCGAACTTGAATGGGATGTGCAGACAACCGATCGCAACGAGGGGTATTCCATCACGGGCGCGCCGAGGGTTTTCGGCGACAAAGTTGTCATTGGCAACGGTGGCGCTGAATACGGCGTGCGCGGTTATGTCACTGCCTACGATACGGAGACCGGCGAGCAGGCCTGGCGCTTCTATATCGTCCCCGGCGACCCGACGGAAGCCTTCGAGAATGAAGCCATGGAAATGGCTGCGAAAACCTGGACCGGCGAATGGTGGAAAGAAGGTGGTGGTGGCACGGCCTGGGACTCGTTCGCTTACGATGAAAAACGTGATCTGCTTTATATAGGGACAGGCAACGGTGCCCCATGGAGCCGCGCTGAACGCAGCCCGGATGGTGGTGACAACCTGTTCCTCGCGTCTATTGTCGCTGTGCGTGGTGAGACCGGCGAATACGTGTGGCATTACCAGACAGTGCCCGGCGACACCTGGGATTACACAGCTACGCAACACATGATCCTGGCCGAACTCGAGATCGACGGCTCAAAGCGCGATGTAATCATGCAGGCGCCGAAGAACGGATTTTTCTATGTCCTCGATCGTGAGACCGGGGAATTGTTATCCGCAGAAAACATCATGCCGGTCAACTGGGCGACGCATATCGACATGGAAACCGGCCGGCCAGTCGAAGTTCAGGGCGCGCGCTACGACGAGACGGGATCCGCGATGAAAATTACGCCGGGACCTGCCGGTGCGCACAGCTGGCATCCAATGTCATACAGCCCCGATACTGGTCTCGTCTATATTCCTGCCAAGCAGGAACCGTTTATTTATCGACACGACTCAAACTATGAGGCCCAGGCCATCGGAATGAATATCGGCGTGAACTTCTGGGATCCTGTTGAAGAAATTAATGAGCTTCCACCGGAGTGGGGTCCGGAATACCAGGGCCACCTGCTTGCCTGGAATCCTGTGACCCAGGCAGAGGTATGGCGCGCTACGCAAACCACGAGCGAAAATGGCGGTGTGTTGTCAACGGCCGGCGGGCTGGTATTCCAGGGCAATTCTGATGGGGAAATGGTCGCCTATGACGATGCGACGGGCGCGCGTTTGTGGTCAGCGCCGACACAAACCGCGATCATTGCGCCGCCGGTAACTTATTCCATCAACGGGGAACAACACCTGGTTGTAGTGGCTGGTTGGGGTGGAATAGCTGCGCTGTTCCTCGGTCCAATCGTGAATCCTGACGGAACGAAACGTAATGTCAGCCGGGTACTCGCATTCAAGCTTGGCGGAGACGCCGAGTTACCAGCGTTGCCCGAAAAACTGGCAGCGCCACCACCACCGGACGATTTTGGCAGCGAATCCCAGGTGCAGGCCGGCGCTGCCCACTACACGCGGATCTGCTCGGTCTGCCATGGTGTTGCTGCAATATCGGGTGGCGTTCTGCCGGATCTCAGGCATTCGGCGTTTGCCGGCGATGCTGCGGCGTGGCGTAACGTAGTAATAGAAGGCGCGCTGCAGGAGCGAGGCATGGTTTCGTTTGCGCCGATCTTCAGCGACGATGATGCGGAGGCTATTCGCGCGTTCGTGGTGCGGCAGGCGAACCTGACGTCAAACTGATTGGATCGGGCGGCGCCGGTCTGAGCATGAATCCGCTTCTCGCGACAATGTCGGTGGTTTTTCTGATCACCTTCCTCGCCGCGCCCACGATGGGCGCCGGCTGGTTTTGGGATGCAGGAAACGGTATTGGATTTGCCGCATTCGCGGGATTGCTTTATCTCACGATCACCAGTAATCGGCGCCTGGATGTCCGCGCACACCAAATTCTCGGTTATGCGGTTTTTTTGCTGGCGGTTGGCCATGCATTCTGGTTTTTGCTCGGTGATGCGACCGTAGTGGAATTCATAAAATTCGGTGCACCCGACTACATGTGGCTGGGAATAGTCAGCATTGTTCTTCTCGGCGTGTTAATAACCACTGCAGTCGTGCCGGATCGATTACACGTGCATAAGGACTACCGGAGTTTTAAATACTGGCATCGTGTACTCACGATCGCGATGATCGCAAGTGCTGCTTATCACATCGTCGTCAGCAATTTTTACCTGGATGCCTGGTATCAGGCAGGGCTGTTCGTGATAATTTCGTTCGCCGTTTGCCTGGGTCGTGCGTATTGGATCAAGCTTGGGCAGATCGCAATTGCGTCGCCTGCAGTGTACCTGTCTGTTAGCGCTATCTTGATCGTCGCCTTTGCAGGGCTGAGGAACCTGCCGGCATGAAGATCTTGTTCGTTGTAATACTTGCCGCTGCCGGGCTAATTATCATATTTGGTTCTCCGATGGCCATTGAAAAACCGGTTCGCGGTTACTTCTACGAAAGTCCCGTCCCGATATTGCCGATGACATTCGCGCATGCGGACCATACCACCGAGAACTGCATCGATTGTCATCACAATTACAACGACGATACCGGCGGTGGCCCTTGCATGAATTGTCACACCACCAACCAGGATGTATGGCCGCTATTTCAGCGCCAGTTTCACGGCCTTTGCCGTAGCTGCCACGCAGAAAAAGCCGCATTGGGAGAGGAGGGCGGCCCGCCGCGGCAGTGTATTGAATGCCACATCGGTGACGATTTGCCCTGATAAAGAATCGCTCGCTGGGGCGACCTCCTACGATACCTCGCTCTTTTCGTTGACATTGGAATCGCCCGCTGGGGCGACCGCCTACGAATTTAGCTTGAGCCGTAGGAGCTCGCCCCAGCGAGCGATAAGAATTATTGAATTTTTTGTCGTAGCTGCTCAGCCAGCCAGCGATTCATACGCGTCTCAAGAATTTCCAGCGGCAATGCGCCGGCGCCGAGCATTTCGTCATGAAATGCCTTGATATCGAAGTCGTCACCTAGCGCTCCTTCACATTTGCGCCGCAGTTCCAGCATTTTGAGTTGCCCGATCTTGTAGGCGAGTGCCTGACCGGGCCAGGAAATGTAACGATCGATTTCATTGACGATATCGGTTTCAGTCTTCGCCGCGTTATCCATAAAGAAATCTATCGCCTGCTGCCGCGTCCAGCCCCTATAGTGCATGCCGGTATCGACAACGAGGCGTACCGCACGCCACATGTCATAGGTCAGTGCGCCGAAATGGGAGTAAGGGTCTTTATAGAGTCCCAATTCGTAGCCGAGGCTTTCGCTATACAGTCCCCAGCCTTCGGTGAATGCGGTGAAGTTGATATATTTGCGAAACTCCGGTGTTTCCTCGAGTTCCATTTGCAGCGAGATTTGCAGGTGATGCCCCGGGACGGCCTCGTGTACAGAAAGTACTTCCATTTCATACTTCGGACGTACTTCCGGTCGATAGAGATTGACGTAGTAATAGCCAGGGCGGCTGCCGTCCGCAGCCGGCTGGTTGTAATACGCGGTGGTTGTATCGGGCGCAATGTTGTCGGGGATTGGCCGCAGTCCGTAGGGTATGCGCGGCAGTTTGCCGAACAGTTTGACGAGCTCCGGGTCAATGCGTTTGGAGACAGCGAGGTAACCGTCAAATAACTCCTCCGACGTGTCGTAATAAAACTGCGGATCTGTACGAAGGAAGTGCAGGAAGTCTGCAAAGTCACCATCGAACTCGAGCTCATCGATGATCAACTGCATTTCACCCCTGATGCGTTTGACTTCATTCAGGCCAAGCCGGTGAATCTCATCCGGCGTCATGGAGGTGGTCGTAAATGATTGCGTGCGATATTCGTAAAAAGCCTCACCATCTGGCAACGACGATGCGCCAATACTGTCACGACTGGCCGGTAGATACGTATTATTGAAATAGCGGCTGAAGCGCCGGTAGGCCGGCACGATCGATTCGTCAATCAGGTCTTTCGCCATTTGCCGTAGCCGTTCCTGATCCGTTTCATTGATTGCGTCGGGCATTTCTGCAAAAGCGATAAAGAACGGGCTGTTGCCGGGATCCTCAACCAGCTGCGAGCCGATCTGATCAGGGATTCTTTCCATCAGGATTTTCGGCGGCATATAGCCGTTCTTCCGGCCTTCTTCCTGCAATTTCATGGTCTGCTCAATGACCTTCTCGACCCCGGCCATGCGAGCCAGCCAGTCCTCGTAGTCCTCGACAGTCGCGAGACGCACAGTCTCTGCCGTCGATTCGAGCGATTGCACACCGCCACGCTGGCTTATTGGCATCAGGTAGTTCTTGTATTGATGGCCATCGATGCTGTTTTCGAGCTCGCGGCGGAAAAGGTCATAGTTGAGCTGGTCGTCGGCGGTCAATGCTGCCGAATCGATAAGCCGCAAGCGGCGCAGGAACGCTCGCTGATCCTCATACCGCCTCGTAAATGCTGCAAGGCTCAAGTCCTGCCACTGGTCATTCCGGCGCCGGTCTCCCAGGCGGGACGCGAATACCGGATACTCGGTCAGTTGCCACTCCCAGGCCTCGGTCAACAGGGTCGCGAAGTCCTCGCCCGGGTCTGCGTGGGCGCATAAGCCCACCGATAGCAGCAAGGCCGTCGCTAGAATCTGGATGGTGCGCATGGAGATGCTCCTTATCATTTGCCTGCATTGTTGCCGCGTTATTCGCTGCTGGCAACCGCATTGCGACTTGGCTATCATTGCGCGCACTAATCCAAAGAGTTCGCAGAAGAGACCTCTCAATCGAGGGGCGCCGAAGGCGCAACACGCTCGGAAACGCTCAGGCACACGGACTGCAAACTCTGATTAGCTCTGGAGAGCGGCTGTAAAGGCCCACCGAAGGGGTATGTGGCGAAGGCGCCATCGATCTTTCAGGTAACCGGACAGAGGGGCGGTCGAAATTGCTTCGAAAAGGCAGTTTCGACCGCCCTTTTTTTGTATCCGAGGGAGATTTCGGCAGGAACAAATTATATGGGGAGCCAGACACCACTTTACGCATGTCACGTCGAGGCGGGCGCCCGCATTGTCGATTTTGGCGGTTGGGATATGCCATTGCATTACGGATCGCAACTCGAGGAACATCATGCTGTGCGCAGGCATGCCGGCGCTTTTGATGTATCTCACATGACCGTTGTGGATCTAAGCGGCAGCGGGGCACAAGAGTTCTTGCGCCGCCTGCTTGCCAACGACGTCGCCAGGCTCAAAGAGCAGGGGAAGGCGCTCTACAGCTGCATGCTGAATTCCGATGGCGGCGTCATCGATGATCTCATTACTTATTATCTCGCGCCGAATCGCTACCGGTTGATCGTCAATGCCGCAACCCGCGACAAGGACCTTGCATGGATCGATGAGCAAGCCGCTTCCTATGCCGTCGAGGTTGTCGAGCGCCCGGAGCTCGCGATGATCGCCGTGCAGGGCCCGCAGGCGCGAGCGCTTGCCGCGTCCTTGTTCGATGATCAATGGCGCGAGCCTGCCCTGGCGCTGAAACCCTTCTATGCGCTGGAGGCCGGTGAGTTGTTCATCGCAAGGACTGGCTACACCGGCGAAGACGGTTGGGAAATCGTGTTGCCGGCCGCGCAGGCAGCGTCGTTTTGGCAGCAATGCAATGCTGCGGGCATTCAACCCTGCGGTCTCGGCGCACGCGACACGCTGCGTCTCGAAGCCGGCATGAATCTTTACGGCACGGATATGGATGAAACCATTTCACCACTCGAGGCGGGCCTTGGCTGGACGATTGCGTGGGACCCGCAAGATCGCGACTTCATCGGCAGAGGGCCACTCGCTGATATGCGGGCAGATTCCGGTCGGCGGAGATTTGCCGGGCTTCTCCTGGAGAGCAAAGGTGTATTGAGAAATCATCAGCGAGTCGTCGTTGAAGGCAAAGACGACGGCGAAATCACGAGCGGCGGGTTCTCGCCGACACTGGAAAGGTCGATCGCCATCGCACGCATTCCCGCCGGCGATTATGAACGCGCTCAAGTCGAGGTTCGAAATCGTTTACTGGACGTGCGTGTCGTGGGTGTGCCGTTTGTTCGCAACGGGAAAATACGTATCGATCTTTGATCCAAGAAATACCAGAGTTTGTGCAACGGGAGAAGAACCATGAGTGAATTGCCAGGCGATCTCAAATACACGAAAGAACATGAATGGCTGCGACAGGAAGAGGATGGCAGCGTCACGATTGGCATTACCGATCATGCCCAGTCGGCCCTCGGCGACCTGGTCTATGTCGAATTGCCCGAAGTCGATCAGGAAGTCGAGAGTGGCGGCGAAATGGCGGTGGTTGAATCGGTGAAGGCTGCCTCCGATGTTTATGCGCCGATTGGCGGCACAGTACTCCAGGTAAATGATGAACTCTCCGAAGATCCCGAGAAGATTAATGTTGACCCGTATGGTGACGGCTGGATCGTTCGCCTGCAGCCTTCCGGCGATGCTGGCGAAACAATGGATCCGGACGCCTACCAGGCGTTTATTGACGAATTAGACGAATAACAATTTCTTAATAAGATAATACGATGCCATTTATTCCGCACACCGATGCTGAGGTTCAGGAAATGCTGGGCGCAATTGGCGCTGGCAGCATTGACGAACTATTTGACGAAATTCCACCCGAGCTGCTGATCAAGGATCTCGACGGTGTACCTGCTGCACTGAGTGAAATGGAAATATCGCGACTGATGCGCGCGCGTGCGGCACAGGATCGGGGTGTGCTTTGTTTTATCGGCGCCGGTGCGTATGAGCATCATATACCGACGGCTGTCTGGGATATCGCGACCCGCGGCGAATTTTACAGCGCGTATACACCGTACCAGGCCGAAGCCAGTCAGGGCACGCTGCAAACCATTTACGAATACCAGACGATGATCACGAGCCTGACAGGCCTTGATATCAGCAACGCATCGCTCTACGACGGTGCGTCCGGCCTGGCGGAAGCGGCCCTGATGGCGGTCCGTGCAAATCGCAAATCGAAATCAAGACGCGTATTGCTGGCTTCGGGTGTCAATGCGACCTATCGCAAAGTTGCGCAAGCAATCGCGGGAAGCCAGGGCCTGACGTTTGATACATTGCCAATGGACGCTGCAAGCGGCATTACAGACTTGCGCGAAATTAGTAACGATATTGAGCCACCGGTTGCGGTCGTCATTCAACAGCCCTCTTTTTTCGGCACACTGGAGCAGGTTGATGAGCTGACCGATTGGGCACACGCACAAGGCGCATTTGTTATCGCCGTCGTCAACCCGATCTCACTTGCTGTGCTCAAGGCGCCGGGCGATTGGGGCGCGCAGGGTGCGGATATCGCTTGCGGCGAAGGTCAGCCACTGGGTGTTCCAATGTCCTCCGGCGGACCGTACTTCGGATTCATGGCCTGCAAGGAAAAGATCGTCAGGCAAATGCCGGGGCGTATCGTCGGACGCACCACCGACCTCGACGGCAAGCCGGGATTTACATTGACACTACAGGCGCGCGAGCAGCACATCAGGCGTTCGAAGGCAACGTCAAATATCTGTACAAATCAAGGACTTATGGTCACGGCGGCGACCATTCACATGTCGTTGCTCGGGCATCGTGGCCTGCAACGCGTCGCGCTGTCGTCGGTTAATCAGACGGCGAAACTTGCTGGCTTGCTCAGCGCCATCGGCGGGGTCGAGCAGGCGTTTTCGGCGCCACATTTTCATGAGGTCGTGCTGCGGCTGGACCGGCCCGTCGGACCGGTGCTCGAAGACCTTGCGACCAACAATATTCTGGGTGGTCTCGACTTGTCGAAAGATTATCCGGAGCTGGGCAACGCGTTGCTGGTTTGCGCAACAGAGACCAAGACAGATGCGGACCTCGCATTATATGCAGCGGCGCTCGAAAACGCGTTGCATGACTCACGGGCGAAATCTGCGTAACCAGGGAAGCAAGACAGATGCACAGCATTACTTACGAAGGAACGACCTACCAGACCTATGGCGAATTGCCATCCATCGGCAGTCGTGCACCGGATGTGTCGCTGGTCAATACCGATCTTCAGGACGTGTCGCTCGCAAATTTCACGGGCATGCGAAAAGTGTTCAACATTTTCCCAAGCATCGACACGCCGGTTTGTGCGAAGTCAGTCATCGTCTTCAACAAACTCGCACAGGATCAAGATGACGTTGCCATGCTGATGGTGTCGTATGACCTGCCGTTTGCACATGCGCGCTTCCATGCCGAGCATTCCTTGGAAAACGTAATCGGATTGTCTGCCATCCGGCACGCAGGTTTCGGCGAAAACTATGGTGTGCAGATCATTGAAGGGCCGCTTGCCGGCATGTTCTCAAGGGCAGTGATCGTGCTCGATGAAAACAATACGTTCGTTCACCGCGAACAAATCCCGGATCTTGGCGATGAGCCTGACTACATCGCCGCATTTCAGGCGCTTGGCATAACAGTCGATCCGCTTGACCTCGAAATCTAGGCAGATTAGCAATGAGAAATGTCGATGAGTGAAGCACTGATTTTTGACGTGTCGAAAGCGGGTCGGCGCGCGTTCGCGCAGGCGCCGCTCGATGTGGCAGAGGCCAATATTCCGGCTGCCTACCTGCGTGACGATGTGCCGACATTGCCGGAGGTTTCCGAGTTGCAGGTAGTTCGTCATTTCACGAGGTTGTCACAGCAAAACTTCTCGATCGATACCCATTTCTATCCGCTCGGATCCTGCACCATGAAGTACAACCCGCGTGCGTGTAATGCGCTGGCGTTGTTGCCGGGTTTCGCGGGGCGCCATCCCCTCGGACCAGTCAGCCATGGCCAGGGGTTTCTTGCCTGCATGTACGAATTGCAGGAGATGCTGAAATCAGTAACCGGCATGAAGGCCGTGTCGCTGACGCCGATGGCTGGTGCGCAGGGAGAACTTGCCGGTGTGGCCATGATTCGTGCCTATCACATCGACCGCGGCGAAGAGAATCGCAACGAGATTATCGTGCCGGATGCAGCGCACGGCACAAATCCGGCAACGGCAACAATGTGTGGCTGTATCGTCAGGGAAATTCCAACCAACGCAGAAGGCGACGTCGACCTTGCTGCATTGAAGGAGGCGGTCGGTCCCAATACTGCCGGTATCATGCTGACGAACCCATCTACACTTGGCGTTTTCGAGCGCGAGATCATGGAGATTCAGAAAACGGTTCACGATGCCGGCGGACTGCTTTACTACGATGGCGCAAATCTCAATGCGATACTTGGCAAAGTCCGCCCCGGTGACATGGGCTTCGATGTCATGCATTTGAATCTGCACAAGACTTTCTCGACCCCGCATGGTGGCGGCGGGCCGGGTTCAGGTGCGGTGGGTGTCGGAAAGCGTCTGTTGCCTTTCCTGCCGGTGCCGATCGTCAGGAAAGTTGTCGATGAAGGCGAGAAGGATGGATCAGCTCACTACGACTGGCTGACCGAAGACGATTTACCGCAAAGTATCGGGCGTCTGTCCGGCTTCATGGGTAACGCCGGCGTTTTGTTGCGGGCGTATGTGTACATGCGCATGGTCGGAAAGGACGGTATGAAGCGCATCGCGGAATACGCAACACTGAACGCGAATTACCTGATGGTGCGCCTGAAAGAGGCCGGCTTCGAAGCGGCGTTCCCAAATCGGCGCGCCAGCCACGAATTCATCCTGACGTTGAAGAACGAAGCCAAGACCTTGCATGTCAATACGATGGATTTTGCCAAAGCGCTACTCGATAAGGGCTTTCACGCGCCAACGACGTACTTCCCCCTGATCGTCCCTGAATGCCTGCTGATCGAGCCGACCGAATCCGAGGACCAGGAGGCGCTGGACAGTTTTGTTGACGCGATGTCCGCGATTGCGCAAGAGGCAAAAGAGGACCCGGAGCGCGTCAGGGGCGCCCCCTACAGCACCCCGGTGCGCCGGCTGGATGACGTCAAAGCCGCCCGCCAACTCGATCTTGCATGGAAAAGACCCACCTGATCATGAATTTGTGGCCTGCGGCACCCTAATCCGATCACGTTTTGCGGCATAATCATGCGTTCCTGGCTGTCGCATCAAAACGCCGAGGGAACCGCGGCGTCAGCAATCAGTCGGAGTTCTGGGTGCGGCGAAACCCGACGTAGCCCTGTATCTCAACGGAAGAACGAATTGATCAAGAAATCACCAGCTTCGGCCTTGCTATTTGTGTTCGCGTTTGCCTCTTTGGTGCAGGCAGAGGAAGCGGAGTGGGTTGGAACGCTGGAAAGAATATCGACCGGCGTTGTTTCGATTCACGTCGACAGCACCCGGGCTTTCGACACCGGTTGGAACTCATCGAGCCAGGCGACGGGATTCGTCGTTGACGCGGAGCGTGGCCTGATTCTGACCAATCGGCACGTCGTCACGCCCGGGCCGGTCGTCGCCGAAGCAATTTTCCTGAACAACGAGGAAGTCAGGCTGACACCGATTTACCGCGATCCTGTTCATGATTTCGGGTTCTTCCGTTATGACCCCGACGATCTCGTGTACATCGAACCGGCAGAGCTGCCGCTGGTGCCGGGCGCTGCAGGCGTCGGCCGGGAAATTCGCGTGGTTGGCAACGACGCGGGTGAAAAACTGTCGTTCCTTGCCGGCACCATCGCGCGGCTGGATCGTGCGGCGCCGGATTACGGCCGTGGCAAGTACAACGACTTCAACACCTTCTATTATCAGGCCGCCTCCGGCACTTCCGGCGGATCATCGGGTTCTCCCGTAATAAATATCGACGGTGAAGTGGTTGCGCTCAATGCCGGCGGCAAGGACAACGCAGCCAGCAGCTTCTTCCTTCCACTGGATCGAATTGACAGGGCATTACGACTGATTCAGGACGGCAATGTCGTCACACGCGGCACGTTGCAAACCGTATTTGAACGAAGCACATACGATGAGTTACGCCGTCTCGGCCTGACCACGGAAACGGAACAACTGGTTCGGTCAGTGAGCCCGGATCAAACCGGCATGCTGACCGTACGGCAGGTCATTCCGGAATCACCTGCGGCCGGAAAAATTGAGCCGGGAGATATCCTCGTTCGCGTCAACGGTGAACTCATCACCGAATTCGTCCCGCTTGCGTCGACGCTTGATGGCATGGTTGGCGAGACCGTAATGATCGAGATCGAGCGTGGTGGCCGGCAAATCATGCATGAACTGCTGGTAGATGACTTGCACGAAATATCGCCCGACGAGTATCTCGAGTTCGGTGATGCAATTGTCAACAATTTATCCTATCAACAGGCCCGTCACTACAACCACGCTATCAACTCCGTTTACGTTGCGAATCCCGGATACGTTCTGTCACGAGCCGCAATTCCGCGAGGTGCAGTGATCACTGAGGTAGGCGGCGAGCCCGTCAACAATATTGCCGATTTACGTCTCCAGCTCGCTGAGTTGGCCGATGGTGACCGGACGTCATTCCGTTTCAATACCATTGAAGACCCGCGCAACAGCATCGTGCGATCTGTCGAAATGGATCGCACCTGGTTTCCAGCGCGACATTGCGTACGCGATGATGAAAGCGGCATCTGGCCGTGTGAGGAACTCGAGGCAGGTCCGGAACCATCGCCGCCCGCGTCGGGTAGCACCCAATTCACACGGTATGGTGATCCGCGGGTAAACGCAGTCGCACCGTCGCTCGTCATGGTTACGTTTGACCTGCCGTATACGGTGTCGGGCGTTGCTGAGCGGCATTACTACGGCACCGGGTTGATCGTAGATGCCGAGCGCGGCTACGTGGTCGTCGACAGAAATACGGTTCCGGTTGCGATGGGAGATGTAACGATCACTTTTGCCGGGTCTCTCCAGGTCAGAGGAAAGGTCGAGTACGTTCATCCACTGCACAATCTCGCAATGGTTACCTATGATCCGGCGCTGATTGGCGACACGCCGGTCAAGTCTGCAACTTTCTCGACCGACGAATTGGTCGCCGGCGACGATGTCTGGGTCATCGGATTGATGGGCGACCACCAGCTTGTGCATCAGGCCAGCACGGTCTCTTCCGTGGAGTCAATTTCCCTGCCGTTGTCACGAACGATGCGATTCCGCGACACCAACCTCGAAACGATTGCGCTGGTCAATGCACCGGCGGATATTGACGGTGTGCTGGTGAATAAAAAGGGCGAAGTCGTGGCCAAGTGGGCCAGCTTCGCCTATCAGACCGGCGGTGACTCAGGGCAGTTCACTCGGGGCATCTCCGCCGAACTGGTTGATGAATTTGTAGATGTTGTCCGCTCCGGACGAGCGGTTTATTCGCTGGAGCTGGAACTAGGCTATATGCCGCTGTTCGCAGCCCGCAAGCTCGGTCTCGACGAAAGCTGGCTCGAGAAACTCGAAAAACACAACCCGAGCAAGCGGCGTGCACTAAACGTTTTACGTCTTGTTGCCGGCGCTCCTGCCGCAGAAGTGTTGAAGAATGGTGACATGATCCTGGCGGTCAACGACGAAATCGTTACGACCTTTCGCGAACTCGAACGTGCCGTGCAGCAGCCCAGGGTCGATGTCACCGTGTGGCGGGACGGAGAGGCGCTGGATCTGGAAATTGAGACTGTTGCACTGGACGGCATCGGCATCGAATGGGCAGTATCGTGGGCAGGTGCATTGCTTCAGGACCCACACCGTGCGATGGCCGCACAACGTGGTATCGAGGCCACCGGCGTCTACGTTGCGTTTTTCAATTACGGTTCGCCGGCAACTCGCTACGGCCTTTGGGCCGGTCGCCGAATCATAGCCGTTGACGATACGGACACACCGGACTTGCAGTCATTTGTTGAGGCTGTATCCGGCAAGGAGGATCAAACCTCCGTTCGCTTAAAGACGGTTACCTGGAATGGCGCAGTGCAAGTCATCACGTTGAAGCTGGATACCCAGTATTGGCCCGCTTATGAAATCCGCAAAACTGCTAACGGCTGGCGGCGCACGGAAATCGGTTAGTAAATTCAGCTTCCGTACGGGCATCAACGGCGCTCACCTTAGCTTCGCAATCACAATCCTGGTTCTTGCAGGCGCGGCTTTTGGGCAGGCGCTATACAAGTACCAGGACGAAAACGGCGACTGGATCTATACTGACCGGCCGCCGTCAGAAGAGCAGGCGGTCGAAATTCGGCGTCTGCCGACCGGTGCCAAGCCGCCCACGGTAAGCGTTACCACTCGGCTCGTAGATCGCGAATTTCAATTCATCGCGCGCAACGATTATCACGCGCCGGTCGAAGTGATAATCGCGCTCGACGAACTCACGAATGTTCAATATCCGGCGTCAGACCAGGTAATGCGCTGGATTGTCGATCCTCGCAGCGAATTCAAACTGCTGGCGCTGCCAGCAATGGCGGATGCCCAGGAACCAGCTGCGAATTTCCGCTTTATCGCATTACTCGGTGATCCCCGGAGCCGTCACATTCCCCAACGTCCATATCGCGCGCCCTTTGCCGTCGCCAGTGACTACCTCGTAACCCAGGCATTTCCGCTCAGCGCGACGCATCGCACAGCGGACAGCCGCTATGCCGTGGATATCGCAATGCCGATCGGCACTGATATACATGCCGCGCGGGGCGGTATCGTATTTGAGGTAGCCAGTACGAATTTCCGTGGTGGGGTCGATCGGGAGCGCGACGCAGCAACGGCAAACATCGTTCGCATCCTGCATGATGATGGTACGCACGCCGTATATGCGCACCTGAATTTGAATTCAATCCGCGTACGGGCCGGTGACGAAGTTGAGCGCGGTCAATACATTGCGGATTCAGGAAATACCGGGTTTTCCAGTGGCCCGCATCTCCATTTCGCCGTGCTGCGAAACGCTGGCATGCGGATTGAATCCGTACCGATCAAGTTTGAAGGTCCGAACTCGGCCGAGATCCAGCCGGCGGCCGGCGATGCGCTCACCGCGTACTGATCCGATATGAAGGCTGGCGCCTCTCTACATAGCTTCCGCTTATAACCAAATGTTGGTTACAAAAAAGTCCAACTAAAAAGTTTGCAACCTTTTCCTCGCGGGGCGCATCTTATAGTCACGTACATTGGCAAAACACGGTTAATACAATTACCGTAAATTGGTTGGCTACCGATGTGAGTGGAAAGTATCTGGTGTCGAAAAGAGAGAGGGAATCATGAAAGAGTCGAAATTTTTTAAGAGCCTTTTAGCCGTATTCATCGTCGTTGTACTGGGCGCACCGCAATTCGCATCTGCGGATGCCGGGAGTGGTCTCAAGGGCGTCTCGAAGAAGGTTTCGTATGCGGATCTGAAACTGGAAACGAAAGAGGGCGCGCACGCTTTGTACTGGCGCCTGAAACAAGCATCAAAGCAAGTGTGCGATGTCCGCGGGTTGAAAGTCGAAGGATCATTAAAGCGCATTAGAGAAACGCGACAGTGCTACCGTGAAACCTTGACGGCGGCTGTCGAAAAAATCAATAACGAGTTGGTGACACAAATACACAATATCTGAGTCGCTTTAACGGGCATCGTAAGGTGAGTGCTGGCGCGTCTTGCAGTTTCGACTCGTTGGCACTTACCTCCTTTTTTGCAAAACTTTTTCTAGGCGAACAGCTTCCTGAAAACCTGCACGAAGTACTGCATGTCCTCGGGTGTCGACATACTGACGCGTGACCAGGTATTGAAAGGCGGGAATAATCGTCCCGTCATGATGCCTTCCTTCAGCATCATTTCCTGAACCACGGCGTTTTCGACGCCGGTTTCGATGAATGTGAAGTTGGTGTTGGATTTGGCGTAACGAACACCGAGGTCCTCGCACATCCCTTCTACAATCGCCAAAGCTTCCTTGTTTTTGCGCCTTGAGAAGTCCTGAAACTCCATGTCCTGGTAGCTGGCGTAAGCGGCGGCCAGTCCCAACACTGTTTCGGCACCCGTCTTGCGCAGATTCATTTCATTGATCAGGTCGGGGTGCGCGAACCCGAAGCCGACCCGCATTCCCGCGAGGCCATGAATTTTCGATGAGGTTCTGGACACGATGATGTTGTTACGCCCTTCGGCAACCAGTCCGATCATCGACTCATAGTCCGGATTATCAACGTACTCGTGGTATGCCTCATCCACAAATACCAATCGGTCCTCCGCTTGCTCAAGCACGAACGCTTTCATCGCTTTCTTTTCGATGACAGACGGGATCGGATTGTTCGGATTAACGATGTACATCATATTGGTATCACTGCGAACAGCCTTCCGCATGCCGTCGAGATCAGCATTCAGGCCCTCGGAGACTCGTACCCGAATAATTTCGACGCCGGCGTTTTCCGCATAGTCCAGGAGCGATTGATAGGTCGGGTCCGCACAAACGACGGATCCTTGCTGCAGGCCCACTAGCATTCCGGCGACATTCAAGATCTCACTCGAGCCCGTGCCCGTCATGACGTGATCAGGCGAAATATTGTTGATGTTCGCGACGACCTTGATCAGGTTCCTTGAATCGGCTGCGTAGCGATTCGTAAGGTGAATATTTTCGGCGATTGCCTGTAGCGCAACCCTCGACGGTCCATACGGATTTTCATTGGAACTCATTTTTATCGGTTGGTCCGGCTTCGCAATGTCCGCACCTAAAGCGGTGCTTATCAGATTAAACGCAGATGAGCCCGTCGTTGCCGGAAAGACCGGTGCGAGCCCGGCACCGACAATTGCCCCGCCGCCCAGCAATATCTGCCGTCTTGTTAGATTACCCATGAGTTAAATCTCCCTGCCTTTATTTTCGTGAGCGGAGCGGTCCGTCCCGTTCCGGACAAATTGATTGCTACTCCTCAGGAGTGTCCTCTTCCGCTCCCGCATTGTCGCATATACATTGTAGTTTCCTGGATCTGACGGTGACGAGATCGACATTGTCACCGATAAAATATTCCTTCCGTGACTCTATATCCTGATCATCATCGCGTTGCCAGGTTTCCGGATACTCCAGCGACTGTATTTCGTCGTTCTCGTCCCGGTACCTGAGCAGCATCGTGTAATCGCCGCTCGACGCGCCGCAATCCGGGTTGCTAAGCGTCGACTCGACCGCCGCAACCGTGTTCCTCTGAATAAACGTGAATAGCAGCTGTGCCGCGCATTTTGGCTGGGCAGGAGGCGTCGTGCTGAGCGTTATTGTGTAGCGGATTTCGTGACTTTTTTTGGATTCTTGTTGTTCCTGAGCAGAAATAATCTGCGTATTGCCAATGCCGACGGCAAGTACGAGAAAGTACTGGAACGCATGCAAGGCCTTTCTCATCCTGTTTCTGTTCCCCGCCGGCAAGCTGGCCAGTAGTGTATCCGGTTGTCCTCAGCAATTCACGATTGCCGAAGTCAGCCAGTTTCTAACGACGTCATTGATCAAGTGTGCTGTTACGGATCGTCTTGCTCATCGCCGACAGTCAGCGGATTAAGATAACCCCGCTCAGTTATGCCTTTCTTGCGCATTGCTATGCCGGTAAGACACTCCTGCACCAGCAGGCTGGAATTAAGGACCGTCGTATACCCGGGATCCACCAGCGGATTCAGTTCGACCAGTTCGAAGCCAACGAGATTGTTTTCGGAGCACAGCGTTCGGACAAGCGGGAATACCTCTCTTGGCGTCAGGCCGCCGGATTCCGGTGTTCCAGTGCCGGGCATGAAAGCGGGATCCAGTACATCGATATCGAATGAAACATAAAGATATTCAGGACCGTCGTTTGCTTCATCGAGCACGCGCTCCATCACCGCGTCCCAGCCGTGTCGTTCGATTTCGGCCATCGTGTGATAGCGCATATTATTCTCACGCATCCAGTTGAAGCCGTCTTCTCCCGGCCAGTAACCGCGTAGCCCGACCTGGATGTAGTTCTTGCCAAGTACGTGACCGTCGTCGATCAACCGCCGAATCGGCTGGCCATGAGAAATCAGGTGACCGCCAAAGCTGTCCCCGGCGTCGAAGTGCGCGTCGAAGTGAACTACGCCGACATTCTCTTTTCCGTAGACGTCCGTTATCGCCGCAACATCGGGATACTCCAGCGAATGATCGCCGCCTATGACAATCGGAATTGCGCCGGTCTCGGCAATCTCCCGCACGAGTTTGCGCACTGGCTGCATGCTGCGTTCAACGCTAAGACCGTCGAGCGGCGCGTCACCTTAATCCACGGCGACCAGTTCTTTCTTCCAGGCCACACCAACATGCATGTGTGGCAAGTTGCCACTGCCGCGGCTTACACCAATGCTGGCGCGCAATGCCGTCGGACCCTGCCGGGCCCCGCGCATTCTGAATCCCATGTCGAGTGGCGCCCCAAGAATTGCGACGTCCACGTTAGCTGCTGTCAGATCCTCTGGCGTGAATGCCAGCGGCAACGAAAAAAAGCTCAATACACCCGGACGACGCAACCGGCCGACGGGTATAAGTCCTGGCTCCCGCTCCGCATCATTCGACGTATCCCGCACCTGGCTCCACACGTCGAGACCCTCGGCATTCGGATCCAGGCGAATAATTGCATCTTCTGGATCGGCAGTAGCGGCTTCTTCCTCGTTCTGAGCCACGCAGAGGAGTGGCAAGGCAAAAAGACCAATCAAACTGGCGACAACAAGGCGTGTTTTCATGACGGATTCTCAAAACGACTGGACACAACATCATAGTCGAAAACCAGGACCGATATCATTTGTAGGAGCCCGCCCCAGCGGGCGAACAGAGAAATTTTTATTGTTCCGCCCTTGTCGCACACTCGATGCACAACACGGCTGTCGGATCAGACTCAAGCCGTCCGTAGCTAATCATTTCTTCACACGACTGACAACGACCGTAATCATCGTTGTCGATGCGTTCAAGCGCCGCGGAAATATTTCGTAACATCATCTCACGACGTCGTCCGGAGGCTTGCGACATAGCCTGTGCCTGCAGCGCATCCATGCGCGATAGCCGCCCGACGCGCGCCTGGTCCAGTTCAACAGTTTGCGACGCATCGTCGCTGACGGCAGCAACAGACTCAAGTTGTTCGCGAAGCTCAAGCAGTCTTGCGCGCGTGTCGGCGAGAAAGGTACCGGAATTATTATTCATGCTTGCCATCAGATCAGGCGCCACAATAGCAGTTGAACCGGGGGAAAATGATGTTTCTGCCCAGCGAGTATCCACGATTCTTTATACTGATCGTGAATTTCCACAGGGAGTATTTGTAGCATGGCTGGAGTCGAAGGGCGTGTAGCTTTGATCACGGGCGCGGGCCGAGGAATAGGGCGGGCAACTGCAGATCTATTGGCGTCACGTGGCGCACAAGTGATGTGTGTCTCTCGCAGCAAGCAGGAGCTGGCAGAAGTCGGGCTCGAGTATGCAGTAGCAGACCTGGGAACTCCGGATGGCTGTTCGCAGGCGGTCGCCGAGACCGAGCAACGGCTGGGTCCGATTGAGATCCTGGTATGTAATCACGGCATTGGCTCAGCCCATGAGCGGGTCGTCTGGGAACAGGATCCAGAGCTTTGGAGTGACACGATGCGCGTCAATCTTGACGGGCCATTTCATCTCTCGAGGCTGGTGTTGCAGGGAATGATCGAACGCCAATTTGGCCGCCTGGTTTATACAAGCTCTACCGCAGGCCTGGTTGCCGAACACGCCGGGAGTGCATACAACAGCTCCAAACACGGGCTGCTGGGGCTAATGCGCTCGGTCGCGGTTGACGGCGGACCTTACGGCATTACATCGAACGCTGTATTGCCCGGCTGGGTGCGAACGGAGATGGCCGAACGCTCGGCTCGCCAGGAAGCAAAGGATCGCGGCATCAGCAGCGATCAGGTGTGGGAGGAACGGGCGGCATTATATCCGCCGGGCCGCGTTGCAACACCTCAGGAAGTAGCCGAGATGATCGCATTTCTCGCATCCGAGGAATCCAGCGGTGTCAGCGGAGAGGCGATCAGGGTTGCGCTCGGCAGCGTGTGTTAGTGCGATTGGAATTTCCTGTGCAGGACGGTAATGTTCGCTTTTGGGAAACAGCAGTAGCCATAACCTGCTGAAATTGCCCGATTTCACAGTCCGCTAACGGCGGCGAGCGGACGTCCCTAAACTATTGGCCCAGCAACTAATTGGCCCAGCTGAAATCATTCTGGTGGATGATTGGCGATGATACGGTGTGCCAGACAGTGTAAGATTAGTGTTGGCGAACATACCATGACTAAGCAAATATACATGCTGATATTGCTGGCCTGCCTGCTGAACCTGCCGGCTGCAATTCCATCAATGGCAGATGAGGTGAAGGAGGAAGGTCCCCGGAATTGTCTAACCACACGCAGAATAACAAAAAGTATAATTGTGAATGATCTGAACATCCTTTTTTTGGTCACCGGAAAAACCGCCTACCTCAATATCCTGCCAAAACAGTGTAAAGGATTGTCGCGGTACAGACGCTTCTCATATCGCACTACAGCTGGGAGTTTGTGCAACCTCGACACAATCCAGGTTATTAGCGGCAGTGGCTACCCGGGTAGGTCCTGCGTACTCGGGTCTTTTCATCCGGTCGACAAAGCGGACGCACTCGCCATTATCGAAGAGCCACGCGCACTGCCAGATGCAAAACCGCTGCCTCCAGCCGAAGTGGAAGATATCATTGGAGACTCCGACGATCCTTCGGACCCAACGCTGAATTAGACGTCAGGATTTTTCACATCCGATTTCCGGAAAATACTCGGTTTCTATGGTTGGGGCCTCGCCAATAATCTCGGCTACTCGCGCATATCCTCAATCTACGGCCAACCCTCGTCAACCGCGTCAATATGCGTGGGCGAATTTTGCCCGATATTCGTGAGCTTTTCCGCGGAACGCCGGCTCGGTCTTGCGGCCGGCCACCGCGTGCGGCGAATCTTCGTCCAACGCGTTGTTTGGGAATGTGTCCAACTGCTGCATGCTGGGTCGCGCCGCGATTCGGTCCCACCAGGCGCGGGTATTCGGGTAGGGAGTTAGCCAGAAATCGAGGAAGCGCAGCATTTCCAAAACCTTGATCAATGGCGCAGAAACCGTTTCCGCGAGCGTGAGCTGTTCACCCATGATCCATGGACGTCCATCCGTGAGCGCTTTCTCCATCAATCTAAAGATCGTTTCCCAGGCGCCAATCGCGCGCATGACGTAAGGGGATTCCATGGCTTCGCGGATCACCGATTGCTGACGATACAAGCGGTCAATGTTGGTCACGAACTTCCAGCGTTCTTCCAGCTTTTCGATGGATTCGGTAAGACGGAACTTCGTCAGAAAATTGATGACGGCGGTCGCCTCGTAACCCCGTTCGTCGAATAGCTTCACCCATTCCTGCATGTGGGCTCGTTGCACCGGGTCGGCGGGTTTGAGCGGGGGATCCGACTCGACATCGTCCAGGTAGCTGCAAATGATTGATGATTCGCGGATGACGCTGCCGTCATGGACAAGCGTCGGCACTTGTGCATTCGGATTCAGCGCCAGGTATTCGGGCGTAAACTGATCCCTGTTCATCAGCACCATTTTATGCCGCACCCAATCTTCAATTCCCTTTTCGGCGAGGGTTACGATTACCCGGTTCGAACATATCGAGTCGGTTTCTTCAAGATAGTAGACTTCCAAAGCCATCGGCGCCCTCCAAGTGCAGCTGTAGCAGACTCAATCCAACTCAGGTTCAGGATGTCCGCTACGGCGAGAAGCGGACGTTCCTTCGCCTCAATTATCAACAGCATAGGCCATGCGCGGTCGCTCGTATAACCGGACCAGGCCAGGAGCAGTCGCGACAGATTTTCATGATCGACCCTGGAGGGCCCCAATCCAGAAGGTCCTGCTATAGTATCGGCGGCACCCATTAATTACGTTCACTTCAGGAAACGATAATGCATAAGAATAGAAAGATTGTAGTAATAGGCATGGCGGCTTGCGGGATACTTTTCGCGGGTCTGGCTCAGACTCAAATGCCGACGGGGACGATATCTTTTTTCCTAACCAGTGCGGGTTCCGGAAATGGCGGCGACTTAGGGGGACTTGATGGGGCCGATGCCATCTGCCAGAACTTGGCGGACAGCGTCGATCAGGGCGACCTCACCTGGCGCGCCTATCTCAGTACCCAGGGCGGCGATGCCGTAAACGCTCGGGACAGAATAGGACCGGGTCCCTGGTTCAATGCCAATGGCGCCCGGATTGCCACGGACGTGGATAACCTGCACAGCATGCTGAATCGGTTGAGCGGCTTTACTGCCCTCGACCAGCGTGGCCGAAGAATACCAGGCAGCGGTTATACGCCGAACCGGCATGACATCCTCACGGGTTCACAAGCCGACGGGACAGCCTATCCCGCTGGTGAGGACATGACCTGCAGCAACTGGACGAGTAGCAGCGACGATGGTAAGGCCAGGGTCGGTCATCATGACTATGCCGCCTGGGGCTCAGCCCATAACTCCAGGGGTTGCAGCCAAGCTGCGCTGATCAGCTCGGGTGGAGATGGCTTGTTTTACTGCTTTGCCGTGCAGGAGTAGGGCAGCCGACACACGATTCGTTCGTAGGTATTCGTGTTTTAGATCCCTGTGTTACCGCAAGTGGTCGGCCGCCGCGGCGTGACGAGCCGGCTGCTGTTGACAGTCTAGCCGGCTCTTAGCTCCCGGCGGCTAACTGATGCGCTCGATAAAGCAATGACCGCCCTGGGTCAACAAGCGACCGTTCGTGTGAATCGCTTCAAGCCCAACCTAGTTGCTGCATGCTGACAGAGTCATTCCATATTTTGGTCATGTGCTTTATACGGTCGCCGTCAAAAACCATATGGTAAACGTAATCTGCGGCAATCTTCTTTCCCGTCGGCGGAACAGGCCCGCCTGGCCCTGTCTGCGTGCCATGTAAGATAGCAAACGCTGCCACAGATCCATCTGCTTCATCGGCTGCGAAAAACATCAACTCATAGTGTCCATCTGGAATTGGCGTCAAAAGGTTCTTCATCCACTCGCAGTAATCTTCTAGAGTGGATATCTCAGACAAGGCATCTGTCTGTGAGGAAAATGTCGCGTCGGGATTACAATATGCTTGGCACGTATCCCATCCTTTTCCGGTTTCGCACGCTTCAAAAAACTGTTTTGCTGGCCCGAGAATTATGCTCATGAATGACTCTCCTTTTGGTTGATAATTCGAACGTCCGCTTTAGGTCGCGAGCGTCCATTTTTCGTAATTCTAGCTTAGCGACCGCTTTCACCAATAGCGGTCGTTCGCGATACGCGTTTTAGTTTTTATCATCAGTAAACTTATTGGACCAATGAGTCCCGTCGCAAAATGGCTTGTTCCTCGAACCGCCGCAACGACACAACGAATAATGCTCCTTCGAGGCTCCTTCGGCCGGCGTCGTATCGAGCAGGGCAGGTCCACCAGACACCACAAAGGGACCATTTGGCGCTACAAAGATGGTCGGCTCGCCGTCCCAATCACGATGTTCGAGGTCATCAATGGAATAGCTTAGAGCCCCGGACGGGCACTCTTGAATTGTAGCAATGATTTTGTCACGACTTGCCGCATCCGGATAAATCCACGGCTCTTTTCTTAAACGAAAAACTGAAGCAAGACCATCGGTGCAACGGCCAGCATGCGCACAATTGCCACGGTTATCATGAATAGTGATTTCCTTACCCACGTAATTTTCACGTTTGTCTTCAACGCGCCCTTCAAGTTTCGCAGATGAAAACCCGATTTTTGAATGTGTTCCGTCGCAAAATGGCTTGTTAGCCGAACCGCCACACCTGCAGAGCGCCATCGTCTCTTTGATTTGAATTGGTCCCTTTTGATTGGCGAAATTCTTCACATTTTTCGCTAAATAGGGCCCATCGGAAGTTGGTGTAATATTCGGTCCATTGGCTGAACTCATGTGAATCTCCTTTCATTGAAGTTCATGAATTCGGCAAAGCAGTCCTAGCTAAGAGCTACCATGAATCCTGGCTATGGTTCTGAGTTGCCTAGAAGCTTAACTGCCTGCGCAGCCGCATAATTTCGGGTTAGATCGTCTCACATTTGGCCCTCGCTTTAAGGTCCACTTTGGGTTGCGACCTTAATCGGTCGATGCAACACAAATGTAAATTGCCTCTGCCGGTGCTAGATTGTCCAGCGCATAATTGCAATCATTCGGAACCTGCAA